>Ga0164318_10002787_pt1 | contig 16341 bp, 15 predicted proteins | sample GuaBasSedimGuay9_FD_113734 | JGI IMG/M metagenome (GOLD analysis project Ga0164318, IMG submission 113734) | Subseafloor sediment microbial communities from Guaymas Basin, Gulf of California, Mexico - Guay9, Core 4571-4, 0-3 cm | ecosystem: Environmental > Aquatic > Marine > Hydrothermal vents...
ATTTTTCATATTTACCTTTTATACTAAACTTGCTAAATTTATAGTTGGACGACCCAATTTTGGTTCAACTTTAAATGTTAATATATCACTACAATGTGGACATCTTGATTCAAAAATAGGATGCACCTTTTTACATTTAGAACAAATAAATTCAAAATTTAAATCTATATCTGACTTTGTAGTTGAATTATGAACTGAAATAAGTGCATTTAATTCAAAGTTATCACTCTTTTTAGAGCTATCTATGTAGCCTTTTGCACTATATATATCTTCTAATATTTTATTTTTATGTACAGCTTCCCAATCAACATCATCAAAATCTAAATACCAAAGGAAATCTATAATATTCATAGGATTAAAAGTAGATATATTATCCCATATAAGTTTTTTATTGAACTTTATTAGAAAAGCAACAACAACTCTTTCTAAACTATTATCTTTTAAAAAATGATTATATAGTTCAATAGATTTTTTTTCGAAACTTAAAAGTGGATCATTTATAAGTTTTAAAACCTCTAAATAAATTCTCTCTTTTATAATATTTTCATCTAACTCTTCAAGAGCATCAAGTACTTCTAATGAGCGATTATATTCATTTAAATTTTGAAAAATAAGAAGTAGATTGTGAAGTGCTGTTTTATTTCTTGGACTAAATTTTAATATTTTTAGATATATATCTTTACTTCTTTGTAACATACCGCTTTTAAGATATGAACTTCCCAATAACTCAAGTAGTTCCTCTTTTTTTACAGGCTCTTTCACATGCTCTAAAAGTGCTAAATAAACAGATATAGCTTTATTGTGTTTACCTTGGTGTAAAAAAGAAGATGCTAAAAGGATAATAGAATCAAAGGGAAGATTATATGTTGAATACAGATGTATATAATCTTCCTCTTTTAAAGTTCCTAATTCAAATCTATTTAATAATTTTCTGTATTCTTTTCTTGATTTTCTTTCATTATAGATACCTATTGTATATGTTACAAATGATGCTATAAATATAAATGCAACTATAACAATAACACCTGTTAAAGGATCTCTATAATCTAAAATTCCATCATTAAACATCTATTTGAACCTATATTTATCTAGTTTTATAATAGTATCTTCTGCTATTGCTAACATAGAAATATTTAGGTTTTTATAATCTAAGTTATTTGTATTTAACAATAATTTATCATAAATTTCACTATAAGGATATAAACAAAAATATAAAAATTCTCTATCTTTTTCCCCTATACTTAACTCTGCGAACCAAGTTGATAACAATGAAAAACACAACATAGCAGGATTGAATCTATCACCATCTTTTAATAACTTAGATATATTTTTATTGATATATTTATATGTAGTAAGTATCAATGATATTCGTGATACTCTAGCATTTCGTATATAATAATCTATTGGTTGAGCTATATTATTTATAGCTTTATAAAGTTGTTTTGTTTGCTCATCTATAAAATCTGTTATACCAGAAGATATATCAAATATATCTTCATTGTTATTTTTATAAGAATCTATAAGATCCCTACAAAATAACAATAAAGCTTCAGATTTAACTTTTGATGAATTGATAACCATAATTTTAGTAATATAACCTAATAAGAAAACTAATAAAATCTTTATCTACATTTTTATCACTTATCTCTTCATTTTCATGTACTGATTTATCAATTAAAATCGACATTTGTGTAGTTAAATACTCTACATCTTTTGGAGCTAATTTATTTATATTTGCTACAAGTTTTTGTTTTACATCATAAGCGTCCATATCTTCTTTTTGTGAAATACCAAATGCCATATTATCTAGCGTAGAGATAATATGAGGTGGTAGATTATTAAAAGCTGGTGCAGTACTTTGTGATGCTAATTGTTGTTGTAAAAGTTGTTCGTGTAAAATAATATATCCTTTTTACTATTTAGTTTAAAAACTATTTGAAATCACAAGTGCTAAAACTGTCATCATAACTATTCCAGCACTTTTATTATACAATTTATTTGCTGTAATAAATACTAACATAACAGATACTATTAAAGCTGCCATAATATCAAAGAAATTGGCACTTAAATCTACATTCAATGGATTTATAATTGAACTAAGTCCTAAAACCATTGTAAAGTTTGCTACATTACTTCCTATTATTGCTCCTATTGCCATATCTGCATTATTTGATCGTGCTGCTTTAATAGCAACTGTAAGCTCTGGTAAACTTGTACCAAATGCAACTAAAAATAGCCCTATAATCCATTCACTTATTCCAAAATCTCTAGCAATATTGCCAGCACTTTCTATAGCAAAATTTGCACCACCAACTACAAATATAAATCCAATAATTAATAATCCAATTGTTTTAGCCCATGGAAAATGTTTTTTATCTTCTAGTGATTCTTCAAAAGTCTCTTCTACTTGATCACTTTGAATTAAGAATAATAGATATGCACCCATTAGAATTAAAAACAATATTCCATCAAGTTTACCTAACTTTCCATCAATACTCATAAGAATAAAAATAAGTATAGGAAACAATGACCAAGCAGAATCTTTTGCAAATAGATCTCGTTCTGGATTAATATTTTTAGCTATTAAAAAAACAACACCCAAAACTAAGGATATATTAAATATAGTACTTCCTATAACATTTGCAACAGCAATATCTCCACTACCTTGTATAGAAGCACTCATACTTACAGCCATCTCTGGCAAACTTGTACCAAGAGCTACAAGTGTTGCACCTATTACAAAAGCTGATATTTTAAAATGAATAGCGATTTTTTCACTCTCTTCAATTATAAAATCTGCTCCATAAATCAATGCACTCATTGAAACAATAAATATTAAAATATCCATCTATCTTCCTTAACTATTTCTAACTATTAAACTATCTGGAAGATTAAACTTTTTTATTATCTCTTCTTCTTTTTCTCTATGTTCACCATTATCTACTTCATGGTCATATCCTACTAAATGTAACATTCCGTGTATAAATAATAGTGATAACTCATCATTAAAACTATGGTTATATTGTTCTGATTTCTCTTTTACAAAGTCTGCCGAAATAACTATAGAACCCAAAGGTGTATTTGGCATCTCATCATACGGGAAACTTAAAACATCTGTTGGTTTATCAATCCCTCTTGTTGTTAAGTTTATCTCTTGTATTTCAGCATTATTAGTTAAAATAAACTCTATCTCTTTATCTGAAACTGCTTTCGCAATATTATTTAAGAACTCTTTATCTATTTTATAAGATGTTTCATTTTCAAAAACTATATTAAACAATTATTCAACCCAACCTCTTTAATTTTAATTTGATTTTATCTAAAATCTACTAAAAAAGTTCTAACATTTTAGTTACTTCATCAACTTCAAAACATTTTAGATTTGTTTTTATTGATGGTTTGGTTGCAATAATTGCTTTTGTGATACCTTGAGATGATGCTTCTTTTAATCTTGTCTCCATACTATACACATCTTTTATCTCACCAGTTAAACTAACTTCTCCTATAAATACTGATTCCTTTGAGATTGGGCGATTCCTAAAACTACTTATTATTGCTGCAATAACAGCTAAATCACATGAGCTTTCTTTTACCTTTATACCACCACTAATATTTATAAAAACATCATAAGAATTAAGTGGTAAATCTAGTTTTTTTTCTAGAAGTGCTAAAAGCATATTTAATCTATTTGTATCAAATCCTGTAGCACTTCTTTTTGGGTTTGGATATGTTGATTCAGTTACAAGTGCTTGAACTTCTACTATTAAAGCACGACTACCCTCAACAGATACAGTTAAACAACTACCACTTTGAGGTTTTGTTGAGTCAAAAAATCTTCTATTTATATCTTTTGCACTCTCTAAACCATTTTGTGTCATCTCAAAAATACCTATCTCACTTGTAGAGCCAAAACGATTTTTAAAACCCCTTAACATTCGTATCTCTTTACTACTTTCACCTTCAAAATATAAAACAGTATCAACCATATGTTCCAATACTCTTGGACCTGCTATAGAACCATCTTTTGTGATATGACCAATTATAAACATAGCTATTTCTGATTCTTTTGCTTTTCTCATAAGTTCAAATGTTATCTCTCTTACTTGAGATACACTTCCTGGCGCTGATGTAAGTTTATCTGAATATATTGTTTGTATAGAATCTATAATTGCCACTTCATAATCTTGTCGTATAAGTTCATCCTGTATAGCTTCAAGTGATATTTCAGACAATAAAAATAGATCTTTTTCATTTGCATCTAGTCTTGTAGCTCTCATTTTTATTTGACCAGCAGATTCTTCCCCAGAAACATATAAAACTTTTTTACCACTTTTCGCTAAATTTCCAGCAATTTTCAGTAATAGTGTAGATTTTCCAACCCCTGGGCTTCCACCTATTAAAGTAAGGCTTCCAGGAACTACACCACCACCTAAAACTAAATCAAACTCTTCATTTTGCGTAGAAAATCTTGTGATATTATCTTGTTTTATTTGTGTTATTGATGTAGCTTTTGATGTTTGAGATGTAGCTTTAGCTACTTTTGATAAAACTGCTTGTTGTTCATTTGTTAGTTCTACAAAACTATCCCAACCTCCACAACTTGGACATTTACCAAGCCATTTCGCACTTTGTTCACCACAATGCTGACACTCAAATATTGATGATTTTTTCTTTGCCATAAAATATTCCTTTAAATTAATAATAGATTATAATGGAAATAATTCTTTATGATTAAAAAGATTGCAAAATGCAATGTTTTTTATGAAATATCTTTATATAGGTTTGCAGATATATTTATATTTTATAATTCGTAAGGCTCTACATCACTTTGCTCAGTGAATCCTAATTTTTCTCTTTTAAAGTCTAAATATAGCGTTATAATATTGTGTGCTTTGTGGAATTTGTGAAAATCTTCTTTTACTGTAATATCTTGAACTATTTTTTCCATAATTTTTAAATTATTTGTATCTAATTCTTCTTCAAGATTTGAATGATGTTTCATAAGTGAATCAAAAGCAAAATTAAAATCAAATGCCAATTTTCCTTTTTTATTTAAAGCTTTTTTCATAAAAACCCAATTTGAAAATATTGTACCCCACGCTTTTTTTTGTTCAGTTGTAATACAAAGAGATGAAATAACATGTTTCCATTTATAAAGTCCAAAATATGCTTGGTGATTAGCCCATAGTTCATCTATCCACCAATCTTCAAATTTTGGTAACCCTTTAAAAGGTGCTAAATCCTCTTCTTTTATAATCTCTTTAATATTTGAAATCAATACAGATAAATGAAGTGTTATTATAGGGATATGAAGCTGTAACATACCTAATCTTCCTATATCTTCTTCATTGATATTTTTAAGTAATTCTGCAAAATCTCTTTTTATCTCTTCCAGTTCCTTATCTAACTCATCATGAATTCTAAGATCTAATTTAATTGTTGTTTCTGCTATCTCAAACAGATCAGCATCATTTAAATTTAAATCTGTTGGTAACTCATCAATTATCATCATAGCTTCAAGTTTTTGATCATTTCCTTTTTCGATATCTCTTTTTAATCTAACTTTTTGATATTTATAATAATTCTTTCTTTTTATTGCTTCTTTTAGTCTAAATTCTTTTTCAAGCTCTTGCATATCATGCTTTTGCAGCTCTTTTAAAATCATCTCATTTTTCTCTAATGCTATTTTAGATTGCTCCAGACCATTTTCACTAGATGCTCTAGCCATAGATGACATTTTATTTATTCCTGCATCATTATCTGCTAATTGCTTTTTTAATATAGAAATTCTTTTTTTATTTTGATCTATTAATTCTTGTACAGCAACTACAGCATTCATTTATTTTTTACCTTTTATATCTTTATAATTTAATTGTTCTCTTTTAAATTCAACATAAGGAGTAACAATTTTATGATTATTATCAGTTTTTGTAAAATCCTCTTTTACTGTTAGTATTTCTATAATTCTTTCCATTGATTTCAAACTTGTAGTTGCTAGTTCTTCTTCTAGCCCACAATGTGTTCTTATTGTATTATCAAATGCAAGACTATATTTATATGCCAATGATCCTTTGTTTGATAAAAACTTTTTCATTGAGATCCAATTTGTAGATATAATCTCCCATGCATTTTCTTGATCTTGATTATTACATAATCCAGAAATAATATACTTCCATTTATAAAGCCCAAAATAAGCTTGATGACTCTTCCATAACTCACTAAACCACCAATCTTCGAATTTTGGAAGACCTTTAAATGGAGGTAAATTATCTTCTATTATATTTTCTTTAATATTTGTGATTAGAGTGGAAAATTGAAGTATTAAAATAGGTATACGAAAATTCAACACCCCTAACTCTTTTATATCTTCAGCTTCTATACCCTTTATGGCATTTTCAAAATCTTTTTTTATATTGAGTAACTTTTCTTGTAAATCTTCATGTACTGATAGATGCAATTTTAAAGATTCTTCTGCAACTCTAAATAAATCATCATCTTCAAAACCTATATCTTCTGGTAATTCATCAATTATCAACATAGCTTCTAATTTTTCATCATTATCCCGAGTAGTATTTCTATTTAATCTAGTTTTCTGAAAATGATAATAATTTTTTCGTTGAATTGCTTCTCTAATTTTTTCTTGCTTTTCTAACTCTTTTATATCTTGTTGCATAAACTTTTTTAGCATATTTGTATTTTTTTCTAAATTTCCACTTACTTCTACTAAAGCAGTTTCTGATGATGCCAATACCATTTGTGATAATTTATGCTCACCAGACTCATGTTCTGATAACTGTTTTTTTATAAGTTTAAGATGAGCTTCACCTTCTGCAATAAGTTCTTCTAATGCTATGACCGCTTTCATTTGTTATCCAATACAACTAATATATAATTAAAAAAATAATTTTTAACACCAATGTAAATATTTTGTCATATTATAGTTAATAATATATTAATAATATATTATTAACATATTAATAATGTGATATTAACTATCTATCTCTTTATTAGAATCACCCCAGACTCAATATGTTTAGAATAAGCAAACTGGTCAAAAAATGCAAAATTCTCTATTTTATGTGTTTTTATTAATGTTAATAAATCTCTATGTAAAGTTTCTGGATTGCAAGATATATAAATAATTTGTTCAAAGTCTTGTGCAAGTTTAGTTGTTGTTTCATCTAGTCCTGCTCTAGGTGGATCTAAAAATATTGTACTAAAGTTAAACTCATCTAAATCTATATCTTTTAACCTTGTAAATTCTCGTACTTTATTTCTAGCTTCTACAAACTCTTGACTACTCATTCTTATAAACTCTATATTTGTTATATTATTTAATTCACAATTCTTTTTAGCTGATTTTATAGATGTTTTACTTATCTCTGTTGCTACAACTTTATCAAACTTTGTTGATAATGGAATTGTAAAATTACCACCACCACAATATAATTCACATAAATCTTCTTTTTCATCATTTTGTGAAATATTATCCAAAACCCACTGTATCATTTGAGTATTTACTTTTTGATTTGGTTGAGTAAAACCACCCTCTTTATATTCAAAAGAAAATAATCTATCATCAATAGTTATTTTTTCTACAATAAAATCATCACTTAAAACAATTTTTTGTTTTCTACTTCTTCCTATTATTTTTATATTTAATTTTTTTTCTAACTTTTGTGCTAATTGATTCCAGTTATCCTCTAATTTTCTATGATAAATCAATGTTACCAAAGTATCAAAAGTTGTTGATGTTAAAAACTCAACACTAAATAATTTAAAATTTAAAATCTCATCTTCATTTAATTCTTGAAGTAAAATAGGCATAAGTTCTGATATTTCAGAGCTTACAATACTACAACTTTTTATAGGTAATATTTGTTTATTTATATCATTCATAGCATAATTTAGTGTAAAATTATCATCCGCATCATAGATTTTCCAAATCCTAAACTCTGCTCTATTTCTAAAACCACCATCAATACTTTTTATAATATCAAATTGGCTACTATATAAATCTTTAAATCTATCTTTTTCTATATCTATCTTTTTTACTAATTGCTCTTCATAAGTTAAACCACCTAAATTACAACTTCCACATATCCCAAAATATTCACAATTCATCTACTATCCTATATATTATTACTATATAATATTTTATCAAAACAGAACTTAATATTTATATGTAAATAAATAAGGTATATTTGTTGATAAACTTTATATCATTAACTATTATATAGCTTTAATTGTATCTCTTCAAGACTCTCTAATAATTCTTCATAAGTTGGTGGATTACCAATAATCATACTCTTTACCATATCTTCATAATCTACTTTAAAACTATTATTTAGTTCCTCAGTTGGAACAATCTTTATATTTTCAGGTGTTGCATTATTATAGTCAGCTTTATTATCTTTATAAAAAGTAGATTTATGCAGTACAACATCTGCTAATAAATCTAAATTATTTATAGCTGTTTTACCATACTCACTATTATATAATTTAACTAAATCATATATATGCCTACTCATATGATTTCTTTTTTCTATTCTTAATGGTTCATTCTTAGAGTTTTCAGCATGTAAAATAGTTGCTTTCTCCCAAAATGTTCTATCTGGATGAAGTATTTCTACTTTAATAGGATTACTCTTTTCTAAAATCTGCTCAAAAAAACTATCAATACTTCTTTTAATAGTCGGCACTCTAGCTGACCTTACCCCTGCTTCTACTTTTATTTTAGGCTCTATATATCCACCATATTCACTATCATCTAATAGTCTTGGATAATGAATATATAGTGTCATCTCTCCTTGAGATAGAATTTCAAAAGATAGACCTGTTATTTTCTTTATCTCATTTTCTACAATCTTTAATAAAATCTCATCAGTATATTTTTGTCCTATATCTTTTAAATTAGCAAGTTCTCTTTCAAGCTTATTATTAGACCACTTATCAGCAGTATTAATAGTATCAAAATAATTCCAAGGATTCTCAAACTCTCCATAGTGTTCTTTTAATGTTTTAATAGAGTATGTAACATCAATATCCTCTGAAAATCTATCTATTAAATCAAAGCCTTTAGATAAAGAAGTTCCACCTTTAAATAAAATCCCTTTTGATCCATTCTCTCCAAATAAAACATGTAATACAATTGTTACCCATAAATCTTATTCAACTACAATAAGTGGTAGTCCTTTTTGTGTTGCAACATGACTTAATGCAGCTTGTTGTTCATCAAGTGGTAATTCTAAAAACTCTTTAATATATTTCATCTATAATTTCCTTAACTCTTGTTTGTACCCATACAGGATAACCCTTTGAAGCTTTATCTAAATCTTTAATATCATCTTGACATAATTTAGTTGCAAAATCTTTTACTAAATTCTTATTATCAAATGCACTACGACTTAGATATTCCATAGCACTTAAAACTAAACCTGCTTTTTTATTATATGCTGTTAGTTTCTTAGAATTAATTCTTTTAAATACTATTTCAGTTTTTCCTACAAATTCACTTTTATGTAACTTATCATTTAGATATATATACTTCATTGGTACTTGTGTCGATAATCCTAACATATTAAGAGCCATAGAACCATCAGGGATTAAATGTGCATCATTAAGTTTAGCTATTGCATAAGCTATAGATATAGGACTAGGTAATACTTCACCAAATAAGGTGCTTTGCTTAGGCTTATAGTATATACCTTTTCTAAATCGTTTAATTGTTCCATCTGAATTTAATCTACTTAATTCTTTCTCAATACTATTTTTATTTGTATTAGTAAGTCTGAAGCTATTAGAAGCAAAAGCAATACCATCAGATAACTTAGATATGCTTGATTTAACTCTTGTTGTGATTGGTTTAGTCATCTTTTACTCCTATATTTGTCAGTATTATTAATTAATTATACTGAATTTATATATAAATGTCAATGATATTATTGTAGTTATTATTTTATCTAATTGTATAAATTTAAAGACTTTATTTTACTAAAGCCTTTAAATAAGCCTTACAAGACCATTGAACCTACCAATCCAATCACTCCACCAAATACTCCACCCCAAATAACCAACCAGCCAAGATGTTCTTTTATCATAGTTTGAACTAACTCTTTTACCATTTTTGGATTTAGTTCATTTAATCTTTGTTCTACAACTGTATCAATTTTAGAATATATATCATCACTTATATCACTATCTCCAAGGCTTTTTTGAAGTGTTGTTTGAAATGTATCGGTATGAACTATCTCATTTATAGCTTTTTTCATTTTTTCTTCAAATGGTTCTTTTAAAGGAGTTAGAGCTTGTTCTCCTCCAAACATTCCTAACATACCACCAAAACTTGACTCCATAACTGCACTTTTTAAACTTTCAAATGCGATAGAAAAATCTGTTCCATTGATTAGATTTGTGAAATCAAACTTTTTATCATCTTTTGCAAATTCACTTTTAAAAAACTTTTGTAAATTTTCTTTTGTAAAAAATTGTTCCATAATAAGACTATGAATAGATACCTTAAACTGTTCAAATCTATTTTCAACTACGCCACTTCCATAAAGAAAAGGAACTTTTTCAAACAACATATGTATAGCCAACCAATTTGTAACAGCACCACTAAGTGCAAACAATCCAACTGTTAAGATTATATTATTTTCAAAAACTAAACCAACCATAACTATTAAAAATGCAACTAAATTTGTTGCTAAACTTTTATTCATATTTTAAACCTCTATTATCTCTATATTTTTAAAATGCAAGTATACTACATATCCTTTAATATTCTTCATATTTGTTATATCTTTAATAGCATTTTTGTAGTTTTGTACTTGTTTTATATGTGACAAACTTTTTTCTACTGTTGTTTTATAATCTACTACTATATAACCATCATCTTTTTTTATAAGTAAATCCAAAATCTTATGTTCACCATTGAACATCAAAGATTGTTCTTTTGTAAAACTACCATTTTCTAATATTGATATAAAAGTATTATTATTTATAAGATTATTTATTCTTGCGTTTATATCTTCAAATTCATTGGTTGTTAGAAGATTATTATATTTATTTTCACACATTATCATAGCTTTTTCTAAACTATTTTTGGTAAAATCTTTCATCATCTCTAAACAAAAGTGTGTGGCAATTCCAAAGTATCTAGCTTTTAGATTATCTTGATTTTTATCACTATTTTTTTCTTTTTCTTGATAACCAAAATTTAAAGGAGTATAAGAGATAGATTGATTTATAGTTTTTTCTTTCTCTTTTTTTAAAGAGATATATAAACTACCAATTTTACCTATAGGAAAATCACCTAAAATATCAAATACACTACTTTTTTCTTTTTTAAATACTATCATATTATTTTTTGCACGCGTAAGTGATACATAAAGTATATTTAATTCATCACCAATTACAAGCTTTTTCTCTTTTTCTAAAGAGGCTTTATAGTGGTTATCAAAATCTTCTCTTTTTGATCTTTTATAATATATTTGTTCTAATTTAATATCATCATATTCAAAAAGTAAAGTTGAACGATCTGCATTTTTTCTTTTTATTCTATCAAGAACTAAAACCGTATCAAACTCTAACCCTTTTGATTTAAAAATAGTTAAAATAGAAAGTCCACTTTTATTTTGTGATAGCATTGAACTATCCTCTTTATCTATATCATAAACAAAATCAACTATAGAATCATAAGATTTAGTAAGTTCAATAAGTCTTATCACATCATCATCAACTATATCAAAATAGTAACTTAGTTTTTTTACTACTGTAACTATATCATTTGTTTTTATATCTATAAAAAAGTCAAATTCATCTTCATAATCTCGTCCAATTAAACTATTGAAATTTACTTTATAAATCTTTTCTTGAAAATAAAGATATTTTACTGCATTTATAACAGCTTTTACATTTTGTTGATTTATAAGTTTTGAGGTCATCTCTGTAACTATATCAAGTGTGGGAATTTTCAGTTTTAGATACTCATAAACTGCTAAAACATCTGCATTTGTATATGTAAGTATCGCTATATTATTTGGGTTTATATTTTCCTTTAAAAGTTCATCTACTTTTTTATAAATATCTTCATATAAAATTTCTATATCACTAGACAATGGTACAACTTCTACGAAACCCTCTATCTTAGAATTTACTTTTTGATTATCATATTCATAATCTTTTATATCATTAAATTTACTATTTACAAACTCAACTACGCTCTTACTACTTCTATAATTTGTATCCAACAACTCAACTTTTAACATTGGGTCATATACTTTTGATACGAAATCAAACAACTCTTTAGTCCCACCTCTAAATCTATAAATAGACTGCTTTATATCTCCCACATAAAAAAATGTTTTGAAAACTTCTGGATCACCAGATATAATCTCATCTATTAAATGATCCAAAATTTTAAATTGCAATGTTGAAGTATCTTGAAATTCATCTATTAAGATATGATTATATTTTGAATCAAGTCGAAAATATAAAAAATCTTTTTCTATGTGATTTGAAAGAAGTTTTGATACAATATTTGTAATATCACTAAACTCTAAAGCATTTCTTTGAGTATTGTATCTATTCCTAAAACTTTTAAAATCTTCAAATATATTAAATAAACTTTTTAAAGTATAACTCTCTTGAATTTGATAATACAAAGTGATATTTTTTTGTATATTTTCTAAGTGTATATCTAGTTCTTGAGGTGGTTTTGCTTTTTTAAAATATGTAAATTCACTAAGACTTTCTTTCGTAAGCCAAGTTTTTCCTTTACTTAAAAGTTGTTCTATATTAGTAAAATCTACCGCACTATATCCTGACTTTGAAACAGCACTACTATCTATAAATTTTTTGATAATATTTGCATCTTCCATAATCGCAATTTTAACAGCATCATAACTACCAGACGGATAACTTTGTACTTCTAAATATTCATTTTTATCAATAAGCACTTTAAAAAGTTCAACTATAGAATTTAATTTTTTGTTTTCATTATGTGCAAAAGATATAAGGGTATCAAATTGTTTCTCGTCAAGTGAAGTTAAAAACTTATATAAAAGTAACTCTTCATCATCAAACTTTATATCAAAATCATCATTTATACCTATATATCCTGCAAATTCTCGCAAGATTTTATTTATAAATTTATCTATTGTATAGATTGAAAGTTCACTACTTATAAAGTTTTGAATTAAATCTTGTTTTTTATCTAGTATCTCATTTTTAGTTAAGTTAGTCTCTTTAGAAATGGCATCTAAAATAGCATCATCTTCACCCAAAGATATAAGAGTATCATATATTCTTTGAGCCATCTGTGCTGCTGCTTTATTTGTAAATGTTAAAGTCAATATCTCTTTTGGATTTGCATCAAGCAATAACAATGAAATATATCGAACGGTTAAGGCAAATGTTTTTCCACTACCTGCACTTGCTTTTAGGGCTAAAAATGGTTGCATAATTATTAATCTCTTTCACAAATAGTTTTATAACTACAAAATTGACAATTAGAAATAGTATCTGTACAATTAAAATTCACTTCTTTTGTTTTTAATCTTGATAAATGCATATCTAATAATTCTAGTTTTTCTTTTAATACTACTTCACTTTTTATTGAGCTATCATTTAAATCATAATACCCAACACTTTGTATCATCTTATCTCTTTGACTTAAATAGTAAAATTCTAGTTGAAAGTCAGTTGTATCTTCATAGTTTTTAATCGTATCAATTTTTAAACTTGATGATGTTTTATAGTCCAATATCTCATAAGTGTTATCTTCATATTTATCTATTCTATCAATTTTACCTTTTAAATTTATACCATTGTAATTTATATTAAAAGGTTGTTCAACACTAAATATTTTTATATTATTGGAAGCTCTTATTTTTTCAAACTCTATAAAGTTTTCAAGTTTCTTTTTCCAAAGTTCAAGTTCTAATACTAAATATGGATTATTTTTAGCATAAGTTGTTAAGTACTGATTTATATATTGAGTATTTAAACTATTATTTTTTACAGCTTCTTCTAAAGCATTATGTATAATATTTCCTATCTCAAAAGATTGTGGTTTTATACTTATAGTATGATCTTTTATATTTTGTATATAATTATAATAATACTTTCTTTTACAAGAAAGATAAGTTTTAAGGCTTGTTGCTGACCATTGTTTTTGTGATAAATCTATATCTAAAACTATATCTTTATAGAAGTGATTTAAAACTTTTTTATTGAATAATATAGATTTATAATCTTTTTTTATTAAGTATTGTTTATAATTATTAAACAACTGCACTATAAATCTACTCATCACACTTTGCTCATCATCAATATAACAAATAGCAATTTGCTGTGCTTTATCAAAAATCCTTTTATAATAATATCTTTGTAGATTTTCTCTATCATTTATAGTTGGTAGTTTTGCAAGTTCTTTTATATGAGTTGAGATAAACTTGTCTTTTATACTAAGTTTTGGTATTTTATCGTCATTGAAATCTACAACAATTATAGCTTCATATTCTATAGCCCTAGTTTCAAGTATCCCTAAAACAGTTATCTTTCCACCACTTACATCATCTACAGATATAGTTGACAGTTGATTTATAAATAGCTTGATAAACTCTTTTACTTTTATATCTAAACTATCACTATTATTATGATTTATATGTGTGAAGATTAGTATATCAAGTGATATTTTTATCTGTTCTAGTTTCTCCAAAACATCTTCATCTTCCTCAAAAGAGAAAAGATAATTTAAAATCATATCAAATATATTTTTATCTATATTTTTATCCCAATTATTTTGGAAGATATTTTGAAAATCATCATCTTTAACTTCTAAAAATTTAAGTTTTTCTATATCTTTTGGCTCTTTATCTATCAATACTTTGTTTATCAATTTTATAACTTGAACTATTTTATTGTTTAATATACCTCTACCCATTGCAAAGTTAAAATAATGCTCATCATCAAATAACTCCAACATAGAACTTATCTTTTCATTTGGTACGATAACAGCAATATCTTCTGGTAATATCCCTTTTTGATGCATCTTCATAATTTGATATTTTATAAATGATATTTGCTCAAGTTGTGAGGAAACTCCTGATATTGTTATATTTTGTTTTACATCATCTAATTTAATTTTATCAATTATTTTATGATTTGTTAAATCTATTGTGTAACTATACTTTATCTCTAAATTATCTTTTAATAATGGGAATAATTCTATATTTTTTTGATTGTATTGATTTAATAATATTTTTATATTTATTTGTACAACTTTAGATATATCTTTTATAATATTAAATTCATAAGAAGATAAATAACCTTCAAGATATATGGTTATATCATTGAACTGTTCTAAATAATTATTATTTAAAATATAATTCTTTGGCATCAATATATTATCTGTATAGCTATTTTTCTCTAAAATTTCTACATAGTTTTTATATATTTGTTGTAGTATCTCTATATGATCGCTGTATTTAAGATATGTATCAAACTCTAATAATTTATCAAATTCTATATATTCATTTGCTGTTTCAAGAAAAAATCTAAAGATATAATCACTCTGTTTAAAAAAAGTATTAAAATCTCCACTTATACCTAGCTCTTCAATTTTGATATTTGATATTGCCTCTTTTAGATATAAAATTTTAAGATTTTTTTCACATAATTTTCTATTTTGTTTATCTAAAACTGATCGCTGAAATAAGTCAGCTATGGTTATATTTTTATCCAATAGCTGATTTGAAGTTTTTAAAGAACTTAGATACCCTCTAATAGCTCTTGAAGTTGGAAAGACTTGTATTGATTCTTTGCTATTATTTATTGTTGGCATTTGTTTTTATCCATATTTTTATTATTTATTTTTTAGAGTTAATACTACTAACTTTTTACTTAAAGTTACTTCTAGAAATGGAGTTCTTCTAGCTTTATTTTATCGGTCTAAACCCTATTTTTCTTGTATTTTCTTTTGCTTCATTTTGTATCTCTTGCATAGATGAAACTACTTGCACCACTTTATTGAGTAACTCTTTTGTATCTTTGTTATCCGTTTCTAAGGCTTCTAATCTTTTGATGATGTCAAAGTATGGTACTGATTGGTTTTTTAATCTTGTAAAAGTTCTCATAATTTGAATATTTACATTTATAGATATCTCACTTCTTAAAATTGAAGATAACATTGCTATTCCATTTTCTGTAAAAACATAAGGCAATGCCCCTCCAAAATACTTTTTTGATGGTGTCGCATTTTGCGACACCATTAAATTTAATTCATTTTCATTCAATTGAAACATAAAATCATCAGGAAATCTTTTAATATTCCGTTTA
>Ga0164318_10002788_pt1 | contig 16339 bp, 20 predicted proteins | sample GuaBasSedimGuay9_FD_113734 | JGI IMG/M metagenome (GOLD analysis project Ga0164318, IMG submission 113734) | Subseafloor sediment microbial communities from Guaymas Basin, Gulf of California, Mexico - Guay9, Core 4571-4, 0-3 cm | ecosystem: Environmental > Aquatic > Marine > Hydrothermal vents...
CGGCCGGATATTCCTCGGATCAAGCCATCTAGAATTCAGGGATCTCCCATCCCCTTCCACGACCTTCTTAAGGTTTTTTTCTAGCAGCGGATTCCGTATCCCTATTCCAGCCGTGTTTATCACAATTTCCTCGAGCTTTCCCCTCTCCATGACCTTAGTGTCGCCCGTTACGACGTCGACTCCGGCTTCCTCCGCGGTCTTCTCCATGCTCTCCAAAAGTTCATCTAATTTCTTCAGAGGAAATCCTTCCTCCAAGATTAAAGCACAGGATATCGCGATAGGCTTGGCCCCGATGACCGCTAGGTCATTTACCGTCCCTGAGATACTTAGTCTCCCTATATCGCCTCCTGGGAAGAAAATCGGTTTAACCGTATAGGAATCTGTGGTGAAGGCGATTTCATTGACTACGGCGGAGTCTGCGAGAAAGCTTAAAGGGATCTCGACATCTTTTCTCCTCGATTTAAATCTAGGAACGATGTGCTCTTTGATGAGCCTGTGCATGTAGAGTCCTCCGCCTCCGTGGAGGAGGCTGATGCGTTCTTCTGAACCCTTATCAGTCACCGGAATCCACCATTAATCAACGGATTCGGCTTGGGAAATAGGTTTCCACTCAAGAGTTTACCGGGCATACGCCACTCCTACATCTAAAATTCTTCGTGACTTTATGTTGAGCCCAGATCCTGCAGGTTCCCTCAACCCCCACCATCGTCGGGCCTACCGGAGTCGCGGGTGTACAGGTTTTCATGTATAGCGGGCACTCAGGCGGCTCTATTATTCCCTTAATGACTTCTGCGCATCTCGCCTCAGATGGGAAGTGGTCTCCATGCCCTTGGCCGAGGCCATAGGCATTTCTGGCGTCAATTCGCGAGAATTCGGGCTTGAGGATCATAGCGCTCTCAGGGATCATAGCGACCCCTCTCCAATAGCCTTCCTCTAGATCGAATACCCTGAACAAGTTCTCCTGCGCCTTTATGTTCCCTTCCCAAGTAACCGCCCTGCCATATTCGTTCTCCATTCTCGGCTTTCGCTCCTTAAACTGCCTTAAGATGGCGTATATTGCCAGCAATATGTCGAGCGGCTCGAATCCCGCGAAAACCATGGGCTTCCTGCATCGATCAAAATACTGTTTATAGGCCTTCATACCGCTGATTGTCGAGGCGTGGCCGGGGTTGATGAAGGCGTCGATTTCTAGATCATCAGATTCTGCTAATAACCCGACTGCTGGAGGAACATAGCGGTGGGATGAAATTATCTTCAAGTTCTCTGGAAGGCCTTTGAGTATCCCATAGGCGACGAGTGGGGCGGTGGTCTCGAATCCCGCTCCAAGAAAGACGTATTCTAAGTTGGGATTCGATTTCGCGATCTTGACCGCGTCCATGAAGCTGTATACGACCCCTATTTTCCCACCTTCGGCTCTACAATCCTCTAAAGACATCATCTTAGAACCCTTAGCCCTAGACATATCCCCATACGTTAAGACGTGAACTCCATCTAACGCGAGTTTTATGGCGGCATCTATATCCGAGGCCGGGGTGACGCAGACGGGGCATCCGGGGCCAGCTCTGACCTCCACGTTTTCCGGTAAGAGCGATCTAATCCCCCAATGCGTGATAGTCCATTCATGGGTTCCGCAGACGTGCATGATCTTGATTTTCGGAAGATGTTTGGCGGCTTCGCGTATTTTCTCCACTACACGTTTCACGAGGATCGGATCCCTATAACGGGAGAGTATCTGCTTAATCTCCGACTTCATCTCCGAGTCTCCTCTGCCGCCAAGCGGAGAACCTCTGCATAAGCTTCTAAGGTCTTCTTGGCCTCTTCTTCATCGACGACTTTTATCGCGTATCCGGCGTGAACAAGGACGTAGTCTCCAACCTTTGCCTCCACCATGGCAAGCACCACTTCTCGCTCTACCCCGTCTCCGAAGTCCACCCAAGCCACGTCATCCTCTATCCTGACGATCCTCCCGGGAATAGCGTAGCACAAATCCGCGAGATAATACTGAGCCACGAGTATTTTAGGGCTCTTCGAGAAAAGAACATCCTTTCAAAGGCATTTCCACGGATTTCCAAAGGTTAATACCGTGATAAACTATACTCCCCCGCAGACGCATATGAGGTGGAAAGAGCGGCTGAAAGCACTTCTTCAGGAAGCATTAAAGAGCGATAATCCCGTGGTCCTGGTCGGTATAGGAAACACGCTCCGCGGAGACGATGGAATAGGTGTGAAAATAGCCGAGGCCTTAAAGGATTCCCTTGAATGCAGTAAAATAAGGGTGATAGTGGTCGAGGATAGAGTCGATATGCTCGGAAGATTTCTAGGAGATTTAAAACCAAGCTTAATGATATTCTTCGATGCCGCGGATTTCGGGGGAAAACCCGGTGAAATACGTATACTAGATTTGGCCGAGGCATCGGGAAAAACGATTTCAACTCATCTAATTCCGTTAGATGTGATACTCAAAGTGATCGGAGTGGCCTCTCCCTCGTATGTGATAGGGGTTCAAATGATGAATATAGAATTTGGAGGGAGAATAAGTGAGCCTGTTAAAGTAGCCGGAAAGATGATTGTAGAATTCTTGGAGAAGGAATTAGCCTCCATTTGCAGATGAATGCGGCTTCACCTGTTACATGCATAAAAACAATATCTTCATGCATTAGTCTTTATGGAAGATTACCTTTAAATTTACGAAGCTCGGACTAAGCTTGAGCTATCATGGAGATAGTTGCCGCGCTAACGGTAGCTCTCTTGATCACCGTAATAATATATCTCCTCGGAAGATTACTCGCGCCGACACCTCCGAAAAGCCGAGATAAACTCGAATCATATGCCTGCGGGGAAAGGTTTCCACCCGCCCGTGGTCCCGTTAGGCTCCTCTTCTTCAACTTCGCCGCGTTGTTTATGGTATTTGACGTGCTCGCGCTTTTCTTGGCATTTACGATTAATATCCCCGCGATTTATAAGCAGGGGTTGATAGCAATAATCCTAGTCTATAGCGTGGTTTTGGGATTATCGATTCATCTATTAGGTAGGAGATGACCTCGGAATGGGTTTAGTCGCGAGATTGGTTAGGAAATGCCGTGCGAGAAGTCCTTGGATATTGTTATTTGATACTGGGGCATGTAACGCTTGCGATATCGAGGTGGCGGCTTGTTTAACCCCAAGATATGATGTTGAGAGATTTGGAACCTTGTTGAGGGGGAGTCCAAGACACGCGGATATATTGGTCGTAACAGGCCCTGTTACGAGGCAGTCACGAGACAGGATAATCAGAATCTATGAGCAGATGCCGGAGCCTAAGTACGTTGTTGCAGCCGGGACTTGCGCGACGAGCGGGGGAGTGTATTGGGGATGCTACAACACTTATCCCGGATTAGACTCTGTGATTCCAGTTCATGCATATGTGTCCGGTTGCCCGGTGAAGCCTGAAGCGGTTCTAATGGCGCTAAGTATCCTGCTTGAGAAGATAGAGAAAGTGGAGGTTTAAGGAAATGAATGAGTAGGAAATCCTCTCAAAGATCAAGGAAAAATTCGGCGATAAAATACTGGAGTCATCTATCCTGGGACCGCGGAGGATATCCGTTAAAGTCCCCCAAGATGTTTACAAGAGTGTCGTCGCATATGTGGCGCATGATCTCGGCTTAAACTTCCTAAGTTGTTTAAGTGGCATAGACCGCGGTGACTCTCTGGAAGTCGTGGCCCACATAGGGTACTCGATATGCGTCTTAGTCAGGACCTCTGTTCCGAAGGATAATCCGGAAGTCGATTCCATAACGGATGTCCTCCCCGCCGCGAACCTCTATGAGCGTGAAGCCCACGATCTACTAGGAATAGTATTCAAAGGCCATCCAAATTTGAAGAGGATATTTCTCCCAGAGGATTGGCCGGAGGGGGTGTATCCGCTCAGGAAGGAGTACAAGCCTGAGCATCCGAAGCCTTTGAGAGGAGGTGAACCTGGTTGAGCTTCGAGGTTCCAATCGGCCCACAGCACCCGATCCACGTCGAGCCGTTAATGCTGAGACTGAAGGTAGAGGGAGAGCTGATAATAGACGTGGACGTGGACGTCAGCTATATCCACCGAGGAATCGAGAAAGGCCTCGAGGTGAGAACATATCTTCAAGGCCTCTATCTCGCGGAGAGAATCTGCGGGATATGTAACTGCGCGCATTCGCTCTGCTATTGCTTGAACGTGGAGCAGCTTTTAGGTAAAGAGGTTCCGCCGAGGGCGAATTATCTGAGGATAATCGTCGAGGAGCTCAGCAGAATTCACAGCCACCTGCTATGGATAGGCCATTACTTCCACACCTTAGGATTCGAGACGCTCTTCATGTATTTCTGGAGAGACCGTGAACGGATCATGGACATGATCGAACTCATAACCGGTAATCGGGTTATTACATCCTATAATGTGATCGGCGGCGTCAGAAGAGACATCACCCCGGAGATCGAATCAAAGCTCAGAAAGACCATAGAATACGTCAGGGAGCGGATGAACTACTACGACAAGGTAATAGACTCTGAGCCGAGTTTGCTCGGGAGGCTGCAGGGTGTCGGCGTGCTGAAACCCGCGGATGCTATAAGTCTCGGAACCGTTGGCCCACATCTCAGGGCTTCTGGGATCAAGCATGATGTCAGGCTGGATGACCCATATAGCGGCCACGACGAGGTCCCATTCAACGTGGTGACCTATGATACATGCGATTGCTACGCGAGGGTGAAGGTGAGGATGGGAGAGGTGCTGGAGAGCCTCAACATGATCTCCTACGCCCTCGATAACCTCCCCTCCGGAGATTATAGGCTGAAGATTCCGCCGTTCTTCAAGGCTCCTGAAGGAGAGTCGCTTAGCAGGGTGGAGGCGCCGAGAGGAGAACTCGTCCACTACTCGATATCTAATGGCGGGATGAATCCATATAGATATAAGGTTAGAACCCCGACTTTGGCGAATCTTCTCTCGGTCGCGGTCATGCTCAAGAGCAAAGGCGACTACGAGGTCTATATCGCCGACGTACCGGCGATCCTCGGGGGAATCGATCCCTGTATATGTTGTACGGCCAGGGTAATAATCACGGATGAAGTGAAGAAGAAGCGGAGGGTCACAACCCTAACCGAACTCGAGAGATATGCTCGTGAGAGGGAGGTGAGGAAGAGTTGATCTGGAAAATCCTAGAGGCCCTGATCTTCCCAGGCGCAGTATTCATCCTGACAGTATCATTATTTTACGAGTGGATTGATAGAAAACTCTATGCGAGGCTCCAGAACAGGGTTGGACCACATCTCGCGGGCCCCTTCGGCCTCTTTCAGCCCGCCGCGGATTTCATCAAGTTGCTTTCAAAGGAGGATATAATTCCCGCGGCTGCCGATAGGTTCCTATTCACACTCACGCCAATCCTCGCTCCCACATTAATCCTGCTCGGGTGCATGTTCCTCCCCGTCGCGGGTCTAAACGGCATAGTATCGTTCAATGGAGACCTGATAGTGATAATCGCGTTGATGTCCTTCTGTACAATAACGATATATCTCGCGGGTGAGGGATCCAATAACCGGTTCGCGTCAATCGGGGCCACGAGAGCCGCATTACAGCTAATCGGCTACGAGATACCCCTGACCCTAGCATTACTGTGCGCCGCGATTTCAACGGGCTCCCTAAGTCTCCGGGGGATAGTCGAGGCTCAGATGGCGAACGGTACCTGGTTGATCGCCGGCCCTCAGCTGATAGGCTTCGCGATCTTCGTCGTGGCATCACAGGCTGAGATGGAGCGCATTCCCTTCGATATCCCGGAGGCTGAGCAGGAGATCGTCGCAGGCTGGTCCGTCGAATATACTGGGCGAAGGCTCGGTCTCTTCAGGCTTACAAAGGACTTGGAATTATTCTTGTTATCGGGATTGGGCGCGACGCTCTTCTTGGGAGGCCCACTCGGCCCCCTCATCCCCGGCCTCGAACCACTGCTTCACACGATCTACTTCTTGGCGAAATCCATCTTAGTTCTCATAGTTTTCACGCTTGTGAGGACTGTCTTCGCCAGATTGAGAATCGATCAGATGATCTCCTTCTCATGGAAGTATCTCATGCCCCTGGCGATCTTCTTGGTCATAATAACGGAGGTGATCGCCTAGCCGTGAAGGTTCCGGGATACTTCCTGGCCGAAGCCCTGAGAAACCTCTTCAAGAAGAGGGCGACGATTCTCTATCCATATCGCGAAGTCGATAAAATCCACTTACCGGAGGGATTCAGGGGGAAGATAGAATTCGATAGATCGAAATGCATCGGATGCCAGCTATGTTTCAGGGTTTGTCCCGCGAAGGCGATAAAGATGATCGAGGATGAGAAGGGGAAGAGGCCCGTGTTCTTCATCTACCGCTGTATCTATTGTGGACAATGTGCGGAGGTATGTCCCACTAAGGCGATCACCTTAGGCAAAGCCTTTGAGAATATCGCGCTTAGGAAGGAGGACTTGGAGGTGAGATGATGGAGGTACACGTGATATTGATAGTGCTTTTGACGATATTCGCGGTCCTCGCCGTAGAGTTAAGGGATTTGCTCAAGGCGATCCTGGCGTTCACCGGGGTAAACATAGTCCTCTCCGCCATATTCTATCTCTTGGGAGCGCCCTATCTCGCCGTCTTCCAGCTATTGATCTACGCTGGAGCCGTTACCGTGCTCTTCTTAGCGGCTCTACACGCGGGCGAGGAGAGAGGTGAGTGAGGTGGACGCCACCAAGGCTACGGCGATAATAATATCCATAATCCTCGTCGGAATACTCCTATACTATTCTCCGAGAATCATAGACAGCCTCAGGATAACGAGTCTCCCGCTGACAAGCATCGAAGAGAACCCCCAGTTCCTCTGGTCCAATCGGGGACTCGACCTCCTAATCCAGGCATTTATAATCTTGGCCGCGGCGGCGGCGATATCTGCTCAATTTAGGAGGGAGGAACGCGTTTCGGGAGGTGAGGAAGAGTGATCCTACATGAATTATATTTCGCGGCATCCCTCATCCTAATAGTCGTCGGGCTATACGCAATAATGTCGAAGCGGAACATCGTGAGGATAGTGATAGGCCTGGAGCTCCTGACCCTCGGGGTCAATCTCACAATAGCGACGATGGGGCTGAGGATAATCAATGGTTCAAGCTCGGTGGACGCATTAGCCCAAAGCATGGTCGCGATCTCGATGGCGATAGGCGCCGCAATAGCAGCCCTCGCTCTCTCCCTAGCCATCAACATCTACCGCCACTACGGCACATTCGATGTTAGGAAGCTGAGGAGGTTGAGGTGGTAGCCGTGATCCAAGTCTTCACCCCGCTCTTCATTCTCTTGGGCGCCGCCGTGGTCACGGTGGTAGTGGATCCCCTTTTCAGGAGGGTGGGATTCAGGGAGGGTAGCGGGATCTTCGCGAGTATAGCCTTCTTCTTTGCTCTGCTCTTCCTAGGCGTGGAGGCCCTTAAGCCGCCCAAGGTGATCGCGTATAGAATCTTCGGATCGGAGTCGCCTTTAACGGCCTCCCTCAAATTGGATCCCCTGAGCCTGTATCTCTCCATGATCTTCTGCGGAATAGGATTAGCGGCCTCGATCTACTCGATAAGGTACATGATCCTCGAGAGGGAAACCGGCCTCGATAGATACTATCTCCTGTTATTGACCTTGATCGCCGGAATGATGGGGGTAACCCTGGCTAACGACTTCTTCACCCTATACGTCTTCTGGGAACTCATGGCGATCTCCTCATACTCACTCGTATCGTTCAGGAAGTGGTCTTGGGAGGCGGTGGAGGCCGGGTTCAAGTACCTCCTCATGAGCTCAATCGGATCACTCATGGCCCTCTTGGGAATAGCCCTACTATACGGCTTGACGGGGTCGCTTGGATTCGACGCGTTGCAGGCGTCTCTCAGCTCCGGGAAAGGGTTGGCCGCGGATCTCTCCCTAGCCCTCATAATAATGGGATTCGGGGTAACCGCCGCGATAGTCCCCTTCCACTCATGGCTCCCAGACGCGCACCCCGCTGCCCCAACCCCGATCAGCGCGGTCCTCTCAGGCGTCGTCATAAAGACCGGGGTATACGCGATGCTCTGGTCCCTCTTCAAGGTCTTCTCGCCGTCGCTCTACGGCTTCGGCACGGTATTGATAGGCATAGGGGTCTTGACGATGACATTCGCCAACATCGTCGTGGTCATGCAGAGCGATGTCAAGAGGTTCCTCGCCTACTCCAGTATAGCGAACATAGGCTACATAATCACGGGAATAGGGTTGGCGGCATATGTGATGAGGAACTATCCATCAGAAATTGGCGTGGCGATGCTGGCGCTCACCGGAGCCCTCTTCCACATACTAAACCACGCTCTCGGAAAAGGGCTGGCTTTCCTCTGCGCCGGCTGCTACATAGTGCGAGCGGAATCGAGGGATCTAAGTGAACTCGAGGGAATCGGGGCGAGTATGCCGGCAACTACCTCCGCGTTTGGAATAGGCTTACTCAACCTAGCCGGCGTTCCGCCGTTAAGCGGGTTCTGGAGTAAGCTGTTCATAATCTCGGCGGGCTTGGCGATACCCTCAGATGGCGTCATGTTAACAGCCACCGCGATATTCATCCTAAACAGCGTCTTGGCAGCCGGATACTACTTATGGCTCTTCCAGAGGCTGGCCTTCAAGAAGAAGGCTCAGGGGAATTCGCGGATCAAGGAAGCCCCGATGCTCATGTTGATCCCCTTGATAATCCTCGCGGCCGCGTGTATCCTAATCACGATCATGCTTAACCCAGTTCTCCAGTTCATCCAAACTGCCTTGGAGGTGGTGTTAGGATGAATGTCCAGCCTTGGATAAACCTCGCGTGGCTGAGCTGGATACTCCCCCTCATAGGCGCGCTGTTAACTCCCCTCCTAGCTAAGGTGGGTGAAAAGGTTAGGGACTATGGGGCGGTTCTCTTCTCGTTCCTCGCGATGCTGATGACCCTGCAGCTCCTACCGTTGCTATGGATGGATGTCGAGTGGCCTATTCACGGCGGCTTCTCCTGGGTTCTGGTTCCAGGCGCGCCGATTCTGGGGAAAATCGGTGCTGGAATGCTGCTGGACCCGTTGAGCGTAATTATGGCGAACATCGTCGCGGTCATCAGCTTCCTGATAATGGTCTACTCGCTCGGATACATGCACGGCGATCCCGGGTTGACGAGGTACTGGTTCTTCATGAACTTCTTCATAGCGAACATGCTCCTCCTAGTCCTCTCAGACAACCTAATCCTGATGCTCGTCGGGTGGGAGGGCGTCGGACTATGCAGCTACGCGTTAATCGGTTACTGGTATCAGGACTCAAAGGAGGGTTGGCTACACTACTGGGTTGGAGAACCGCCTGAGGCATATCCGCCATCACACTGCGGGATGAAGGCATTCATGGTAACCCGGTTCGGAGACCTCCTAATGATCGCCGGAATATTGATCCTCGCATCAACTGTCGGATCCCTCAACTTCACGGAACTAGTGGAAATGGGTAAGAACGTTCCCGCAGGTCTCCAACCACTCCTCCCAATAGCCCTCATCCTGATCCTAGGAGGGGCGATAGGAAAATCCGCTCAGCTCCCCTTGATGGAGTGGCTCCCGGATGCGATGGCCGGCCCATCCTCGGTTAGCGCCCTCATACACGCCGCGACCATGGTGAAAGCCGGTGTATACTTGGTCGCCAGGCTATTCCCGATAGCCCTCGCGTGGAGCATGAGCATACCCGCGGCCCTGAACTTCTTCTACGCCGTCATGTGGATCGGCGCGGTTACCGCGTTCATCTCCGCAAGCCAAGCAGCGGTCTCATCAGAGCTCAAGAAGGTGCTCGCCTACTCGACGGTTAGCCAGATCGGGTACATGATGATGGCGTTGGGCGCCGGGGGATTGACCGCGAGCTTCATCACCGGGTACGTGGGCTCCCTCTTCCACCTCATGAACCACGCCGTCTTCAAGGCGGCTCTCTTCCTCGCATCAGGGTCGATAATCCACGCATGTGGATCTAGGTTCCTCCGAGACATGGGCGGCTTGAGGAAATACATGCCGATAACGTTCTACAGCATGCTCTTCGCGGCCCTCGCCCTGATGGGTCTCCCACCCTTCGGCGGATTCTGGAGTAAGGATCTCGTCTTATCCGCCACCCTCTCGGCGGGTGAATACGCGGTCTTCCTCATAGGGGTGATCACCGCAATCCTAACGGCCTTTTACAGCCTGAGGATGATCGGCCTCGTATTCTACGGGTCGTCCAGAGAGGAGAGCCGTGAAGTCCACGAGGCGCCGAAAAGCATGTGGACCCCATACCTGATCTTAGCCGCTCTAAGCCTGATAATAGGGTTGGTGGCGCCGATGCTTGAACACGGATTAGAGAGAATCTTCAGCGAATACCTCCTGCTGTCTGAGATTTCGAAGGTCCAAGAAGTGGGTGCGGTGTCCTTTGTCGTGCCGACTGCTTCAATCCTCGCCCTCATCATCGGCGCGATTCCGGCATACTTGCTCTATGTTAAGAGGGCTAAAGATCCCGGGGAAATAACTTCACGCCATGCCTCACTTGAGGCCATAAGGAAATTCCTCTTCAGGAGATACTACCTCAACGCATTTTACTACAGGGTTATAGCTTATCCCTCGATTAGGCTTGGTCAGCTACTTTTCAGCGGATTTGAGAGGAAGGTTCTAGACCGCTTTAACTACGCGCTCTCCTCGGCCGCATGCGGGGTCTCCAACGCGGTCAGGAAGGTCCATACAGGAGTGCTAAACCACTACGTGATCGGAATGGGGGTAGGCGCCTTAATCCTGTTACTGATATTCCTGATTGGAGGTGCGTGAAGATGATGGATGTAAATCACTTACTCGTTCAGTCGATAGTCGTCCCACTCTTATTCTCCCCGATAATCTTCGCCTTAGGAAAAGCTCTCAAGAGGAATGTGGGGTGGATAACCCTCCTCCCACTACTTTACTCCGCCTCCTGCCTACTAATCCCCAGCTATCTAATCTACATCCATGGAGAATCCTTGTTGGCATCTTATAGGTGGGCCCCGCTCTTGGGAAGCGATTTCGCCCTGCTATTGGATGGCATAAGCGCGCCGGTGGCCCTAACGATAGTAATCCTCGCGGCGATAATCTGCGTGTACTCGATCAGCTACATGGAGGAACGCGCCCTCGGAGCCTACTTCGCATTATACCTGTTATTCGTGTCGGGGATGCTGGGAACAGTTCTCTCCGCGAACCTGGCCGCCTTCTTCATCTTCTTCGAGCTAATGTTGATCGCCTCATGGCTGCTCATAGCCATCTGGGGAGGAAGCGAGAGGGAGCGGGCCGCGTTGAAGTATTTCGTCTACACGGAGGCGGGCGCTCTACTGCTCTTGGCGGGGATCGCGTCAACCTACGCCGCGACGGGGACGCTGAATATCCTAGAAATACCCTCTAAGGCGGCTGGTTTACCGACGTCGATGATAGCGCTCATAGTCTCTCTCATGTTTGTAGGCTTCTTGGTGAAGATGGCGATATTCCCATTCCACACCTGGCTCCCAGACGCGTATACCCAGGCGCCCATGCCCATAACCGCGATATTCTCCGCGATGACCGGAATAGGGGGCTACGCCGCGATCCGGGTACTCTACACGGGCTTCCCACAGCTATTGAAGGCGTGGAACTTCGGGATCACCCTCACAGTCCTCGCCGTTATAACCATGATTTACGGGGGATATATGGCGCTTGCCCAGGGAGAGCTGAAGAGGCTGCTGGCCTACTCCAGTATGAGCCAGATGGGGTACCTGCTGCTCGGGGTGGCCTCGCAGTCGATCATCGGGGCCCTAGGCGCCCTACTCATATACACGGCGCATGGATTCGCGAAGGCCATACTCTTCATGGCCTCGGGCTTATTCTCAAAGAACCTGGGATCCGATAAACTAGATGAACTCGGCGGCCTCGCCGGAAAAATGCAGCTCACGAGCATAACGTTCATGGTGGGATTCCTAAGCTTGATGGGGTTCCCGCCGCTGCTGGGATTCTGGGGAGAATTATTCGTCTTCGCCGGATCGGTTTACACAGCTCTCTCGGGGTCGATTGATATATTGAGGTTCCTGCTCACGATGGTAGCGATATTGAGTGCTATACTCACGGCGGGCTATGGGCTCTGGACGATAAAGAGAATCTTATTCGGAGAGCCGAGTGAAAGGGTTAAGGCGGCGAAGGCTGAGCCCATGTTGATGATAATCCCGATGCTGATCTCCGCGATACTGATAGCGGTCCTCGGGATCCACCCCTCTCTCCTAACGAAGCTGTTAGCGGCCTTAAGCCTGAGCTCGGCGTGATCTTAAATCAATAGGTCGGCATGATCAAGTGAGTTACCTGCTTCAGCTTCCCCACCCTCCTCAGCTTCATTAGAAACTCCTTAACTTTCGACGCCTTTCCCCTTACAGCTATTATCAGAAGACAATCCTCTTTGGAGAGGTGGAGGTGAAGTGCGGAGGGAATTATGTCCCTGAAGTCGTGTTGGACATCGGTCAACTTCTCCTCCACGTCGTGTTGTTCGTGAGAGTAATGAACCAAGATCGCCCCAACTACATCTTCTTCCGACAGCCTCCAAGAATTAAGTGAAATAAAATGTCTTATCGCCTCTTGAATGGCCTGGGAGCGTGAGCTGATCCCTATTTCCTCGATTATCCTATCGAATTTCTTCAGGAGCTTCTCAGGAAAGGATACCCCGGTTTTAACCACCTTACCCATCAAAGAAAACAATGTCCTAAGGCAGGTTATATTAGCTTCTCCTCAAAGAGCTCCTCCGACTTCTTCGCCATAAAGTCGCGTGCCACCTCCTCCATCCGGCTTCCAGCGGACTCCGCTTTCCTCAGGACTTCATCTCTAACCGTTAATTCTATGCCCCGGCCTTCAAGGGAGAATAGGGCCCTTATCCCCCTCCCCTCAAGAACCTCTATGTTTCTTTTTCCCAAGGTGCAGCCCGTTGCGAACTGGACTCCGTCGAGAAAGCACGTGTAGGGGATCTTCCTCACGAGGATTATCGTGGCCATCATCTTCAAGGGTTTCCAACCCAGAATCTCAACGGCGCGGAGACCTGCTTTAAGCCCGAGGACCAAGAAGGGGCCGAGATGGCCGTGGAATCTCGCTGCCTGTTCTAAAAGCTCATCGCTGCTCAAGGGGGATCGCCTCCACGATCCTTCTTCTGAAGAGTGCTGAGAGTAGGGCTGCGGCGAGGAAGATCGCGGCGGCTCCTATGACTATGCATGAGCCTACCGGTAAGTTGAAGCTGAAACTTAGGGATACTCCGAAGATCGAGGCCATGGCTCCAATTATGGAGGAAGTGAGTATCTGTTTCTTCAAGCTCTCCGAGATCTGAAGAGAAGATGCTGAAGGGATGAAGAGCAGGGAGAAGACTAGAAATCCCCCCGTTATCCTTAAGGTGAATACGATCACTATTCCGGCCAGCGCCGTCAGGAGGTATGTGTATCGCTTGACATTAACTCCCTCAGCCTCCGCAAGCTTAGGATCAAAGAGTATCGAGCATATTCTCCCCCAGAAAACGTATAAGATGCTGACGTAGATGGAGGTGAGCGTGAATAAGATCAGGAGATATGTCGGGGTTATTGCGAGTACACTCCCCCAAAGTATCTGCCCAACCTTCTCACTCGCGAGGGTCGGACCGGGCGCCATCATCAGGAAGATAAATGTTAGAGCGTTGTAAATCGAGAAAAGGGTCATCGAAGCGGAGTCTAATGGAATCCTTAGGTAATCAGAAAACGGGCCCATAATGAAGGCTGTTAGGATCGCGAATAACCCTCCAAGGAGGATTGGGTCGATCTCGAATATGAGCGACATAGCTGATCCGGCTAACGCCGCATGCGCCATCGTGAACGCTATCGTACTAAGCTTCATCCTCCCGCAAATCGCTCCAGTTGACCCGCAGAGGGATCCCGCAACCGCGCCGGCGATGAGCGAGTTAAGTAGAAGACCTGAGATCGTGAGAGACCACCCCCACTATCCTCCCCTCCTCCATCCTTATGGTGAGATCGCATCTAGGCGGAGTAAATGAAGCATCGTGACTAACCATGATGACCGTACAGCCGGAATCGATTAACTTTGGAAGCAGGCTCGTCGAAATGAATCTCCTCGAATCTTCGTCGAGCGCACTAAATGGCTCGTCTAAAAGCAGGAGCTTGGGCTTTCTCACCAATGCCCTCGCGAGCATAACCTTTTGTTGCTGGCCTCCGCTGAGCCTGCCGATGGGCCTATCAGCCAGCTCCGCTATCCCGAGCATGGTCAACGCTTCTTCAACCAGTTTCCAGTCCTCATTCCCGAGTTTTCCGAATTCTCGGTTAGACGCTATTCCCATGGCGACCACATCCTTTACTGAGAAGGGTTCTCCCGGAGGCTTCATGAAATCTTGTGGGAGATAACTGCAAAGCTTCCTAATCTTAGCCGCCTCCCTAGGTATATCATGTCCGAGAACTCTGATATTTCCGCGTCTTGGCTCGAGGAGTCCGAGAATCGTCTCCAGCAGCGTCGTTTTCCCCGCCCCATTTGGCCCTACTATTAGGGTCAGGCTGTTAATGGGGATCGTTAGGGTTACGTCAATTATCGCCGGTTTCTTTTCTCCAAAATAGTATGCAGAGACCTCTCTCATCTCAACTGCATAACTCATTCCCCGCCTCAACTTCTAATCCTCCTAATCAGGTACACTAGCAACGCGGCCTCAACGATCGCCAACGCTATCAAGCAGTAAGTCAGCGTCTGATAAAACTCTAACATTCGCTGGAGTTCGAGAGCGGCGACCTTCACGTCATATAATTCAGTAGCCTTAAAGAGTTCATCCGCATTTCTCTCCATCAAATCCATCAAAGTCTTGACCTCAGGATCACTCCACGGGAAATTAGACAATACCACGTGGACCGCGCCTATCTCAGCCGCCAGGCTCTCACCAAATTTCGTACCACTCTGTAAATTGCTTATCACGAGCGCGACCCTTTCATTCTTCCCTATCTCCACGAGTTTGTTAACATCTGCAGAAGAGAGCTTCTCCGGCGGACCGAAATCCGCGGCGACATCGAACCCCACCCACTTCACAAATCCCTCCTGCCACTTCATCGTTATGACCTTCACATCTGAAACCCCGAGTTTATCGGCTCTAGATCGTATTTCTCCGGCCGCAGAATCGATCTTTTCCAAAGTCTCCTTAAGTTTATCAGAGACATCCAATCCAAGTTCTTCCCTTAAAGCCGAGGCCACTTCTTGATAATACTTCTTAATTCCATCGGGGGTATTCCAGGGACCGGAAATCTTAACCAGCTTGGCCTTAGATCCCGACGCCTCATATAGACCTGTAATCCAAGGCTCGAATCCGTGATAGAGGATCACGCTGGCCTTCGAGAAAACGTAGACATCACTGGGCTTTACATCGTAGTGGGCGGGACATATCGCTGGACTGACTACTACGTGGAGTTCGACAGAGTCCCCCGCCAAGTCCTGAACGACGCTCCCCAAGACCGTAGTCGTGGCGATGATTACAGGCTTCTCCTCACAGGTGACCGGCGTAAGAGATGCGACCAGTAGCAACGAGGAGAGAACCACGATTATCACGAGGTCGTGTTTGGGCGGCATGGGTAACACCAATCAACTTTTTTGGTAACACAATTCTTATATAAACATTCGGACAGACCTCGTCGAAACTCTTAGTGCTTTAACATTATTAGTGCGTTGATTTGTATAGCTAATGCGGTGATAGACTGCATGAAGATTCTCGTACTTAATTGCGGGAGCTCCTCGATAAAATATCAGCTCATCGATATGGATAAGGACGAGGCATTGGCTCGTGGCCTGATAGCGAAGATAGGTGAACACGGCTCATATATTCGCCATAGGGCTGGCGGAAGAGAGGTCGTGAAGGAGATTCCAATAGAAAACCATGCGAGGGGTCTCGAGGTTATGATGGAGTACCTCCTTCACCCCGAGTTCGGCGTACTAAAGGATCCCTCCGAAGTCTCTGCGGTTGGGCATCGCGTTGTCCACGGCGGCAGCGTCTTCGTCAAGCCGACCCTGATAACGGAAGAGGTCATCAAGAAGCTGAAGGAATACTCCTATCTAGCTCCTCTCCACAATCCCCACAACGTCGCCGGAATTGAAGCGGCCAAAAAGATTTTCCCAAATGTACCTCAGATTGCCGTATTCGACACGGCGTTCCATCAAACCCTCCCGGAGAAGGCATACATGTATCCACTTCCATACGAGTTCTACGAAAAATACGGGGTGAGGAAATATGGATTTCATGGAATATCCTGCGACTACGTATCAAGAAGGGCATCCGAGTTCCTTGGGAAATCGAGAGATGACCTCAAGATGATCATATGTCA
>Ga0164318_10002789_pt1 | contig 16334 bp, 14 predicted proteins | sample GuaBasSedimGuay9_FD_113734 | JGI IMG/M metagenome (GOLD analysis project Ga0164318, IMG submission 113734) | Subseafloor sediment microbial communities from Guaymas Basin, Gulf of California, Mexico - Guay9, Core 4571-4, 0-3 cm | ecosystem: Environmental > Aquatic > Marine > Hydrothermal vents...
CCAGCATCGCGTTCGGAGAAGGTGCTCAAGGGACTTATCAGGGCTGGTATGAACATTGCCCGCTTGAATCTAAGCCACGGTAGCCTGGATCAGCATGCAAGGGACATAAGGCTAATCCGTAGACTCTCGGACGAATCAGGCAGGCCTGTTGCCATACTGGTAGATCTCCCGGGGCCCAAGATACGGGTGGGCAGGCTGAACAAGGAACCAATGGTATTGAAAAAGGGAGATAATGTAACCCTCACGGTGCGTAATCTGACCGGGGATACATCTCTAATACCCGTTGAGTTCAAGGGCCTTATAAAAAGCCTAAAGACAGGTGGCAAGGTATATCTAAACGATGGTTTCATACAATTAAGGGTACTGGAGATAAAGGGCGATGACGCTGTCTGCAAGGTAATCATAGGAGGCAAGCTGCTTTCACACAAGGGTCTTAATGTTCCAGGTGCAGACCTGGGGGTGGATGCTGTAACGGTAAGGGACCTGGAACTGCTTGATTTTGCACTCAAGAATAATGTTGACGCTGTGAGCGTGTCGTTTGCAGGTAGTGCAGAGGATATAAATATGGCCAGGGATTTCGCCTTGGCCAAGGGTAAGGATATCCACGTAGTGGCAAAGATAGAGAGAAGTCAGGCAGTTGAAAACATAGACGGGATACTTGAAGCCTCTGATGCCATAATGGTTGCCCGTGGTGACCTGGGCGTGGAGATACCGATAGAAAAGGTGCCTGTTGTCCAGAAGATGATCATTCGTAAGGCAAACGTGATGGGAAAACCAGTGATCACTGCGACCCAGATGCTGGAATCCATGACTTCTAACATAAGGCCAACAAGGGCAGAGGTAACAGATGTTGCAAATGCCATACTTGACGGTACTGATGCCGTGATGCTCTCAGAGGAAACAGCCATAGGTGATTACCCGGTAGAAACCGTGAGGATGATGTCTAAGATTGCATCTGTTACAGAGAAGAATAGGATACAGAGGCAAGTTCTTAAGATCGTCCAGGGTTATAAGAAGTCAGGTTTTAGTGCCACGAGTATCGAGGACGTTATTTCTTCATCCCTTATAGATGCTTTAAACATGCTTGACATACGACTCATCCTTACGCCGACCCATAGTGGCAGTACCCCCAGGCTAGTATCCAGGTTCAAGCCCAGGTGCTGGATAATCTCTTTTAGCGAAAGTATGGCCGTGTGCAATTTCCTCTCACTTTCATACGGCGTATACCCTGTGTTCATGGAGAGAAGGGAGAATATCCTTGATAAGGCAATCCAGTTCATAGAGAAAAACGGTCTGGCAAAGAAAGGAGATACGGTTATCCTTACAGAGGGGTTACTCCCGGGCAGGTCAGGGGGGACAGATACCTTCAGGATAATCCGTGTAGATTAGTCATCAGGGTTCTCGTACTTCTCCGCCTACATACTAGGTGCCTATAATCAAGCCATGGGTGTTTGACTTTTAACCTTGTTTGTGCTTTTTGATGCTCGGTACTGAACTCGTAGAGGGGGTGGGGTAATGATAGCTGTCGACGGGATAACTAAGTATTACGGTCCCAAGCTTGCGATCGACGGTATTTCATTTGAGGTCAAGCAAGGTGAGATACTGGGATTCCTGGGACCGAACGGGGCCGGGAAGAGCACTACCATGAAGATAATAACGGCGTTTATGCCTCCTACAACAGGTAGGGTAACCGTAATGGGATATGATACCGTGGATGATTCCTTGGAGGTAAGGAAGAGGACAGGCTATCTCCCTGAGAACAATCCCCTTTACACGGACATGAAGGTTGAAAGCTTTCTCAGGTTTGTCGCATCAGCAAAGAACGTCAAGAGGAAGAGTATCAAGGCCAGTGTAGATAATGTAATAATGGAATGTGGCCTCGAAGAGGTGCGAGGCAGGATTATATCCCGTCTCTCACGGGGTTATAGGCAAAGGGTAGGCCTTGCCCAGGCATTGATTAACGACCCGCCCGTGTTAATATTGGACGAACCGACTATAGGCCTTGATCCCAGGCAGATATACGAGATCAGGCAACTTATAAAGGACCTATCCGGCTCAAGGAGCATAATACTCTCTTCCCATATACTACCCGAGGTCTCCCAGTTGTGCGACAGGGTGGCTATTATCAACAGGGGCAAGATAGTAGCGATAGATACCCCTTCTAACCTCACTGCACAGCTGAGCGACCACAGGATAATAGAACTCTTAGTGGGGGAACGTATGGATGACGCCCTGGACCTGGTAAAAGGTATTGAAGGCGTTGTAAGCGCATCAAGGCTTAATTCTCACATAGTAATTGAGACCTCAAGGGATATGGACATAAGGCCGGTTATAGCAAGGAAAATAGTGGAAGCAGGTATCCCTCTCATGGAATTACATGCAAAAGAGATGAGTCTGGAAGACATATTCATGGAGCTTGTAACAGAAGAGGAGGTGTAGGTTGCGTAGCGTATATGCAAAGGAGATGCTGATATATTTCAGCTCTCCCATATTTTATGCTGTCTCTTTTATCTTTTTATGCGTGCTGGGCATCTTTTTCTACAATGATATGGCGTACATGAGCATGCTGGCGAGCAGGATCGCTCAGTACCAGCTTTCAACAGGCCTAGGTCTGGATAAGATTGTGTTAAGACCTTTGTTTTCCGACATGAGTATACTTCTCCTTTTTATAGTACCCATAATTGCAATGAGACTTTACTCTGAAGAAAAGGGGAACGGGACCATAGAGCTTATCTTCACATATCCCATTACTGACCTTCAGGTCTTGCTGGGCAAGTATCTTGCGGGACTCAGTGTGATAGCCATACTCCTTGGTATAACAACAGTTTTAATGTTGCTAGCAGGGATAGTGGTAAGTCCTGACTGGGGCCTGGTCTTTAGCTCATACCTGGGTCTATTCCTGGTAAGTGCATCCTTCCTTGCTATTGGTGTATTTGCTTCCAGTCTTACAAAAAACCAGATTATAGCTGCTGCATCGTCCTTGGGGATTATACTTGCCTTCTGGGCGGTTGGTTGGTTTTCTGATGTGTTCACTGCAAGTGCTGTTGCAAAATTTCTGGGGGAGCTGGGCATAATGGAGCATCTGGATGATTTTATGAAAGGCATGTTGAACGTAAAAGATGCCGTGTTCTACCTACTATTTTCACTGTTTTTCCTTTTCATGACCCTTAGGATTCTTGAATCACACACGTGGAGGGGCTAGGTGTATGAGAAATAAAAGCATCAAGTACATGTCTGGTACGGGTATAGCAGTAGCGGTATTTACTGCCATATTGGTTATCATATATATGATAGTATTGAATCATCCAAAGGTATATGATCTCACGCTCAGCGGGAAGAATACCCTTGATGTAAAGACAAGAAATATATTGGACTCGCTGGACTTTGATGTAAAGGTGCTTGTCTTTTGCAAGAATGATAACACCAGGGAAAAGGCCAAGGATATATTGGATCTTTTTGCGTATGCGAGCAAGCATGTTAACTATGAAATAATTGATCCTGACGTACACCCGGGTGAAGCTAAAAAATATGCGATAGAGAGATATGGACAGGCAATACTGGTGGGTAATGGAAAACAGCAAAGAATAGAGACGGTAAGCGAACAGAACCTGGATAGTGCGATATTAAAGCTGAAGATGTCAGGGAAAAAGACAATCTATTTCACTACGGGGCATGGCGAGAGAGATATAGAAGATAACAATAAAGACGGTCTGGCCACCCTAAAGAATGCCCTTAAGAGCGATAACTACAGGGTAAAGAAACTCATACTCATGAGGGAAAAGAGTGTACCATTGGATGCCGGCCTGGTTGCCGTAATTGGACCCAAAAAGCAGTTTCTCCCCGAGGAAATAAAGGAACTCGATGAGTACATAAAACAGGGTGGCAACTTGTTTATTGCCCTTGATCCCATGGAAGACACAGGTCTTGAAGGTTTTCTCTCAGAATATGGGGTGGTACTGGGAAATGACATGATCATAGATAAGTTCAGCAGGATACTTGGGGGTGATTATCTTATACCTGTTGTGAGTGAATATGGTGATGTAGATGCCTTGAGGGGCTTCAGGTATGCAACCTTTTTCCCGACTGCGTGTTCACTTTCAATAAAGAAGACACTACCAAAAGGTATAGAGATCAGGTGGTTAGCAAGGACGTCAAGTCAAAGCTGGGCAGAGACAGACCTGGATAGGCTAGAGAGGCAAGGTAAGGCTCAACTTGACAAGAAGGACAAGAAGGGCCCTGTTGATATAGGGTTGTTCTTGAAGAAAAAGCTGGATACAAAGGGTGGTGGTTATGCAAGGCTTATCGTATTCGGGGATTCCGATTTTCTATCCAATACATATATAATGACATCTGGGAATGAAGATCTTGCCATGAATTGCATGAACATGCTTCTAGGTGAGCGCGAACTAGTTGTAATAAAGAAAAAACAGGCTAATCACCTGGCACCTCTGACCCCATACCAGGCAAGCTTGATGTTCTGGGTACCTGTTGTAGCAATACCGTGCGTTATTCTTTTCATAGGTATAAGTGTGTTCCTCGTAAGGAGGAGGGCATGAAGTTCAAAAGGGTTGCCTTATATATTGTTATCTTGGGTGTACTTCTAGGTTATTACTATTATTACGAAGTTCACATTCCATCTAAGCAAAGGGCCTTAAAGGAAAAAGCATCTAGGGTGTTTAGCCTGGACAAAGACGAGATAGGCTATATTGAGATTAAAGGTGAGGAGCATGTAGTCCTAAAGAAGAAAGGTGCAGACTGGATCATAGTAAAGCCGCTGTCTACAAAGGCGGACAAGGCCACGGTGGAAAACCTTTTGGCTTCCTTAGTCAGGCTAAAGGTGGAAAGGACAATTGGGATTCAGAAAGACAAGGCAGCATTTGGACTTAACAAGCCAGTGCTAAGCATAGTAATCAGGGCAGGACAAAAAGAATTCAGATTTGCCCTTGGTGACAAGACCCCAACCAGTATGTACAGGTATGCTATCACCTCTACCAGAAAGGGTATATTCCTTGTGGATGCCTATGAGAAGGAGAGCCTGGACAAGGGACTATATGCGCTCAGGTATAAACGCGTAGTAGAAATCGAGCCAGGAGATGTAATCGGCTTGAAGATAGAGAGAAAACAGGTTTCCTTGGATATCAAGAAAGGTAAGGATGGGCTATGGATATTGTCCGGGAACAAATCCTTCAAGGTAAAGCAGGAGAAGATAAGTTCACTGGTAAGGAGATTGTGCCTGCTTGAGGCAAAGGCCTTTCCAGGTCATGCAAAGGGTGTGGACTTGGCCAGGCCAGATATAAGGATTTCACTATATACGGGTAAGAAATCCCGCGAGCTAAGATTTTGGGATAGAAGTTCACACCTGTACATGTTATCTAAATACCATAAGGGCCTGGTAGAACTCTCAAGGGATATACTTGATGACATCCCAAAAGGACAAAAGGACATACAGGACAGGACATTCTTGCATTTTGTACGGGATGATACGAAGAGTATATCGTTATCATACAAATCGAGGAAAGAGGGCGTTCTTGTAAAGAAAGACGACAGCTGGTTCAATGCTGACAAAAAGGTTGAGGATCAATGGAAGGTGGATGAATTGTTGATGTCCTTGGAAGACCTTGAGTATAAAAGGATACTAGATGAAATTCCCACCGGGGTCCAGCCCGTGTGCACGATAAAGCTCAATACCGTGCATGAAAGGGGGACTATGGTAATTACGTTTTATAAGGGCGACTATGTAAGTTGTGGGAATTCGTCTTATCTTGTGGAAAAGGCCGGGGCAAAGCGCTGCCTTGATGCTGCAAAGGATGTAAATGCCATGCTTGATGGTCACAAAGAGAAGAAATAGATAATGGACTCGATACGTCCCTCTTGGGATGAATATTTCATGATGCTTGCAAAACTGGCTGCCTCGAGGTCTACATGCCTCTCCAGGCCAACGGGTGCTGTTATTGTCAAGGACAGGCAGGTCCTTGCAACAGGGTACAACGCGTCGTTGCCTGGTCAACCTCATTGCATAGACGAGGGTAGGTGCTTTAGGAGGTCTCTTGATTGGCCAGAGGCCATGAAGTACGACATGTGCAGGTCTGCTCATGCCGAAGCAAATGCAATAGCCCTTGCGGCCAAAAAAGGGGTCAGCGTGGAAGGAGCCACGATATACTGCACCTTGGAACCTTGCATAACATGCACGAAGCTGATAATAATATCAGGTATAGTGAGAATAGTATACGAATATGAATATGACTCTCCCATACCAGAGAGGGATAGGTACTGGAAGGAGGTGCTGGCATCAAGTGGAGCAAAGGTAGAACAGTTAAAGGTAAGTGAGAAGACCATAAGATATGCCATTGAATTTCTCAAGCCGGATACATCGAGAAGGAGACTGTAGTTTTGGTAATCGGCACGGACAAGATAATAGAAATGATAAAGAATGGCGTGGATGTTGAGGATCCCTTGACCCGTGAGGTTGTACGTAGACCATTGATTGAACATATAGGGGATGACCAGGTGGATAGCATAGAGGGAACCACGGTGGACCTGAGGCTCGGTGCGATCTATAGGCCACGTGGTGCCGCAAGGCTGATGAGAGACCTGAGGGTAACACCTGAGATAGACAAGGTTATGGACATTGAGCTAGACCCTGATGGTATCTACTCGGTAAGTGGGGGAGAATACCTACTTTTCCAGACAATAGAGCAGGTAAACCTGCCTTGCGATCTCTTTGCATATATAAGACCCAGGACCACCCTGATACGTTCTGGCATACCGCTTGAGACTGCCTTTGTATCCCCCAATTATCAAGGTAAGTTAACGGTTGGGATGAAACACCAGTCAAGGGAAAAGGTTGATATACAGATGGGCTTTCGCATTCTGTGCATAGCCTTCTTCCCCATAGATGGCAAGGCTGTTCCATACAGGGGGGTCTGGCAAGGTGACAGGGTATCTACAGATGGCAAAGAGGAGAGACCGTTTTGATGTACTTTGAAGAGGAATTGAAGGTAATAGATAGATGGAAATACCTGAGGCAGAGCCTGTTTAGGAATGAAGAACCTGAGGTAAGGCTTGTTGCGGTAACAAGACCTGTTCAAGACTACGAGGACCAGAATGTGACGACCGAGACACTTCCGGCATTTACAGCTAGGCAGAGTCACGAATCAAAAGGAACCCATGCCGATGATCTCAGACTGAACAGAAAATTGATTGAATGGGGACATGACACACCTCTGCAGGCCGTACAGTTTGTATACCAAGTGACAGGTATATCCAAATCACTTGCTGGCCAGTGGACAAGGCACAAGATAGGCATAGGATGGACCTTTCGTTCGACCCGGTATGTGAAGGCATCATCAAACACTTTTGTATACCCGGCCCTTGAGTATATTGATTCCGAGGACACGGTGAGGGAAGTATACAGCGTTTATGAAGAGGAACATAGGCATGCACTGGAGGTATACAACAAGCTGCTGGCAAAGGGCGTCAACAACCAGGAACTCAGAAGGCTTATGCCGGTAGGCTGGTCTACATCTGCTTACGTGTATATAAATGCCAGGGCATTGAGGCATTTCTTCAAGTTGAGGCTTGCGTATGCGGCTGAGTGGGAAATAAGGAGGCTCGCCTACATCATGTTTAACAGGGTTATGGATGTGAGCCCATCACTCTTCGAGGATTTGGTAAAGAAATAACTTGTTGCTGGGTGGCCATATATTAGGTGTAGAATTCCCAATGAAGGTTTCCAGTACATCAAAAACATTGATAGAATAGTAGATTAGTTATGACTCAAGATTGGGGGTAACAGACGTGGAAAAGACTTTGGTACTCATAAAGCCTGATGCAATTGAAAGGGGAATGATAGGGAGAATTATATCCAGGTTTGAAGACAAGGGCTTGACCATAGTGGGATTCAAGATGCTCTCCGCGCACGCAGCTCTGTTAGAGGAACATTATTCCCATTTGAAAGACAAGCCTTTTTTCCCTAGGATAAAGGAATTTATGACCACCACCCCAATTATTGCAATGTGCGTGGCAGGGCTTGATGCCGTAGATGTGGTAAGGTCATTGTGCGGGGTGACCAATTCCAGGCAGGCGGCACCAGGTACTATAAGGGGAGACTGGGGCATGAGCATACAGTCGAACTTGGTCCACGCCTCTGACAGCAAGGAGACGGCCGAGGTCGAGATAGATAGATTCTTTGAGAAAGATGAGATCTTTGAGTACAAAAGGATGCTGGAAAATATAATATATGCACCGGATGAAAGATAGGATAGTCCCAGCCTCGGGGGAGACCCTAGATGCTCTTAGATGCGGTTATTTGCATGTACTCCAGAAAAAAAATGGTTACAGGTTTTCTGTGGACGCCTACCTTATAGCTTCCTTTGTAGAAGAAGGAGCAGGTTCAAGCATACTGGAAATCGGTTCAGGCTCTGGTGTTATCTCTATCATGCTTGCAGGTGTAAAGGGGCTTATTGTAACCGGTGTTGAGGTGCAGCCAGAATTAGTCGAGATGTCAAGGCGTTCTGTAGTGTTGAACAGGCTCGAAGATCGAGTAAAGATAGTAAACAGTGATATAAAAGAATTTAAGGGTAGCGGCTTTGATGCTGTTGTTACCAATCCCCCTTACAGGCCCGCAAAAACAGGCAGGATAAACCCGGACACGTCTAAGGCTATATCTCGTCACGAGATACTTGTTGACTTGAAGGCGTTACTTTTGAAGGCAAATCAGGCCCTGAAGCCTGGCGGGCACTTTTACATAGTGTATCCGGCATGGAGGATGGTAGACCTTATATACGGCATGAGAGAAAGCAGGATAGAACCAAAGGTCATCAGGATGATACATCCTAATCCAAGGCAAAAGGCCGAGTTATGCCTTGTAAGGGGTGTTAAGGATGCGGGCGCAGAGGTGGTCTTTTACCCACCCTTCTTTATACATAATCTGAGATCTGGATACACCCGTGAGATGAAACAGGTATTCGAAAGGCTTAGCATGAGCAAAAAGACATTGACCTTTGCCTGAAAAAAGGTAAAAGGTACAGGGTATAAGAGCCAAGGGCTTGTGAACCATGAAGTACTGTCAGGGTGACGGCCCTTAGCGTATACATGAAAGGAAAGAGGTAGGAGCAAATGAAGGTTGTGGTAAAAGACTTGGATGGTGCCAATACAGCTAAAGAGATGGAAGTTGTTGTTCCCAAGGAAGATGTGAACAAGATGGCTTCTGAAATCTATGATGATATTATAAAGACTGTGACCATAAAGGGATTCAGAAAGGGAAAGGCACCAAGGAATGTTATAAGGATGTATTACGGCGACTATGTTGTGAGTGAACTGTCCAAGCGTCTCGTATCAGAATATTTTGATAAGGCAATAAAAGAACAAGGGCTTCTCGTTGTATCAGCCCCTGAGTTTGCGAATGATTCGCCAAAGGAAGGTAAGGATTTTAAATTTACTGCTAAGTTCGATGTAAAGCCAGAGGTTAAGCTGGAGAAATACACCGGCTTTGACCTGAAGAAACCTAGTGCATATGTAAGCGATAATATGGTCGATGATGTGATAAAAAGACTTAGGGAAAACCTTGCAGAGATAAATGACGTTGAAGACAGGGAATATATGATAAATGAAGGTGACTTTGTTGCCGTTGACATAACGTGTAATGATTACCCGGGTCTGAATAGAGAGAACGTTACTGTGGAAGCGGGCAGTGACAAGGGTTTTATACCTGGCCTTGCAAGTGCCATAGTTGGCCTCAAGATAGGAGAGGCAAAAGACATTGAAGTTGTATTCCCTGATGATCACTTCATGGAAAACATGAGAGGTGTTGAGACCAATATTGATGTTGTTATAAGATCCGTTAGGTCTAGAACCCTGCCTGAACTCAACGATGACTTTGCAAAGAGGGCAAGGGATGGAATAGAGAGTATGGAAGAGCTTAAGTCTACCATTAGGTCGGAGCTAGAAGAAAGAATGGAGAATAACGCAAGGTCAGCCCTGGAAAAAGATGCGGGTGAAAAACTGATTGAGGCTAATCCGATTAATATTCCCGAATCCATGGTTAAGGTGCAGGCGGGCTTAATGATAAGAGGCCTTTCGCAGAGACTGATGAGCCAGGGCATAAAACTGGAGGATCTCTATCCGGATCCGGAGGCCTTCAAAGAAGACACCCTAAAGGAAGCAGAGCGCATCGTCAGGCAGTCTCTCATCATGGAAGCAATTGCGGATGAAGTCGGAATCGAGGTCGAAGACGATGATTTAGACAAGGAAATCTCTTCCATGGCTCAGAGGTATAATGTTCCACCGGAAGAAGTGAGGAAGACACTTGAGGAAAGGGGTGGCATTGAGGACCTTAAGTTTAGTATAATTGAGAAAAAGGTTTTTGATTACATAATAGACAACTCAAACGTCGAAGAGATAGATGAAGGATCAGAAAGCATGGAGGAAGGCAAGGATGACCCTAGTACCGATAGTGGTAGAACAGACGAATAGAGGCGAGAGATCATATGATATATACTCAAGGTTGTTGAAGGACCGTATCATATTGCTTGGTGGAGAGATAAACGATGACATAGCAAATCTCCTTGTTGCCCAGTTGCTTTTCTTGGAGTCTGAAGACCCGGAGAAGGATATATTCTTTTACATAAATTCTCCAGGAGGATCGGTTACATCAGGCATGGCGGTTTACGACACTATGCAGTATGTGAAGCCTAAGGTCAGCACGATATGCATTGGTCAGGCTGCATCCATGGCTGCTGTGTTGCTGGCCGCAGGAGAAGCGGGTATGAGATATGCCCTGCCGCATTCCAGAATATTGATACATCAGCCCCTTGGGGGTGTTCAGGGACAGGCAACCGATGTCGATATACAGGCCAAGGAAATACTTAGGCTGAAGGGTGAGATAAATAGAATATTTGCATCTCATACAAATCAACCAGTGGAAAAGATAGAAAAGGATACTGAAAGGGATTTTTATATGACTGCAAAAGACGCACTTGAATATGGTATAATAGACAAGGTGATAACCAAGAGGGTTTTGAAGACAGAGACAGGAGAGGAGGGAGTACATGCCCAAGATTCATGATCATTACAGGCCTGGCTTGCGTTGCTCTTTCTGCGGTAAATTTCAGGAAGAGGTAAGAAAATTGATTGCAGGCCCTGACGTTTACATATGCGATGAATGCGTTGCCCTCTGCAACGAGATACTGGCCGAGGAGGATGGTCAGTACAAGCAATTCAGCTCCTCTTCTAAGATACCAAAGCCTTCGGAGATAAAATCCATACTGGATGAATACGTAATAGGCCAGGAGTATGCAAAAAAGATATTATCCGTCGCAGTGTATAACCATTACAAGAGGATAGAATCAAACTCAGACCCAAGGAATGTCGAGATAAACAAGAGTAACATACTGCTTATTGGCCCGACCGGATGCGGCAAGACCCTTCTCGCTCAGACACTGGCAAAGATACTTGATGTGCCCTTTACTATTGCAGATGCAACGACGCTGACGGAGGCGGGCTATGTTGGCGAAGATGTTGAAAACATAATAGCAAACCTCCTTCAGAATGCAGATTACGATGTCGAGAGGACACAGAAAGGTATCGTTTACATAGACGAGATAGATAAGATAGCGTCAAGGGGGGACAATCCATCCATAACAAGGGATGTATCTGGAGAAGGCGTACAGCAGGCCCTACTGAAGATGGTCGAGGGAACCGTTGCAGCCATACCGCCCAAGGGCGGTAGAAAACACCCTCATCAGGAATTTATCCAGGTTGATACAACAAACATTTTATTCATATGCGGAGGAGCGTTTGTAGGTCTGGACAAGATAATATCCAGGCGCCTGGATAAAAAGACCATTGGATTTGTTGCTGATATAAAGGGTAAGAGAGACGATGATATTGGAGAGATATTGAAGAAGGTACAGCCAGAGGATTTAATAAAATACGGTATGATACCAGAGTTCGTAGGTAGGTTACCTGTGGTGAGCACATTGCACGAACTTGATGAAGATGCACTTGTGACCATACTTACCCAGCCCAAGAATGCACTTGTAAAACAGTATCAGATACTCTTCAAGCTGGAGGGTGTGGAACTCAGTTTTACGGACGATGCCCTTAAGGCCGTGGCGGAAGAGGCAATGAGGAGAAAATCAGGAGCGCGGGGCCTCAGATCCATCATGGAAGGTGCAATGCTGGATATCATGTACGAGATACCGGATATGGAAGGTGTTAAGGAGTGCATTGTGGGGCCTGACGTGATACTGGGCAACAATGCACCGATGATCGTATACGAAAGAAAGAAGAGCCAGGTATAATAAGATTACCAGAATAAGAAGATAGTATGGCAGAGCATGTTGGTAAAAGCATCTTTCCATTGGTTTACCTGAAGGATATTGTTATCCTTCCACACACCGTGATTCCTCTGTTGGTAGAGAGGCAAGAGTCCATTATGGCGGTAGAGGCCGCCTATGAAGAATCATGTGACTTTGTAATTTGTTTGCAAAAGGAGCACTCGGTTACCAATCCAGGTCTTGGAGACCTGATGCGCACAGGTATACTGGCAAGTATCCTTGAGTTTGTTCGGCTTCCAGACGGCTCCATTAAGGTATTTATAGAGGGAAAGTCGCGTGTTTACATAAAAGACTTGGTGCATGAGTCAGGGTTAGTCCATGCCGTAGTAGTCACAACAGAAGAAATGGTAGTGAACGAGGCCAGGGCAGAGGCCTTAAGACGTCTAGTTATTGATGCCTTCAAGGAATATGCAGATCTTAAAGCAGGGGATATAGAGAAAAAGGCAATAAACGAGATTAGCTCGGAAGAAGACCCTGGCAGGCTTGCAGATGTGGTGGCTACTTACCTTAATCTCAAGATAGGGGAGCAGCAGGACCTACTTGAAGAGAATGTGCCAGAAGAACGCCTTGAGAGAATATACGAGTACATTGCCAGGGAGATAGAAATACTCAAGCTCGAAGTGCAGATAAAGGAGAAGATATCCGAACGCGTGGGGTCGTCCAGGAAGACCTTGCTGGGTGGCCAGTCAAATGCTATGCGTTCAGATGCATTAGACCGGTCTGCCTTCCAAGATGATATATCAGGGTTGGAGGAAAAACTTAGGGCAAAGGATATGCCGGAGGCGGCCCGAGAAAAGGCGTTGGAGGAATTGAGGAAGCTCAGGATGATGCCACCCATGAGTGCCGAGGCCACAGTTGTAAGAAACTATGTAGACTGGTTCATAACATTGCCATGGAACACCATGTCTCCAGAGGAGTACGACATATCAGAGGCAGAGAAAATCTTGAATGAAGATCATTACGGTCTGGATAAGGTCAAGGAAAGAATATTGGAACACCTTGCCGTGAAACACCTCGTGGGACAGCTAAAGGGCCCGATTCTGTGTTTCGTAGGGCCGCCAGGTGTGGGCAAGACCTCCTTAGGCCAATCCATTGCGAGGGCAACAGGCAGGCGATTTGTAAGGGTGTCCTTGGGCGGGGTACGTGACGAGGCGGAGATTAAGGGACACAGGAGGACATATATAGGTGCACTCCCTGGTAAGATCATACAGGGAATAAAGCGTGCAGGCACATCAAACCCCGTTTTCCTCCTTGACGAGGTAGACAAGATGAGTGTTGATTTCAGAGGCGATCCTTCTGCTGCCCTGCTTGAGGTCCTGGACCCTGAACAGAACCATGCATTTAATGATCATTACCTTGACATTGACTACGATATATCAAAGGTAATGTTCATAACTACTGCCAATAATATGCACGCGATACCTGATCCGCTAAAGGACAGGATGGAGATATTAAGGATAGAGGGATACACAGGCTTTGATAAGCTCATGATAGCAAAGCACTTTATCATTCCAAAACAGTTGAGGCTGAATGGTCTCGAGGGCAGGGAGGTATCCTTTACACCAAAGGCCATTAATACCATAGTACATGAGTATACGAGGGAAGCAGGGGTCAGAAATCTGGAAAGGGAAATCTCTTCAATATGCAGGAAAATAGCGAGGGGCATAGTGAAGGGGATAGATGACAAGAAGGTAAGCATAGGCCCATCCAGGGTTCATAGCTTTCTTGGAGTTCCCAAGTACAGAAGGCCTTTAAGAGAAAAGAAAGACATAGTGGGCATGGTTAATGGCCTTGCTTGGACAGAAGCAGGAGGGGAGCTCCTGGTTGTAGAGGCAACAGTACTCCCTGGGAAGGGAAACCTTTTACTCACCGGCAAACTGGGTGAGGTGATGCAGGAATCTGCACAGGCCGCCATGAGTTACGTTCGTTCCAGAGCAAAGGAATTCGGGCTTGAACAAGATTTCTATGATAAGATCGACATACACATACATATCCCAGAGGGGGCAATACCAAAGGATGGTCCCTCTGCAGGCATTACAATGGCCACTTCTATTATCTCGGCACTTACCAAGAGGTCAGCAAGGTCAGTTGTGGCCATGACAGGGGAACTAACGCTCAGTGGAAGGGTGTTGCCGATAGGCGGTCTCAAGGAAAAGCTGTTGGCTGCAAAAGAGGCCGGTATGGAACAAGTGCTCATACCTGTGGAGAACGAGAAAGACCTAAAGGAGACGCCCAAGGGTATAATTAGGGGCCTTGACGTACGCTTGGTTGAACACATGGACGAGGTTGTGAAGTACGCGCTTAATTGATGTGTTGACAGTGAAAATAAATATTGTTAGGTTTTGAAAGTCCTTTATGGCGAGTATAAATATATCTAGGGAGGTATGTTTTGACGAAGACAGAATTGATTTCAGTTGTTGCTAACAAGGCAGGTTTACCAAAGGCGGCTGCAGAAAAGGCGATTAATGCAACCACGCAGGCAATTGTCGAGGCACTTTCTAGGGGTAATAAGGTGACCTTGGTTGGATTTGGAACCTTTGAGGTGGTTACGAGGGCATCCAGAAAAGGTGTTAACCCTAGGACAAGGGAACCTATCACCATAAAGGCGTCCAAGGCACCGAGATTCAAGGCCGGAAAGGTTTTAAAAGAAGCAGTAAACAAGTAAGTAGGGGTATTAATGAATCAGGCGGGTAGCTCAGTGGGAGAGCACCGGCCTTACAAGCCGGGGGTCACAGGTTCAAATCCTGTTCCGCCTACCATGTGAATTTCCGCGGGGGCGTAGTTAAGTTTGGTTATAACGCCGGCCTGTCACGCCGGAGGTCGCGAGTTCGAGTCTCGTCGCTCCCGCCAGAGCTTTTCATAGAACAAAATCTAGTTTCTCAGTAGATTCTTTCTAGTCGGGTAGGGGATCCGCACCCTATGTTTGTTAGGATAGCCATGGAAATTAGTCCAGGACATTGCTATCGTATTTTATGACAGGTAAGTGTATCTTGATTTGACTGGCTATAGGGATCTCCTGCGGCATTTCATGATAGGTCTGCATTTTTTTGTATTAAGATTCAAAAAAATCTCAGGTTCTTGAGTTATGAAAGAAAGACGTTGTATAGCACTGTATTCTGGCGGGCTGGATAGTATAATAGCCGTGAAATTACTTATGTCACAGGGAATAGACGTGATTCCCCTGTTCTTTGCAACACCGTTTTTCGGGCTTAATGCTATCAGGAATCCGGAAGGATACAAAAGTGAGCAGTTTGAAAGGTACGGTCTCTATGTGCACGTTATAGACTATACCGATGACTTTATACAGATCCTTGTGGCTCCCAAGCATGGCTATGGGAGGTGGTTAAACCCATGTATCGACTGCAAGATAGGTATGCTAAATAAGGCCAAAAGCCTTCTTGAACCGTTCAATGCGTCGTTCATAATCACAGGCGAAGTGCTGGGGCAGAGACCCATGTCCCAGAGAAGGGATACAATGAATATTATTGCCAGGGATGCAGGATGTAAGAACATTCTTTTAAGACCGCTCTCAGCGAAACACATGGCTCCGACTGAGCCTGAACTGTCAGGCATAGTGGATCGGGGAGCATTACTTGATATAACTGGAAGGGGTAGAAAGCCTCAGCTGGAGATTGCCAGGTCCATGGGTATAAAGCCGCAGTTTATCCCCACGCCGACTGGTGGGTGTCTCTTGACCAACGCAGAGGTGGCAGCAAAGGTCAAGCATACAATAGAGAGACTCAAGCCACAACCACCAACAAGGTTTGATCTGTTGATGGATGTTGTTGGAAGGAAATTCATTCTCGACGGGTCTACAACGCTTATTGTAGCAAGAAATGAGGAAGAGAACAGGGTATTGTCAGAGATGGTATTCCCTGGGAATACATTCATGAGGATCTCTGGATATCCAGGGCCTTTAGCTATCATGAGAGGTACAAGAAGTCAGGAAAATCTCAGCATTGCAGCCAGCATTTGCCAACGTTACAGGAAGGCCAG
>Ga0164318_10002790_pt1 | contig 16329 bp, 15 predicted proteins | sample GuaBasSedimGuay9_FD_113734 | JGI IMG/M metagenome (GOLD analysis project Ga0164318, IMG submission 113734) | Subseafloor sediment microbial communities from Guaymas Basin, Gulf of California, Mexico - Guay9, Core 4571-4, 0-3 cm | ecosystem: Environmental > Aquatic > Marine > Hydrothermal vents...
CAAAGTAAAGATGATTTTGTAGTAACAGAAGTACCACTTTATGAATTTAGTGGAGACGGTGAACATCTTATATTAAAAATCAGAAAAAAAGATTTAACTACTTGGGATGCACTTAAAATCATATCTGAAGCAGTAGGATGTAAAAATAGAGATATAGGATATGCAGGGTTAAAAGACAAAAATGCGATGACTGTACAATATATATCTATACATAGAAATTATGAAGGAAAGATAGATAATTTTAATCATCCGCAGATAAAAATACTTGAAAAAACATATCACAAAAATAAAATAAAAATAGGGCATTTAAAAGGAAATAAATTTTTTATAAGACTTAAAAGAGTTCAGCCTAGACATAGAATGGTACTAGAATCTGCATTACAACAAATAGTAACTTTTGGTATTCCTAATTATTTTGGATTCCAAAGATTTGGAATAGATGGAGACAATTATAAAAAAGGTGAAGCCTTAATAGCAGGAACATTAAAAGTTAGAGATAGAAAACTGAAACAGATGTATATAAATGCGTATCAGTCATATCTATTTAACGGATGGCTATCTAAGAGAATAGAGATAAGTAAAATTATAGATGGTTTTAAAGCGAAAGAGATAAGTGATAAACTAAATCTTAGTGTTGAAACTATTGAAGAGTTACAAAAACAACAACATCCTTTAAAAGTTTTAAAAGGTGATGTTTTTAGTCACTACCCTTATGGAAAATTATTTCATATAGAAAACTTAGAAGAGGAATCTGAAAAATTCATGGCTCATGATAGAGTACCAACTGGACTTTTAAGTGGAAATAAAACAAAATTTGCTATAGAAGATGCTCAAAAATTTGAAGAAGATTTTATAAAAGAAACTAAAGAAGATGGAGCAAGAAGATTTGCTTGGATTTTCCCATCTGAAATATCAAGTGAGTACAAAGAAGAAAAAGCTTGGTTTGAGTTAAACTTTGAACTACCGAAAGGTAGTTATGCAACAGAATTGATTAGTGAATTAATTCACTAATCAATACATTTACCTCTTAATTAAAATGAAATTAGTTAAGCATTAGCAGCAGCAATTAACGCTGCTAATTCATCTTCATCTACCAAATCATCATTTTTGTCACCTGATATATGTTTTGCACTTGATGCAAACTTACCATTATTTGGATCTATTATATTTACAACTCGTTCTATTTTTTGTCTATGTGCATCTTGAGCTTGCATTGATTCTAAAGTCATTTGAACATTATTTTTAATAGAATCAATATCTTTTTTTAAATTTTTACTATGTTCTAGTTGATTTAATTTTTCATGCATTACATCAAGATGATCCATAACCTCATTTGTCATATTTTCTGATTCGTCTATCACTTCACAAAGTTGTGTTATAATATTTTCATTAGTCATTGTTTTTTTCCTTACATTTATCATTTTTAATTTTATTTAGTGTTCCAAATATTCTCATAGATTCAATTTCTACTTGTTTTGCAAAGTTATTTATCTCCGTATTCGATAAATTATTTGCACTAGCACTCGTTAGATTTACTAAATAAATATGTAGATTTTTATTCATATTAGTTAGTGTTTCTATTAAAGATTTATCAACATTATTATGTGTATTAGAATACTCAGTTAGCCAGCTATTTAATTGTGTAAATTCTTGAACTACATTATTACTATGATTTGCTAATCTTGCATAAACATCATCTTTATAGTTAAACAATTCTACTTTTAAGTTTGCAATATCATAAATTAAATCTATATCACAAACTTGTTTTCTTGTTTCTTGCAGGAAACTAGCTTTAGATGCTGCATTGACAAGTCTGTCAGACATATGTTCAATATCATTTGACATCTTTGATATATTTTTAGAAACATGAGCATTGTCTTTTATAGATCTTTCTAATTGCACAATATCCATATTGATTTTTAAAATAGATTGTTCTTGTTCTTTAGATGAATTTGATACCTCTTCAATTAACTCTATTGTATTATTGATATTATCACTTAATTGATGATAATCATTTATCATATTATCTGAAATCACTTTTCCATCATTTGCTTTTTGTGTAGCTTTTTCAACAATATTTTTAATATCTTTTGCAGCATCTGCACTTCTTGATGCTAAGTTTCTAACTTCTTGAGCAACAACCGCAAAACCTTTTCCAGATTCTCCAGCTGTTGCTGCTTCAACTGCTGCATTCAATGAAAGAATATTGGTTTGAAATGCTATTTGGTCTATTACAGTTATTGCATCATTTATAGAACTAACTTGTATGGCAATATCATCCATAGCTGATGATGTAGAAGTGGCCAATATTTTACCATTGACTACAGAAGATGTAACATTTTTAGCTAATTGTGACATCTTTATTGTATTTTGAGTATTATGTTGAATTATGTGTGTTATTGTATCTAGTGATTTATTTGTATTTTTGCCAGTTTCTGCTTGACTTGTAACTGAATTAGATAAAGTGTGTGATTGTTTAGATAATAAGTGTGTATTTTCATTTAACTGGTCTCCAGTATTTAATATCATTGCCAATATTTCAGAAGTATTATTTCCTACAAGTTTGATACTAGCTGTTACAGAACCTAAATCACCATAAATATCTTTATCATTGATTTTATAGTCATAATTAGATTGACTATAATTTCGCAAGGTAAGATTTATTTTATCTAATGTTCCTTTTACTTTTTTTATCATAAAATTAAGGTTACTTTTCATAGCTTCTACATGTTGATTTGATGCTGTAGATGTAACTTCATAAACAAAAAAACCACTTGCTATTTTTTGTAAAACATCATTTGTTTCATTTATAACAATTGCATCTTGTTTTAAATCTGCTCGAATTTTATCCATATAGTCATTAAAAAGATGTGCGACTTCTCCTATCTCATCTTTAGTATCTATATTTAGTTTAAATTCATCATCCAATTCATTTGATCCTAGTAAACTTTTAAAACCATCTTTTAAACCATTTATAGGTTTAGTTGCACGATTTACAACATAAAAAATTATACCAATTGTTAACCAACCTAAAATTGTAGATGTAACTACAATATTTAAAATAATACTTTTTATACTATTATCAGAATTTTCTAATGAAAAACTTAAATCCATTATACCAATAATATCACCTTTTGCTTGATTTGCATGGCACATAAGGCACTCATCAGTAGCAATCATTGGTTTTATCATTCTTAGGCTATGACCTTTATCATTATCAATTTCTATAGTTTGTGTTTTTTTTGATTTAAATGAACTTAATATATCTTTATCTGTTGTAAATTTTGCTTCTGGATCATACATCTCTATTAGTGGAATGCTTTTTGCAATAATAAGATGCTTAATACCTTTTATTGAGGCTGCTTCTTTTTCTGCTTTTTGAATTTGTGCAGGATCTCCTGTATTCATAACATTTTTTAGATTTTGAAATATAGCAGTATTTAACATGTCAAGATTGTGTTTAGTTGTTTCTATATTATTACTATTGACTTTTGTAACTGTAGAAAATAAAACAGATAAACTACTTATAGTCATCAGGATAAACATCCAGAAAATTATTTTTCTACTAATAGATTTATAGATAAAATTCATGGCAATCCTTTATTTTACTTAGAGATTAAAATATTAAGTTTTAATCTCTATTATTACTATTACTTATCTTGAAATAATATAAATTTTTTCGTTTCGTATTTTACAATAAAATTATTAAATTTAACATTTTAATAATTTTATTTTAAATACAGCTCCATTATCTTCATTGTAAGCTTCAATAGTTGTATCTTCATGATCATCTATAATTCTTTTGGCAATACTTAGACCTACTCCTAGCCCAGATGAATCTTTTGTACCTTTAAATGGTTCAAATATATATTTTAATATATTTGGTTTGATACCACCTGCATTATCTTTAAAAGTAACAATTATATCTGTTTCATTATCAATTATTTCAATATCAAGTCTTCTATTCTTAAAATTCTCTATTTTTATTAATTCATCTATGGCATTATTAATAATAATAATCCAAACTTGTTCTATTCTTTGAGCTTCAATATTAGAAAAATAATGAAATCTATTTTTTTGAGTATCTAAATTAAATAGTTCCCCATTTATATATAATGGAGCAAGATTTTTGAATTTATTCCAAGCCAAAGTAGAAGCAATAATAAGAGTATTGTATATATTTGTTTCTTTTTTCTCAGATGTAGTTTTCATAGACATCTCTTTCATAGAATTTACAATATTTTCTATTCTTTTAATTCCATTAATTACTATTTTTAAAGATGTATTTAAATTGTCTTTTATTTTAGAATCATCTAAATCTTCTACATCATATTCCATCATCTCTGCATTTGCTTTTATGTATGTAAGTGGAGTATTTATTTCATGTGTAATACCTGCTGATAGTTTACCAGTAACACTAAATTTCGCATCATCTACCATTTTATCCATATAAAGTTTTTCTTCTGTTTCTAATTTTTCTTGTAATATAATTGGTTCAAAAGTTTCTTTTATTGTTTTAAATAGATGTTCCATATTAATAGGTTTGGAGATAAATTTATCTACACCTAAATCTATTGCTTGATGTAGAAAATCATTATCATTATATGCAGTTGTTATAATAATAGGTATAGAACTATCTACCTTTCTTATATTTTTACACATATCTAAGCCATTCATTTTTGGCATATTTATATCTGTTATTATTAAGTCAATTTCAGCTTGATTTTGCGTAAACATATCAAGCCCTTCTTGACCATTTGATGCGACTATTAACTTTTTAAATAAGCCATTAAAAAGAGAACTTAATATATCTTGTAGTTCTTTTTCATCTTCTACATATAGTATTGTAAAGTTACTTAACATACATTATAACTTTAAATTATCAAGTACTTTATTTTCAACATCTCGTAAGCTAACAAAAGGTTTTGTTATATAATCATCTGCACCAATTTTATCACAATTTATCATTTTATCTTGTGTCGAATATGCAGTCATCATTATAACTTTTATATCTGATAATGATGATTCTTTTATATTTTTCAAAAAGTCAATTCCATTCATTTGAGGCATCATAATATCTAATAAAATAAGGTCATATCCACCATTTTTTATTTTATTTAATGCTACTTCAGGATTTTCAAAAACTTCTATCTCGAATTTTTCACTTCTTTTTAAAAATCTTTCTAAAATATTTAGAATATCTTTCTCGTCATCTATAATTGCTATTTTTTTATTCATAATAATCCTTTTTATAATTTAATTTAATGCTTTACAATTTTCTTTTTTTACAATATTTAATGCTACAAATACTCGTCCAGTTGCTTTTTCTATATCATTTCCTATTTCAAGAAGATGAGTATTTGAATCGTGTGCAGCATTTTGATCTATATAGTTTTGAACACCTTCATGTACTAAAGCATGAGCTTCATTTAACTCTTTCCAGTTTGCACTTTTTGTATAACTTGCATTATTTAACTCTTGTTCGTTTATCCATTTTGCTAATCCGCATTCAGTTTGGGTTGCAACTTTAAATGTTGCTCTTTCATTTAGTTTTGCAAAATTGGATGTTTTAAATTTTAGATGATCTAGTTTTAATCTATTTAAATTATAAACCATATCTACATCACAAACTTGTTCTCTTGCTTCTTCTCTATATTGAGCATGATGAGCAACACTTAGTAATGTTTGAGAAAGTGTTTCAACCTCTTTTGCTAAAGTATCTATATTTGTAGCATCACTAGCATTTTCTTGTGTATTTTTATCTAGTATATTTATTGCATCATTTATTTGAGTTATACCTTTTGTCTGTTCTTTAGAGGACATTGCTACCATACTAATTATTTTTTTGGTTTCACCTATTTTTTCACTTAAATCTGTATATCCAGATATCATATCATCTGCTATTTTTTTACCTGTATTTGCTTTAACATTAGCAGAATCAACCAATGCTTTTATCTCATTTGCTGCATCTGCTGATCTTGAAGCAAGATTTCTTACTTCCTGTGCAACTACTGCAAAACCTTTACCTGCTTCACCTGCTGTTGCTGCTTCAACTGCTGCATTTAAAGATAAAATATTTGTTTGGAATGCGATTTGGTCAATGATACCAATAGCTTCACTAATAGCATTTACTTCATGATTTATATCATCCATGGAAGTAGCAGTTTGGGAAGCAAGATTTTGTCCTGAAGTTGCAGATATAGTTAATTCATCAGATAATATAGACATCTGTGCTACATTTTGTGAACTACTTTGAATATTGCTACTTATCTCTTCAACAGCTGCTGCTGTTTCTTCAAGTGATGCAGCTTGTGCATTTGCAGAGTTTGATAAAGAGTTGGAAGAAGTTGATAATATATCAATATTATGAGATAGTTGTTCTCCACTTAACATAATTGTTGCTAAAAGTTCAGATATATTACTACCTATTGCTTTTGTACCCATTACTATTGAACCTATTGTTCCGCTTACATTATCAATATTAAATTGATAATCAAATTTTGCATTTCCATATTTTATTAGAGCATTATCAATCTCTTCAAATTTATGACCTAAATCTTTTATCATATCATTTACAGAGTTTTTTAAATCATTTGTTGTTCTATTATCTGTTTCGGTAGTTACAGTATATACAAAGAAACCTGCTCTAGCCATTTGAACTGCTTTATCTACCTCTTCGACTATTTGTTGATCTTTTACAGAACTATCTCTTAGTTTTTGTAAATATTTATTAAAATGAGCCCCAAGTCTACCTATCTCATCATTTTCTTTTATCTCTATTTTTTGGTTTGCACTAGAAAACTTCATCATAGCAATAACAGAATCAGTTAGAGTTTCTAGTGGTTTAAGTATAGTTCTTCTCATATTTATTATTGTTGCTATTAATAATATAGCAGAAAGTAAAACTAGTAATACAAGTGCTACATTTATAAGTATTGCCGCTTCCTCTACGGCTTCTTCAACTATACTTAAAGGTCGTCCAACTAAATAAATACCAAGTTCTTTATCCTGAAAATTTTTTACATAATCAAATGTAAAATAGTATTTATTAGCTATAAAATAACCATCTTCTTTCATTTTGTCAATATTTATGTTTTGAGCATCAGCTAAAAAATCTTTATTGATAAATTTTTGAGATATAACATAATCTTTGTACTTAGAACTCTCTTTAAATGTTTTAACAGATGAAACCTTTGTATCCATAAGCAGTAAAAATCCATCTTTACTTTTATCAAATGATTTTGCAACAGAGTTTAAACCTTGCATAAATTCTAAAGAACCTAAGTGTGTACCATCGTCATCTGTAACTGGAACTACTGATCTTAAACTCAATCCAGCTTTTCCTAATTCAAAAGTATTTACTGCTTTTATTGTTGAGTTCACTGCTACAACACTAGCCCTAAAACTACTTAAATCATCACCATGTTTTTTAAGTTTCCAAGCTCTTACAAATGATTTATTATCTTTTGTATGAACATGTACCTTAATATTTTTAAAAGGGGTACTAGCTTTCATTTTTTCAGATATAAAACTTAAAGTAGTTATAGCCCATTTTCTATCTTTTGTTCTTAAAGCTTTTTTAATTCTACCATCATTTGCAATTGAAACGGCATTTGAAATACCAACAGACATTTTAGAAGATACCTTAAATTGTAGCTGATTTTTTAAATCAACAATAGTGTTTTTATAAACATTCTCTTTAGTTTCTATTTTATATATATTCATAAAAAGATAACTTATTATCAATAATATTACAGTAATAACTATACTTACGAGTATAAATTTTTTTTGTATTGATGTTTCTTTCATTTTATATCCTTTTACCTATAAAAGTCTACCATAATTTAAATATAAAATAACTTTTATAATTAAAATTATGAATAAAGTAAAAATACTATATAATAAGAGATAAATAAATAAATTTAAAAAAGAAGAATGATATTAATGATAGTAGGAATTGTAGGTAAAGTAGTAAAGAAAGAGCCAACTTTCGTTCATATAAATGTAAATGGACTTGTGTATGAGGTTTTTTTATCAATAAATTGTAGTTCATCTTTAATAGATGAGGATGTAAATCTTTATACAACTCAAATAATTAAAGAGGAAAGTAGTAATTTATATGGTTTTTTGGATTTAAATGAGAAAAAGTTATTTGATACAGTAATAAAAATAAATGGAGTAGGTCCAAAAGTTGCACTTGCAATTTGTAGTACTTTTACACCTAGTAGTTTTGCACAAATTGTACAGACAAGTGATGTAGCTATGCTTAAAAGAGTTCCAGGAATAGGTCCAAAGGGTGCAAGTAGAATTTTGGTTGAACTTAGTGGATTTGTAGTTATATCATCAGACGAATCAAATAATTTAAATGAAAGTGGATCGCAAGCAGTAATGGCATTAGAATCATTAGGATTTAAAAAAGATCAAATAAATAAAGCTCTTACGGCTTGTGTATCAACAGATACAGCTGGTTTAGTTAAAGAAGCATTGAAAAAATTACAGAAATAATAAAGTAAGGTACAAGAAATATGACAATAGCAATTTTATTTGGTAGTGTAAGTTTTGAACATGAGATAAGTATAGTTAGTGCAATATCTATGAAAAAAGTTTTAAAAGAAAAGTTATTATATATATTTATAGATAAGAATAGAGAATTTTACCTTATTCCTACAGAAAAAATCAAATCAAATCTTTTTAGTAGTGGTGAATATAAAAAGTTTGATCAATTACAACTTACTAATAATGGTTTTATTAAAAAGAGTTTATTTGGTACAAAGTTTATTGATTTTGATGTTGTATTAAATTTAGTTCATGGTGGAGATGGTGAAGATGGTGTACTTGCAGGACTATTCAAATTTTACAATATTCCTTTTATAGGTCCGAGAGTAGAAGCTGGTGTAATCTCTTGCGATAAATATATAACTAAATCATATTCTGCAAATTGTGATGTAAAAACATTGCCTTGTCAATATTTTGATAAAACAAGTGATATTAAAATAGAAAAATATCCTTGTATTATAAAACCTACAAAATTAGGTAGTAGTATAGGTGTAAGTGTTGTAAAAAATGAAGATGAGTTAGCTTATGCACTTGATATTGCATTTGAATATGATGATACTATTATTGCAGAGCCATTTATAAATGGTGTAAAAGAGTATAATTTAGCTGGAACTAAGGTGGATGGTAAATTTTATTTCTCAATAGTCGAAGAGCCAGAAAAAGATGAATTTCTGGATTTTGATAAAAAGTATTTAGATTTTAATAGAACACAAAAAGTTTCATGTGCGGATTTAAGTGATAAAATGATAGAGAAATTGCAAGAAAACTTTATAAAAATATACAATAATACTTTTAATGGATCACTTATAAGATGTGATTTCTTTGTTATAGAGAATGATATATATTTAAATGAGATCAACTCAATACCTGGAAGTATGGCAAATTATTTATTTGATGATTTCAATGATTTAATAGTAAAATTATCGCAAAGTTTACCAACAAATAAAAAGATAAATATAAACTATGAATATGTAAATAAAATCCAAAGTGCAAAGGGTAAAGTATAATATGGAAAATATTAATTTAGAATTACTTCAATTAAAAGAGATATATAATTATATAAGTGAATCTGTAATTATATCAGATAGCGAACATAATATTGTGCTTATTAATAATGCAGCAATGAAAAAATTAAATGTAAAAGAGGAGGATGTTTTATATAAAAAACTTACTGATTTTATACCTTTAGAATCACAAGAAAAGATATTAGAAACTATAAAAAATGAAGATGCTAGTTATTATGAAATATTCTTAAAAAAAAAGAATAATGAATTATTTGCTGCATTTGTAAGCGGACAACAACTCCCATTAAAAGATGATATATATGGAATATTAACAATTGTTGATGTAAGTCAATTAAAAAATAAAGAAAATACACAACTTAAAAAGTTAAAATCTCATATTATTAGTCAAGCAACAACACATGCAAAAAAGCAAAATGAGGTAAAAAGTGAAAATACAGGTGAACTTATATTTTTGCAAGAGGAACTTGTATCTTTGCAAGAAGAGCGAGATCAACTAAAGCATGAGATATTTAAAATGGAAAGAAAAATAACACTTTTTGAGAGAGAAAATCAAGTGTTAAATGGACAGTGCGATAAAATACAAGAAGATTCATTTAGTTTTGAGCAAGTCTTAACAAGAGAATTAGCTTTGGCAAAAAGATATGATAGACATTTTTCTTTAGCTATAGTTGCTATAGATAATTATAAATCTTTTAGCGAGCAAGTCAATAATGAAGCTAAAAAAGATTTAATTTTAAGAGCATTTAAAAAACATTTTAAAAGTACAACTAGAACTACTGATGTGATATATTATGAAAATAGTGGTTTATTTTATCTTTTATTACCAAATTCTAATGATGTAAATATTACAGATTTAGTGGGACGACTTTTACATGCTAAAAGAATTGATACAAAAATCATAGTAAGATTTAATTGTGGTATTGCACATTTTTATCCGCAAGATACAAATGAACATATTATATATAGAGCTAGAAAGAATTTAGAAACAAATATTGCGGAAAACCAATTTGTTAAAAGTAAATAGGCGATTTTAAAATGAAAATAAAAATAAAAAATAAGAAGATTAAAATTGTTAGATATTAGTAAAAAGATAACTACCTTAGTTGGTAGAACAAATGCAACTTATGAGTTGATAAAAGAGGGTGATAAGATTCTTGTAGGTTTTAGTGGTGGAAAAGATTCATTAACCTTAATCCATGCACTTAAAAGAATGCAAAGTAAAGCACCATTCAAATTTGAATTTAAAGCTGTAACTATTACTTATGGTATGGGAGAACAAGTTCAATTTTTAGCAGATCATTGTGCAAAGCATGATATACCTCATGAAATAGTAGAAACTCAAATATTTGAAATATCAAAAGAAAAGATTAGAAAGAATAGCTCTTTTTGTTCATTTGTAAGTCGTATGAGAAGAGGATATTTATATACTCATGCCTTAGAGGGTGGATATAATAAATTAGCACTTGGACATCATTTAGATGATGCTATGGAGAGTTTTTTTATGAATTTCTTTTATAATGGTAGTATGAGAAGTATGCCACCAGTTTATAAAGCACAGAATGGTTTAATGGTTATACGACCTTTAATTATGTGTAGAGAGAGACAATTAAGAGCATTTGCACAAACCAACTGTGTAGATGTGATAGGTGATGAGTCTTGTCCTGCAATGAGAATGGATATTAAAATGCCACATGCACGAGCAAATACAAAAGAGCTTTTAGCTAAACTTGAAGCTGACAATCCACAAATTTTTGTATCTATGAAAGCAGCATTCCAGAATTTTCATCCAAATACATTTTTTAATAAAGAAGATTTAGATAAAGAAATTTAAATAAAAATTAAAGTTCTTGTCCATCCCAAAAAATAATTTTATTTCTACCTGTTTCTTTTGCTTTATATAAAAGTTTATCAGAATTTGTGATGGTATCTTCAATATTTTTATTATTTGAACGAATCTGTACTCCTGCACTAAAAGTAATCTTAATTTTTTTATTTTTATAGATAAATTTATTTTTGGTTATTACACTTTTAATTCTTGATACATATTTATTAAGTTCTTCTTTATTGTTATAATGAACAGCAGCAATAAATTCTTCGCCACCATATCTTCCAAGCATATCTGAATCTCTTGTTAGTTTTAGTAATAAAGCTGAAAATGTTTTTAGAATTATATCTCCACAATCATGACCATAAGTATCATTTACATTTTTAAAATGATCAATATCAAAAAATACTATAGCATAGTTTTGATTTTCTCTTGTAAATCCATTTTCAAATCTTTTAATCTCTTCTTCAAATGCTCTTCTATTTAATGTTCCAGTTAAAAAATCTTTTGTACTTTTTAGTTTTGTTTCTTTTAACTCTTTTTCTAATATTTGAACTTTTTGCTCTAGAAGTGTAACTTCACTTTTTCCATTTTCTAAATTTTGGCTAACACTACTCATCTCATTTTCAATAGTAATAGCTGCTTGTACTAATTTTGATTGAAGTTTATTTAACTCATCTTTTGTAGAGTTAGATAAATTGATAGATTGAATCTCATTTTTTATTGTTGATACATTAGAAGAACCACTTTTACTACTATCTATAGCATCACTTAAATATTTACTCATAAGACTAATAAGCCTTGCAATATCTGCAGTTTTTTGTGCTACTATCTTTTTATCTACTTCAAATCTTTTTTCTATAAACTTTTCCATCTCTTTTTGAATAGACTCTTCAAAAATAAGGGAAGGAGAATCACCAATTTTAATACAAAATGAGTTTAAATCATCACCAATAGATAAAGATATAGATGGTTGTAGCGAATCTTGAAAAAGTTTTGACATATTCTCTATATTTTCTCTTGGTATTCTTAATAACAATATATCAATTAAATCATATATATCATGTACAGGAGATACTTTACTATTTCTTATCTCCTGCTTAGATATTAGCGATATAGTTTTTTCAAAGTATTCAATCTCTTTTTTGGATAAATTCATAGTTAAATCCTTAAATTTTATGCTAAAAGTTTTTTTACAATAATATTAATTCGTTTTCCATCAGCTCCGCCGCCAACTTTTTGCTTTGTTGGATTCATAACTTTACCCATATCTTTCATACTTGTAGCACCTGTTTCTTGGATGATGTCAGCAATGATAGATTCAAGTTCATCATCTGTAAGTTGTTTTGGAAGATATTGTGCAAAAATATCTATTTGAGATTGTTCTGTTTGAACTAAATCATCTCTTGAAGCAGTTTTAAATTGAACTATAGCTTCCTCTCTTTGTTTTATACCTTTTTGAATAAGTTTTATTATCTCTTCATCACCTAAATCAACTCTTTGATCAACTTCAATTTGTTTTATCATAGTGTTTATCGCTCTTATTGTATCTCTTCTTAATATATCTTTTGCTCTCATAGCATCTTTTAATTCAGATTTTAATCGCTCTTTTAATGACATAGTGTATTTCCTATTAATTTAATATTTTTATGTATTATTGTATCCAATAATAGATTAACAATTAATATAGTTAATGGTAAAATAAACAATGTTTAGTAAATAAATATAATACTAACAGTTATACTGAATGTATGAGATTTATAGAGAATTATAAGAGAATCATAAAGATAAATTAGGAATAAAATGAATATATCTACATCTACACTTTTAAATATATTATCACCAACAATAAACAATACAATAAAAGATAAAATAGAAAAATTAAGTGTAGATGGAAAAGTAGATATTCCAACTTTGATAAAAGATAAAAATATTCAAACACTTATAAGTGGATTGTTTAAAGATATATCATCTGGATTAAAAACAAAAGAAGATGTTACCACAATATTAAATAACAATAAAAATTCATTTAGTTTTAAAAATTTATCTGAAGATATTAAAAGTTTAGTAAAGTTTTTACAAAATACTTCTACAATTAATGGAAAAAGTGATGATAAAATATTAAATCAAATATCAATATTAAAATCATCAATAGTAGATATAAAAGATTTAGATTCTAAAATACTAAAATCAAATATTACTAATAGTGGTATATTTTTAGAATCAAAATTAGCTAAAAATAGTATTCCAATATTAACAACAATTAAAAAACTAGAAGTATTAGTAAAAAATCAGATGGATATGATACACTTGTCACAAAATAATATAAAAAATATAAAACAATTAGTATCTCAAATAGAGGTTAAATTAGGTGGGGCAAAAGTAGAGTTACCGCAAAGTATAAAAAGTGATATTCAAAATATATCTAATAACTTAAAAGCTTTAGAAACGGTAAAAACTCCAGAGTTACAACAACCTATATTAAAAGATTTATCAGTAAATATCAAGGGATTAGAAAATAAACTATTAAATTTTAATAATAGAGTATTGTTAGAAAATACTTCAAATATATCGCAGAATATATCAAAAGATATAAAAACAGTTATATTGCAAATCCAAGAACAAATTAATCAACCAAGTAGTACAAATGAATTAGTTAGTAAAGAGATAAAAGCAACAGTTGAAAAGATACTTTCACAAGTTGAATATTTTCAATTATTATCTTACAGTACAAATTCAAATCATACTTATTTGTCTTTTTTACAAGATAATATAGAAGATGTAGATATAAAGTTTAACTCTTCAAATGATGATAGTGTATCATGTCAGATTAATCTTACTCTTAAAAAACAAGGTGATTTAAAAGTGTTATTAGTTTTGGATAAGCAATATAATCTAAATATAAATATAGGTATAGAAGATTTTGAATTTAAGCAAAAGATACAAAATAATTTACAAAATTTAAGAGTAGGAATAAATAATATTGGACTTATGTTGCAAAGTTTAAATGTTTTTGATATAAATGAAAATAGTTCAAATAAAAAAGCTGGTGGATATAGTAGTGATGATAATTTAAGTTTCGGACTTGATATAAAGGTATAATGTAAAAATGATAGAAAAACCATTTATTAAAAAAGCAACAGCATTAAAATATGATGAGACAAAAGATAATGCTCCAAAAGCAATGGCACAAGGTAGTGGTGCAACGGCAAATAATATTATAAAGATTGCAGAAGAAAATGGAATACCTATTAAAAAAGATGAAGATTTAGTAAATATGTTGAGTCAGATAGAGTTAAATCAAGAGATACCTGTAGAACTATATAAGGCAGTTTCTGAAATATTTAGTTTTGTATATGATATGTCAAATGATAAGGATAATAATGAAGAAAAAATTATCAAATAAATTAACTTTATATTTTAATAATCGTTACCCGTATAAAAATAATTGTAATTCTATTAAAAAGAATGTTGTTACAGTTGGAATTGGTGGAAATATAGGAGATGTTAAACAATTATTTAAAAAGCTATTTATAATGTTAAAAAATGATAGTAGATTTACTCTTCTTAAAACATCACCATTACTAAAAAATCCACCATTTGGATATATTGATCAAGATGATTTTATAAATGCAATTATTGTACTTAAAACAGATTTATCAGCTTTTCAAGCATTAAAAGCTTTTCAAAGATATGAAAATAGATTTAAAAGAGTTAGAACATTTAAAGATGCACCTAGAACACTTGATATAGATATAATATTTTTCAATAATGATAAAATTAATACAAAAGATTTAAAAGTTCCTCACATAGGATATAAAGATAGACAAAGTGTACAAATACCATTAAAGTTCATTCAAAATATTTAAATTAGTTATAAAAAAAAGCCTATCTCAAAAAAAGATAGGCTTTTTTATTACTATTAAAAAGTATTAGATATTAACCTAATACCTTAGCAATAGCTTTTCCAATATCAGCAGGAGAAACAACAACTGTAACACCAGCAGCTTCTAATGCTTCCATTTTCTCTTTAGCAGTTCCAGCTGAACCACTTACAATAGCTCCAGCATGACCCATAGTTTTACCTTTAGGTGCTGTTTGACCAGCAATAAATGCAACAACAGGCTTAGTGATTTGCTCTTTAATTAATTTAGCAGCTTGAATCTCTAAGTCTCCACCAATTTCACCAATCATAACGATTGCTTTAGTTTCTGGATCAGCTTCAAACATTGGTAAAATTTGGTTATATGAAAGACCAATAATTGGATCTCCACCAATACCAATAGCAGTTGTAATTCCATAACCTTCATTACATACTTGGTTTGCACCTTCATAAGTTAGCGTTCCAGATTTAGAGATAAGTCCAACACTTCCTTTTTTGAAAATCATACCTGGCATAATACCAATTTTACACTCTTCGGCAGTAATAACACCTGGACAGTTTGGTCCAAGTGTTTTCATACCATGCTTATTTGCATGAGCTTTAGCCATTTGCATATCTTTAACTGGCGCACCTTCTGTGATAATAACAGCAAGTTCAATTCCAGCTTCAGCAGCTTCCATTACAGCATCACCTACAAATGCAGGTGGTACAAAAATCATAGATACTGTTGCTCCAGTTGTTTTAACTGCATCTGCAACTGTATTAAATACAGGTTGACCTAAATGTGTTTGACCACCTTTATTTGGAGTAACACCACCTACGATATTTGTTCCATAAGCGATACATTGTTCAGCGTGAAAAGTTCCCTCTTTACCTGTAAAACCTTGTACGATTACTTTTGAATCTTTATTTACTAGTATTGACATTTATTTTCCTTTAAACTCTGCTGCAGCTTTAACAGCTTTTGCTGCACCATCACCTAAATCATCACCAACAATTAAGTTTGCAATATTAGCATTCTTTAAAATTTCAGCAGCTTC
>Ga0164318_10002791_pt1 | contig 16329 bp, 38 predicted proteins | sample GuaBasSedimGuay9_FD_113734 | JGI IMG/M metagenome (GOLD analysis project Ga0164318, IMG submission 113734) | Subseafloor sediment microbial communities from Guaymas Basin, Gulf of California, Mexico - Guay9, Core 4571-4, 0-3 cm | ecosystem: Environmental > Aquatic > Marine > Hydrothermal vents...
ACAGTTGCGGCTGGCAAGATGACGAAGATATAACTAACAATACACAGGGTAATACACTGGCGGGCGGTTCAGGTCTTGGCGTTAACGGTGCACCTTCCGGAAAGAAAGTAACGATTTCAGAATTGAGAACACTTGCAGGCAATATCGGCTCGCGCTGGGGTATAATGAATATATGGACTCTATCTGCGATTCAATTACTATTTTTCATTGAGTATGCAAGCGGTAATAGCCAATCAGCAATAGGTCGCGGCATTGTAGACAAAGCAAGTGGCACGGGATTTAACGGCGAACTCACGGGTGCTGACTCCGCAGATGTAAACATAGGTGTGAACGGCACAGGTACTGGAACAGGCTCAGATGGATATACTCCAGTAGTGTACCGTGGTATCGAGAACCTGTGGGGGAATACATGGACATTCATAGATGGTTATAATGCTGTTGATACAGAATATAGAATAATTAAGCGGGACGGCAGTGGCACATTTGCAGATACATTAGCTGCGGGTGATTACGAAACATCTTTGACCAAGCCGATAATCAGTGATGGTTATGTATCGAACATCGAACATGACGAGTTGCTGAAACTTTTATTCATACCTTCTGCCGTTGCAGGGTCGTCTTCAACATACTTATGCGATTACTTTTGGGCGCATGACGCAGGGAAAACAAATATCCTGCTTTACGGCGGCTATTGGGTTTTCGGCGTCCAAGCGGGGGTCGTGTATCTGCTTTCGTATAGCGTCGCGTCGGCTGCCATTCGCGCTACTGGCGGCCGCCTCGAGATGATATGATAACCTTTATATAGGCGTATGCCTAATATCAAAATATGAAGAAATACAGAAACAAGGAATGGCTGGATAAGCAATATAATATGCTGAAACGCAGTACACGGCAAATAGCGGAACAAGAAGGAGTAAATCCTGAGACAATAAGAAATTGGCTTATACGGTTCGGTATAGAAAGACGTCCAGCATCAAATATCAACTTTGTCAGCCTTAGCGAAGAAGCAATGGAATTTCTAAATGGCGAACTTCTTGGTGATGCTTCCGTTATCTGGGGCTGCAAACCTGTCTCCGCATATTATTCTTTGAGTTCAAAATACGAGGAATATTTAAAGTGGGTAGAAAAAAGATTATTGCATTTCGGAATAGCGAGGAGAGGCACACTAAAAAGCTACAAGAGCGCGTTTGGTGTATCGTGGTTATTACAATCAAGATACTATCGGGGAGCACTTCCCGCTTTGAGACAATTGTGGTATCCAAATGATATGAAGTGTGTACCAAAAGATTTAAAGCTAACACCTACGACAACAAAGATGTGGTTTTTAGAAGATGGTAGTGTAACACAAAGTCACTATATTAATAGCATTACATTTGCCACTAATGGTTTTTCGCATACAGATGTTATTTTACTCAGAGATCTTCTTTCTAATGCGATTGGAGATGAGAAGGTTTACATACGAAAAGCCAGTAAGAAAGGTTTTTTAATTGAGATATACAAAAAGTCAGTAATCAAAGATTTCTATGATTACATAGGCGACTGCCCAAGAGAGTTAGAAAAGGTATATGGTTATAAATGGAGGTTAAGTTAAAAAAATGGTAAGAAGCACAGTAAAGCCGGGTGAGTATTGGATACGGAAATTTGAAGGTGCGACTGCATACATACGACTACCTTATAACATCAAGCAAATCGAAGTAGAAGATATGAACGGAGAAAAACACACGGAATATGAATACGATGAGACAGAGATAGCTGTTGTATTACCTGATACATTGATAGCAAAAATGCCAGAACTGATGTCTAAACACTTAGATGTAACAGAAAAGACAATTTTAGCAAGAGTAAATGTGGATATAAAGAAATATATAGAAGAAGTGATCAAAAATAAGGAGATTGTTACGAAATGACAAAGAGAGGATTATATAAAAGCACTCAGAAAGATGTAGCCGAAGTTAAAGCATTGGTAGATTCGGCGGAGGCATCGGGACTTTATACATATACAGATGCTGGCGGCGAACAGACTGTCTATGAAGATACCGCAACCACGCGTCGCCATATCTGGCTGGAAGTATCGAACAGAAATATGACGCAGACTGGTAAGTTCAGAATATATCGCAAAGTTGATGGAAGCAATTACGACTTGTGGACAGAGCAAGCCGTTACTGTTGGTGCGGGTGATGAAAGAGTTTGGGATGCCGACTTTGTGACGAATCAGGCTTGGAAGATAACATACGAGGAAGATGCAAATGAAGGTGCGGACAGAGATATACCCTATAATGTTATAATCCAAGTTATGGAGTAGTGAGGTGAGATATGGGCGGTGCGATGAATATTATAGGCTTGGGGCAGACGGCGGCACGATACTGGAAAGAGAAGAAAGAGAAGAGTGAAAAGAGAGAGTTAAAATGATAGAACCTTCCTCATTCGCATCCGGGTTCTTTACCGCAATTGGTTCGTTCGTTGTTGCACTTTACCTATTCTTCAAACATTACCGCAAAATCACACTCAGCATAAACCTTGACAAACTCAAAGAGACCGGGTATTACCTCATTGAGGCACTGAAGGATGCGAAACTGAGTAACGAAGAGAAACTTATAATATTGAACAAGCTCAGAGATGCGATCACGGAAGAGACGAGGGTTGTTAGAATCAATGCAGACGAGGTGAAAGAGGTGAAGCCAGACGAAATTATAAGTGCTATCAAAGCTCTCTATCCACATGTGCAAGTAAGAGCGGTTTCGGACGGGAAATACTATACGGTAAGCGAAAGAAGATGGAAAGAGATTATCAAGAACGATTTTGTTGAGCGAAAGAAATATTTGGTTAATCGCTTCGATTGTGACGATTATAGCCGTTCTTTCGTTGCGCGGGTTATCGAGAACTACGGCTTGAACGCTTGCGGTATTGTCTGGGGCTGGATGACTAAGGATGCTTATCATGCGTGGAACTTCATATACACGAGTGAAGGGCGCTTGTTGTGGTTTGAAGCGCAAAATAATAGTTTATTCGTGCCAAGTGGTGAAAAATATAAATACGAAGCGAGAGATATCTTTATGTAGGGAAAAAGTTTATGTTAAGAAGATTATTAAATGTTAGGAGGTGATGCGATACGAGCTATAACGAGAGGGGTAGGCGCGACGGCAGCGGACCGTATAAGAGTAGTTATAGAAGAACACGCGAGGGTAAGAGCTACGGACGGCGTAAAGAAGCGGGGGAAGAGTGCCCACATGAAGGGTGATGGGGATGACTGAAGAATACATTTACGAAAAGCTCGCACCGGACGAAGTACTGATTATCACAAAAGTGGAACGCACCATAATATACGTCACGAACAGAAACGGCGAGCTCATTATCAAACGAGTGCTTTTCCCTAAGGACATAACAACATAACACCTTTGATATGAGGTGGCTGCTCGCTTCTGTTTCCACTCTTTTATGGAACAGCAATGATACGAGCTGGCGGCTTTTTGCCCTTCCTGTCTCCATTCTTCACCTCCTAACCCCGGCACGCAAACGTCCACCTTCTCCATCCTATCACCTCATGACTTATTCGGGCGGCGGAGTGCCGGGGTGGATTTATATCATTAACACGGATATTAGGAAAAGTGTAAATGGACTGTCTATTATATAGAAAATATAGGGGGTATATTTTTCAAAAAATAACATGGGACATATAGGACATGGGACTATCGGCTGTAAATAACCCCCTATATATTTTTACCCCCCTATATATTCTATTATATAAGATTTTGATTTTTCCCATATCTTGTCTCCCTTCTTACCCCGCGTGGGACATATATATAAATCTTTCGCCTAAGTATTCCACTTTTTTTTGAAATATATATGACAATCGCAGGTTGCATTTCCACTCCAACAACCTTATATATAAAACTTTCGCTAAAAATCAGAGGTATATTTCCACTGGAACTCAAGGTATATTTCCACTGGAATAGTAAAGTATTTATAATATAACAATCATCATTTTTTCTCCCTCCAATGGCTACTGACAAATGCATAGTTTTGTGTATGTGAATTTTTGACAAATGCAGGTTATATTTCCACCGGAACTACACCCTGTAATATTTATATAATATAATAAACAGTATTTATGTATAGTGATGTGAAGATGATTGATATGGAGACGCGGAAGAAAAGGGTAGAGTTCTTGGAGGACGGAAGAGTCAAGTGGAAGGGGCGCAAGATTACGGTGTCGTACAGGAAAAAGAAAGGGGAAGCGGGCAATCCAATGCTTGTGCTCCCAGTGGAGTTCAGACCGTGGATAGGCAAAGAAGTGGAAGTGGAGATGCTTTCGGGAAGGGAGATTGTTGTGCGACTTGAGAGCGGCGAGGAGGCTCGGTGAAATGAGATTCATGGTGATAAAAGACATCCCCTTAGACGATATTAGCTTTCTTAAAGGTGAGTATAAAAAAGTCTCTGCGCCGACAGACCCCGAGATCATATACGAAGTTGATGAAAAGTTTCGGGAGAAGTTGAAGGTACTGGAAGAGGCGGGCTTCATAAGAGTAATAAAGCAAGATTTGCACGATATTGAGAAGGTAGAAGACTTAATTCCCATGACTGAGCGTGTAGAGATAGTGCAAGGGGGTTCGCTGTTTCTGCGGGTGCAGCTTGCGGGGCATACATTATCGTTTACGGAGGGGCAGCTTTTATCGCCAACAGCATTACGTAAGTATCTCCTTAGAATGGGGAAGGTACTGAGGATAAAGCAGAAAGACTGGGAGGAGTTATTACAGTATTGGCTCGATACAGGCGAGAAAGTGAACGAGGTATCGGAGGAGGAAGAGGTAGCGGAGAAGTTTTTGAATTATATAGGTGAATGTCGGGTAGTTGAAGACACGAAAGAGGCACTACTGCCATACACGCTTCTGTTGAGAGATGGTGGGATATACTGTTCGACAGATACCGTAGCGGAGAAGATGGGACTCAGCAAAAGGAAATTACGTTCAATCCTTTCGGATTATATCGTAGGTAATTCAGTCAGGTTGCGTGTTTATGGTCGCAGGTATCGTTTTTGGGAGATTTCCGCGGATAAGTGCGGGATAGATATTGAGAAGCAGCTTGTGAAGGATATAGTAGAAGAGAAAGAGGAGGAAGAAGAAAATGATAACGAAATTCGGGCAGAAGCAAATCAACATAATAGGACACCCTGGGACGGGCAAGACAACAACATTAGCTGAGAAGCTTATCCAGATTTTGGATAAGACAGAGCCAGATGCTGTCTTATGTACATCCTTCTCGCGCTCGGCTGCGAGGAGCATGATAAAGAAGCTCAAAGAGCAGGAGTTGGACATTGATTCACTCAAGTATTTTCGCACGGTTCATTCTTTAGCGGCGCAGGCGTTAGATTTAAAGGATCCCTCGCAGTTCATCCAGCCGGTTGATGCCAGTCGCTTTTTCGGTGAGATAGGTATAGAATATGAGAAGACGGGCAGTACAATAGACGATATTGAGTTATATGGCTATATAGGCTCATACAATGTGAGCGATGCGTTAGGCAATCGTTTACAGGCATATTTCCAATTTTTGAAGAAGGTAAAAATCTACGATGACGAAGTGAGAAGAGCTATTCTTTCACGTGAGTTTTATGATAGATTCTGGATCGGTGAGAAATACGCATCAGCATGGGTTCATGAGATATACGATGCATGGGAGGACGAAAAGTGGCGGTTGGGCAAGTATGAATACGAAGATATGCTTGTGGAGGCACTTGAAGATCAGAAGTTTCCAGCATCCGTGAAGTTTGGTCTGATAGACGAAGCGCAGGATTTGAGTCCTCTTCAGGCAGAACTCCTCTCGCTCTGGCTGAGGGATGCGGAAGAGGTGTATGTGGCGTTTGATGTGATGCAGACAATATACTTTTTCAATGGCTCATCGCCTCAACTTATTCTCTCGCTGCCAAAAGACGAAGTGCAAATTCTCGAACGCAGCTATCGCGTTCCGAGAGTGCCGTGGGAGTATGCAAAACAAATTGCGTTGTTGAACGGTATAGATACGGTCAAGAAAGTTAAGCCTGCGGCGCGTGAGGGTGATGTTTCGTTCATCAGTAAGCGCGAGATACCGAGATTATTAAAACCTTCACGTAGCACTTTTATCCTCTTCCGGTCGAACGAGGCGGCATTATCTTTTATTGCAGAACTCTTTGCAAAGGAGAATATTCTGGTTAGAGGTATGGGGCATATTGCTACACTCGCTCAGGATGGATACTTCAGAATGCAGTACAATTGCATCCGCAAGCTCTGGCGCGATGAATTGCCGACATTTGAGGAGATGCGCTCTATTATAACAAGAATCCCAGCGAAGTATCTCAAGCGTGGCGTGAAGACAATGTTTGTAAAACGTCCTGACGAGGCGAGGGCGAAGTTAGAGGCTAAGCAAATGCAAAAGCGTCTTGAAGCGCAGACACGGGATGTTTCACTATTTTACTCGCTTTTCAAGAATGTTGGCAGTGTTCCCGAACTCCAAGATATTTTATCGGAACCACGTGTATTCTTCGGTAAGGGACACAGAGGAGAATTCATCAGGAAGATACTTACGGCAATAAAACCGTCTTCTCCATCTTTCAGTATAGCGAACGCATTTGCAGGTACATATCACAGCTCGAAAGGCTTGGAAGCGGACGATGTGATTCTTTTTGATTATCTCCCACCACGCAAGGCGGACATATTTGAAGAGCGGTGTTTGACTTTTGTAGGTATGACGCGAACGAAAGACCGCGCATTTATAGTTCCCGTAGAGGGTTATGAGGGGATTATTGAACGTGACATTATGAGGTGAGTAAAAACTTTATATGGTGCAATGGTATATTTATAATATGGTGATGGTATATGGTAAATGTTGAGATAAGCGAGTGGCTAAAGGAAAAACTGGAAGAAATCAAGAAAAGAGAAGGGCATAAGTCGTTAGATAGTGTTATAAGAGTTTTGTTAGAGCGGAGTGAAAAGAAGAAATGAAAAGACCAGCAAAGTGTGATATTGAAGATATGTATTGGAGAAGAGGTTTTTCCATAGCTGAAATCGCTACCTTCTATGGTGTATCCGACTCTACTGCATGGCGGTGGATGGAATACTACGGGATTCGTAGACGAAGCTTGAGTGAGGCAGCTATTCTTATGTATAAGCTACACCCAGAGAGAGTTGTGCAAAATCAGAAAAAGCCAGAGAAAGGGTTTGATAAATCCCATTCTCCTTCGTTGGCTTATATTCTTGGTGTCATGCTGGGAGATGGTTACATAGAAAAAAATCGTTATACATTAGAGCTACAAGTCAAATCTCGTGAGTTTGCACAGAAATTTGCAGAGAATCTTAGTAAAATAGGAATGAAGCCACACTTAACTATGCTGAGAAGGAAGAATAAGCATGGTACTTATAGTCAGTATTGGCGTGTGTATGTGCGCAGAAAGGCATTTTATGTATGGTATAGCTCTTTAGACTTGGAGAGTATCAGAGAATGGATAAGAGGTTATGAGCAATATTTTGTATGCGGCTTTTATGAATCGGAAGGTTATATTGGCTATGGTTATGGCTTGAATCAATGTGTTATTATTAGCAATAATAATAGAGATCTCTTGCTGATGATAAAAGACATTATGGAGACATGGGGTTTAAAGCCGACACTTAGAAATAATACATCTACTAACTTTAATCTTTGCCTCTACGGTACAAAAAATGTTAGAAAGTTCATTTCGATAATTAATCCGTGTATAAGAGCAGTGCCACGAGCTAAAAGTGTAGTATTTAAACAAAGGAGATATACAGAGAAAGAATATAGAGAAGCTTTCAAAATGAGACAGCAAGGGAAAAACCTTCACGAAATCGCTAGATCAATATCTATCCCTTATTCAACGATTCATAGTTGGATTGTCGAGGGAAGGGTACCGAAGGGGCTGAAGTAGGAAAAATGAGCGGGATAGAACCTATAGAGCGGATAGAGCAACGAGAATTCGGATTTATTATAGAGATAGGTGAGAAGAGATTTATGAAAAGAAAAGTTATGTTTTGGAGGCAAGAAGAGTTAGAGGATTTTATCCAAAGTAATAATCCATTAGATTGCTATGTCAGTGTCGCTTTCTATGAAAACCCATCGCAGATGGAAGGATATATTTTTTCAGAGCTCTTTTTCGACTTTGATTCAAAAGACAATCTCAGACTTGCAGCAGCGGATGCAGAAACTGCATACGAAGTATTGCTTGATGATTTTGGATTGGAAAAGGTGGATATGCGGTTCAGTGGTTCAAAAGGTTATCATATAATAGTTCATGACGAAGAGCCACGCATTTTAGGGACACATGAGCGGCGGGAGATTGTAGACTATTTTGTGTTGAAGTATGAAGTCCAAACTTTGGATGAGGCAGCATCATGTGATGTGAGGCGATTAAGAAGGATCGCAGGCACGAGGAACAGTAGGAGTGGTAAGTTTTGTAAGATTTTGAAAAGTTCGTTTGGAAGTGATTAAGATGAAAAGACAAAAAAATCTTTTTGAGACAATCGGAAAAGTAGAGAGGGGTAAATTGATATCGCACAAATCAGTCGAAGGCAAATGCGAATATTGCGGTAAAAAGACTGTACTAAGCTACGTCTGGGAACATAATAATGAGAAGAATTTAATATGTGCGGAATGTGCAGCGGAATTAAGTGAAGAGGGCAGAATTGTACCAGAGCATGACGATTATTTTCAAGCGAGACAGGCGAGAGAAGCGAAGGAGAGGATAGAACGCGAGATGAAAGAGAAGCTGGGAGATGAATATGATGAATAAAAGACAAGAAAATCTCTTTGATAATATTAAGCGTATAGAAGCGATAAAAACCTTAAAGGATAGGGGCATTATCACACAGCGGGACTACTGGCTACTGACGGGGAACTATCAGATTGTGAAATGAAAGAAGTAGTGATAATAAAAACAAAAGACGGCACCCCGACAGACGAGCAACCCGATTCTCTCTCGCGGCGGTATGCCCGTATCTTGGGGTATTGCAAGTCAATAGAAATAGAATTAAAAAGAGGCCGAGGGGACGCTGACTTTCTTTTGGACAGTCTGTTTGAACTAAAGAACGACTTGAAATGTTTGGAGCAGGCGCTTAACGGGAAATATAATATTATAGTAGTGGTGGGTTCCATGGGTGATATAACAGAAATGGAAAAGTTCTAAATGACAATAAAGCTTACACTGATCCAGGGGGATTGTATGGAAGTTTTACCGAAGATGCCGGATGCGAGTGTGGACTTAGTGGTTACTGACCCGCCTTATTTCATCTTAAACACCGTAAGCAAAATCCAAAAAGAAGCAAAAAATTGGGATAGTTTTGAAGACATGCTCGCCTATAAAAGTTTCACTACAAAATATCTTAACGAATTGTATAGAATCATGAAAGACAATACCTCGTGTTGTCTTTTTTGGAGTGAAAGACACCTGTTCGCATTTGACGAGATAATACAACAAACGAAATTCAATCTTCATAAAATACTCATCTGGCACTATCCAAATATACTAAAAGGTTTTTCTAATAAAAGATGGCACAACACATTTGATTTTATCTTTCACCTAACAAAAGGAAAAGCAAGCACATTTAATGCAAGTTTTGTAAAAGGGGAGAATATAGATGTTTGGAGATTCCCAAAACCCCAGTTCAATTTCAAAAAAGACCATAAATATCACTCAACTCAAAAACCCTTAGAATTGATAAAGAGGCTAATAAAAATACTTTCAAATCCGAATGATACTGTCCTTGATCCATTTCTTGGGAGTGGCACGACCATGCAGGCATGTTTAGAACTTAATAGAAATTGTATTGGTGTGGAAATCAACCCGGAGTATATCAATATTATCAAACCCCGCTTGAATTGGGGCTATTCACTCGGTGATGTTGAGTTTGAGTTTCGGATAGAGTGAGGCAGAAAAACTTTATATATAAGCACTTCCAACATACAAATTGGTGATGTGAAAAAATGCCCATAACAATTCTAATAGCGGTGCTCGCGGCTGCGATATTTGCCAGTGCTGGGTATTTGAAGTCGTCCGGGATGGAAGATTTCGATGCCACGAAGTTTTCAGCGACCGTATTAGTCGGTGCCATTGTTGGAGCGGTCATGTATTTTGGAGGTGTGCCAGTGACAGAAGCGGGTGTGGCTGAGCAACTTGCGGCTTATGCAGGCATAGTCGCAGTCGTAGAGAATGTCCTGAAAGCGTTTTTAAGGCGATTATAATACAGAAAATGCTTACGGACAAGGAAACAGAATATATGGATATGCACTTTCGGAGCTTTATTGAGTTTCTACAAGAGTATTTCGGCTTTAGTGAGGAGGAGGCATTGAGGGAAATTGAGTTGAGGGCCAATTTGTTTAAAGCGAAAAAGCAACAGAAATAATAATGGAGCGCTTAAAGAAGAACACGGGGCAAGTGAAAGCTTCGTGTTATTTTTGGAACAAAACCTACAAAGGCTCACCCGATGAGTTCTCTGTGATTTGGGGCATCATCGAGAACCTGGAAACGAAACAAACCGCAGTGAAGTTTATTGTGGAATTGAAAGACAAAAAACTCGCAATTTGGATTTCAGACAGAATTTCAATAGAATCAATGTTAAAAATGTTAGAGGACATATTGCGAATGCGGTCCGAGAAAGAAATAGAGGAAATTGCGGATGAGTTGGTGAAAGACGTGAACGAGATTCTTGCAGAATTCAGGAAAAAAGAAGCGAGAGGACAAATGTTTGAGGGCGCGGTAAAAGAGTTGTGCGAATCCTGGGGCTTGGACGAAAGACAAACGAAGAAGGTGATAGCACTCACAATCGCGATAGCGAAGATGCTGGAGGACATGTTCAAACAAAGGCAAGCTATTCCATACATCTACTGACATATTCACAAACTGAACATATCCATATCACCACAATTTTTGATAACATACCGATAGCTTTTTATATACCCATCACCATAGTATTAATGGTGATAACAAATGGGAGAAAAGAAAGTGCCAGTTCGGGTGGGTTCACAGCGGCGCGTTATCCTCCCGCCCTCTGTTTTGGAGGAGATAGGGGCGAAGGAGGGAGATATAGTGTTAGTGAGTGTTACAAAGGCAAAGGTAACGGAAGAGAAGGAGGCGAAAAAATGAAATTAGTGCCATGCAAGCATTTGGATTATGAACCGCACTACGATGCGGAACTGAGGACGGACCCTGTCTTTCCGCAAGTGAAGTACTGGCACAGAACAGATGTTCACTACGAAGGAGCGCCAGTAGATGTGCAGTACTGCAAGAAATACGGAAGAGTGAACGGGATTTATCAGTGCTATACGGGCGAACTCGATTGCTATGAACCATGTGAGGAGGGATAAGAAAAATGGGCGAGGAATTGAAAAAGATAGAAAAGGAATTGAAAGAATTAGAAAAGAGGAAGACAGAGCTATACAACCAAAAACAGCTACTATTCATGAGGTTAAAGTCAGCGATAAGCCTTTTTGGGCAGTATGTGGAGTTTGCGGAGAAGCAAGATACAGACTTCACTCCGCTTGGTGAGAAGCCTGAGCCTGTACCAGCAGGGACACGAACAGGAGACATAATCTCCGAGATAAAACGGACATGGATGGTGATAAACAGAATTTTAGGTCTCTCGAAGCTACCGAGCCTTTATGATGAGACGCCATCGTTACCGGAGGTTGACGAGAGTATAAAGCGAGTCGTGCAAGAAATCAAGCGGAAAACAAAGGATAAAGAGTTCATAATCGAGAGGAGGGAAAGGTGATGTATTGCCCGAACTGCCACAACCGTGTAGCGGAAGAGGTGCATGAATTTACCAATCGCATTGAGTACAGATGCCCGTACTGCGGACACAAGATAAAAGTAATCCATAAGCCGTTTGTAAAAATAGAGAGAGAATATGATACAAGAACGGTTTAAATAGGAGGTGATACACGAATGAAAGAACTTGAAGTTAGCTGGAAAAACGGAGAAGAAAAAACATTGCAATTTGTTTTTGATTTTGATAGTGGTGTCTGTGATGTGCTGCTGGTTCGTAACGAAACATTGAGAGAAAGGATTTTTTCAATGGATATCGAAAATCTCAGAGCATTTATGAAAGATGTATTGGAATTTGTAGAAAAGAATAAAGGAAGGAGGTGATAGAGGGAAAAATGGAAGAAACACCAAGATTTGAAATGCGTTTTAATGATACGCAGAGAAACGAAATAACAGTAGCAGTAAATATTAGAACTAAAAGCATAGAGATAAAAACCGCTCGAGATCGCATAGTGATAGCTTGGTCGAATCTGAATTTAGTGGTTGATTTCATAAATGCAGTGCGAAAAATAACATGCAGCGACTGAAGGGGTAGGAACAAAATGGTAAAGCTTTTTGGTAGAAGGAGAAAGAACATAGCGAGGAAAAAAATCAGGTGCTACATTTGTAGCTTAGAGAAGGAGATGTCATGGGACGAATTTGCCAAACACATAAAGGAACATATCAAGAACGGCGAGGTAAGTGGTGGTATAGTGGGTGAGTGTGTGGAATGGAACGCGAACACTTGCGAATGCTAAGAGAAGCGATTGAGGAAATAGAAGACAAAATAGCGGATTTGAAAGCGATAGTGTCCCTAATCGAGGGGTGGGAAGAGAAACATGAGAAAAAAGAACGAGAGTAAGTATGAGGTGAAATTACAATACACACTGAACACACCAAACCCAGTCTCTATCGTGGTAACAGTAATGTGCGATTCAAAAGAAGTGAAGGATGAAGTGGACGATTTTGTGAATACTCTTGATACCGCAATTAGAAGATTTTTGGAGAGGAAGTCTTGAGGGGGTATGAAAAATGTATTATACAATTACAACAAGCGAAGGGAGATTTAATCTCCTCAACCCAAGCGAGGTGAAGACCAGTAACCAAGTAAGAATCTACAATGACGACGGCAGTTTGCTTAAAGCAGTGTCAGTGCTTGATGATGGAGCGATATTCGATGACACTGATGAACCGGAAGACATTGCCGAAGAATTAGAAGAATGGCTTGATGGCATGATTTATGCGTCAGATGAAGAGAATATCAGGGATATGATACAGTTTTTGCGTGAACATTCCAAAGAATTGCTCAAAGGAAAGTTGCACAGGGGCATAAAAAGAATCGAGGCGAAGATAAAGGAATTGAACGAAGAGAAGGAGCGGTTGCGCGAGCAATACGAGAAACTCTTAGCAGGAGACGAAAAGGAGATTGATAGTAAAAATGCGTAAAAAAGATACAGTCGTTTCTTTAGAGCTCGCAAAGAGGCTGAAAGAGGCTGGCGTGAACTCCCCCAGCCTCTTTTATTGGCGGATATGGGACGATAAGTCAGTTGATATTGCGATGGAGCACGAAGACGATTTCGATTACAGCGGTGCAGGCAGAAAGGTGGTAGAAAAGATACCGGCATATACAGCGACAGAACTGATAGAGAAGTTGCCCGGTTTTATAAGACCGTCCAAGAATGAGCGGTATATCCTGTCTATACATAAGTTTTGTGATGGCTATGCGGTGGGATACGAGCGTTGCTATGACAGTGTGCTTAAATTCTTCCTACAAGAATTTGAGAATGAAAAACTTGCCGATGCGCTCGCTCAAGCATTGATTTGGTGGAAGAGGAGAGAGAAGAGCAATGAATAAGTGGTGGTTTTGTTTCGCGTGTGGGAAGTGGCACATGAGTAATTTCTGTGCACGTGCACAGATACGAGGATGCGAAGTAACATGCGAGGAAGAATATAGAAGATGGGTACGTGATCATATTCACGATTTAAGGTTAATGCTTACTGATGCTGAAGAGGAGGTGAAAAAGGAATGGAGGAAGAAGAAGGAGGTGAAAAGAGAAAATGTGCGAGAAGAATGAAGAGAAAAAGGAAGAGATACCAATAGAGGTTCTATACGACGCCTTCAGAACCGCAGCGATACTTTCATTCTTTGAAAAAGAGTTCGGGAAAATGCCGCACCCGCTGCGGATTCTTAAATTCCGAAGGTGGGTGGATGATTTCGAGGTATTCTTGAAGGGCGTTGCAGTTGGTGAAATGTTAGCGGAGAAGTTGCCAGAGATTGTGCAAAAAGCTGAAAAGAGAAGAACAATTGAGGTGGTGGGTGAAGATGAGTGAACCGGAGAAAGTAGAACTCGAACTTGAGAAGCTAAAGTTAATCGCAGAGTACTATGAGTTACCTCTCGCAGTCTTCTTTATGAGCATTGATGAGTTGAAAGAGTTGAAAGCCAAAAAAGGAACGAGGAGGGAAGCCATTAGGAAAAGGACAATAAGGAAGTTAGAAGAATTGAGGGAGATGTTAGAGTGATGTTAGCTTTCAATGAGCAAAATCTGAGGATAGGAGAACAAGTAGTTTCCGCTTCTAATGAGAGTAGTGGTCCGTATACCGTAGCCCCTATCGAGAATGCTTATTATCGCATTACTTGGCGTTATGTTACATCTTCTTCATCTTCAGAAGCTTTTACCGAAGAAGGCTATTATATTCCTGGGCACGCAGACCGAATATTAACCGTGGAAGAGTATGTAGCACTCCGTGAACTGCTCACCAATCACCCGGAGATAAAATCATGGTGGATTAAGAATAATATATTATATTTGGAGGTGGAAGATGATGAGTGATAAATTCCAATTCTTGGCGCGCCGCCGGGGATGTAGAAAATTCACATTCCTCGGCAGGCATCGGGAATGCACAAGCCCGTTCACGTTCATGCGTAGGAGGAGAAGAAGGAGATGAAATTCAGCACCACAATAAAGCGGAAATACTGGGAAGAAAAACTGGAGAGTGTGAAAGAGAAAGGCTACTTTTACGAGTATAAGGCAGATACGCCGTTCTGGCACAGGCGCCTATCGAAGTTGAAAGAGAACCTACCCGCCAAGGGAGTGTTTTTAGTCGGTTCTGAAGTAAAAAGGGTTGTAATCACAGAGATTCTGAAAGTTCATGTCAATCAAATCCCTGAAAAATATAAGGGCATTGAAAAATATAAGGATATGTTCCATACAGATTATGTATGGGTCTTGAGATGCTGGTTTGTAGGAGAAGAAAAGTTCCATACAGATCATGCGCGGTTCCTCCTGAAATGCTGGTTTGTAGAGGGAGAAAATGACAAAAAAGAACCCGAAAAATAAGCATGAGAAAGCGGTTATCACAGCGAACTTTTCCTTACTCGCCCGCATTTGCGGTGAGGATACATTGCGAGAAGTGCTGAAAGCGAAAGGCAAGCGGAAAGGTTCAAGCATTATTATTGCAGCGGAGGATATACTGCCGGTGCTAAGCGAGGCAGCGAAATGGCGGTGGGAGAGGCAACGATAACCGAATTCCCCTCAATCATTTTCAGGCTAAGGAGTAAGGGTAATACACCGGACATGCTCATCCTGCGGAGGGTTCAAACATAAGTGGTGATAAGTGTATATAAGGGTTCAAACATAAGCGGATATAAGACCACCCATGCTATCATTACCCAAACTTCTCGGTGCCGGGTTACCCCGCAGCTTCTCACTGCTTTTTGTCACCGCTCGCCACGAGCTCCCCGACAGCCGATGCATTTCCCTCGCGGGTTCATCGACCTCTACTCTCATCGGTCTCTTCTATTATATATCAAACTTAAATATTTAAATACTTTGTGCGCGAATAATCAACCAAGATTTGGAGGTGGACGTGCATACGGCATCGGCGTTGGTGCTGGGATTACGATACTTACATACACATAAATATACATAAAACTACGGAAAGTGAAACTGTTACATACGGCGGCAAAATGGCGGCGGGAAAGAGGAAATGGTAATAAGTGAATTTCCTTCGATTATTTTCAGATTGAGGAGAAAAGGCACTGCACCAGATATGGTCATTTTGAGGAAGCATAACAACAAAATCTTTATCGCTGTTGTGGAAAGCGATTTACCGGACGCAGTGACGAGTAGGATTGCGGGCGCGGTTCTTGAGTGTGTGGTAAGGAAACACAATCCGAAATGAGTTCAGCATCTCGTAAAGGCTATCGTTCGGAGTTGGAGGCAGTACATGAGTATGAGAAGCGTGGCTGGACAGTATACAAGCCACAGAAAACCTCTAAGTTCGGCACGCAGGACATTTTCGGTATGTTCGATCTCATTGCGATTTCGCCCCCTTCGCCCCAAGGTTGTGAAATTCACTTTGTCCAAGTCAAGAGCAATTCCACAGGCGGTTTTTTGAAAAAACTCAAGGAATGGCAAGAAAAACATAAAGTGAAAAAGGTGGAATGGTTGCTTATGGTTCGGAAGGATGCGAGAAAATATAAAACCAAATGGAAAGTTTATCGCTGATTTTTCAAGACTTTCTCCGTATACAGCATTGTTGTTGC
>Ga0164318_10002792_pt1 | contig 16328 bp, 19 predicted proteins | sample GuaBasSedimGuay9_FD_113734 | JGI IMG/M metagenome (GOLD analysis project Ga0164318, IMG submission 113734) | Subseafloor sediment microbial communities from Guaymas Basin, Gulf of California, Mexico - Guay9, Core 4571-4, 0-3 cm | ecosystem: Environmental > Aquatic > Marine > Hydrothermal vents...
TAGACACGCTATCTTGAGGGGGTAGTGGGCCACGCCCGTGCGGGTTCAAGTCCCGCCTTCGGCACCACCTGAAAGTCATAACCTACTGTATTTGCAGTAGGTTTTTTTATGGAGAGGGCGATACCTCATTTCCTCCGGATAGGCCGACACGCTTCGCTTTTTTTCTGCGGACTAATAAAGGAGGACGAGAAAATGATGAATAAGCAATTGAATGGATCGTCAGGGGATTTGCAGGGAAAAGAGAGCAGCTTTACAAGCAGCGACGGTCTGAGAATATTCTACAGGGAATTCATCTCGGAGAATGAACGGGCACGCCTGGTGATTGTCCACGGCATAGGAGAACACTCGGGAAGGTATGGAAACGTGGTCGAGAAGCTGGTCCACGGGAACACTTCCATCTGGGCCATGGATCTCCGCGGTCACGGGAAAAGCGAGGGGAAGAGAGGACACATCCTGGCATTTGATGATTACCTCAATGATGTTTCCGCAATGGTGGATATGGCAAAACAGGGCATAGGGGCGAAGCGCAAATGTTTCCTCCTCGGTCACAGTATGGGAGGGCTCATTGCCCTCGATTTTGCATTGCGGTATCCCGCGCGAATAGACGGGGTGATCATATCTTCGCCCAGCCTGGGGATCGCAGTGAATGTCCCTGCTCTTAAAAAGGCAATGGGCAAACTCATGTCATCTGTTTTGCCGGGGCTTGCGCTTTCAAATGGCATTGATATCACCAAACTCAGCCATGACAAAGAGGTGGTCCGCGCCTACGGTGAAGATCCTCTGGTCCATGACAGGGTCAGTGCCAGATGGTTTACGGAGATCCTGGAGGGCATGGAGCGAGTAAGAAATTCTGCCCCTCTTTTTAAGGTTCCCCTATTGATGCAGCTTGCGGGAGATGATCGGCTTACGGATGTAAATGCATCGAAGGATTTTTTTGATAAATTGACCGTGGATGACAAGACTGTCCGGATTTACAAAACACTCTATCATGAGATCTATAACGAGTCAGAGGAATCAAGGCAGGAGCCCTTGGGACATTTGGATGAATGGATACAGGCGCATCTGTGAAATGGAAATCGTCCAGGGTCGAAGGCTGACCCCAAGAGGTGAAGTGGTGGGCCTGGAAGGTTTCGAACCCTCGACCAATTGATTAAGAGTCAACTGCTCTACCAGCTGAGCTACAGGCCCACTTGATATCATAGGAGGTATTTGGCGCGCCCGGCAGGACTCGAACCTGCGGCCTACGGGTTCGAAGCCCGGCGCTCTATCCAACTGAGCTACGGGCGCCAAGAAGATTTTAATAACTAGCAAGAAACAGGTTTGTTGTCAATAGCTTTTTTGGAGAAATGTCTTGACATGACCTGGATTTTTTTTTAAAAAGAGTATTTCCAATTTAACCAACAGGACAATGATCATGAAGACATTTGTGGCGAAGGAACAGGAAGTCCAGAAAAAATGGTATCTGGTTGACGCGGAGAACAAGATAGTGGGCAGGCTGGCAACCCAGATTGCCATGCGGCTGCGGGGAAAACATAAACCCATTTTTACCCCACACGCGGATACAGGGGATTTTATCGTTGTGGTCAATGCCGACAAGGTTTCTTTGACCGGCAGGAAGTGGGACAGAAAAACTTACTATCGATACAGTGGTTATATTGGCGGCCTGAAGCGGATAACGGCCGGCAAGCTCAGGGAGAAAAAGCCGGAAGACATCCTGCGTTTCGCGGTCAAGGGAATGCTGCCGAAAAACAGCCTTGGTCGACGGCAATTGAAGAAGCTCAAAATTTATGCCGGTCCTGAGCATCCCCATGAGGCACAGCAACCGGAAAAACTGGAGATCTAGATGGCTCAAGAAATCTATTATTCTACTGGAAAACGAAAGACGTCGGTTGCCAGGGTGTGGCTGCGACCCGGCAACGGGACAATGATCATAAACAAGAAGCCGGCACGGGAATACCTGAGCCGCGAGGCTGATCGAATGCTCGTGGAAGAGCCGCTGAAGAGGACCGACATGCTCGATAAGTTTTCGATCCTGGTGAACGTAAAAGGGGGCGGTATTTCAGGGCAGGCGGGTGCTATCAGGCACGGAATCAGCAAGGCACTGGTGACCTTCAACCAGGACCTGCGGGAGCCCTTGAAAAAAGCAGGCTTTCTGACACGGGATTCCCGAATGAAAGAAAGAAAGAAATACGGGCAGCCTGGTGCCCGAGCGCGTTTCCAGTATTCAAAACGGTAAGAATTACCTCAGGTGGAATGCCTGAGCTGGTATTGTGCAGGGGCATTGAATCCCGCTGTCAACAGAGAAAAACAATCAGTTTCCAATCTTCAGGCCAATGACCTATAATACATATGGGAGCTCAAGCGGGCTCCCATTTTTGTTTGTATCTCAAGTCCCTGTCATCGGCTTCCGCATACCATCAATCCTGGTGGCGGTGTTGCTTGTGGGGGAGAGGTGGAAGAGAAGAAGATAAAACTGGTTATCGCGTATGATGGAAGCGCGTATCACGGGTGGCAGAGGCAACAGAATGCATTGACCTTGCAGCAGGTTTTCGAAGAAAAACTGGAAAAGATGCTCGGAGAGCCGATCCGCATCTTTGCTTCAGGAAGGACCGATGCGGGGGTTCATGCCCTTGGGCAGGTTGTCCATTTTTCGGCCCATTCCAAACTGGATCCCGACACCATAAAGAAAGGGCTGAACTCACTGCTCCCGGAAGATATCTTTGTGAAAGAAGTCGGGTATGCTGCACCGGAATTTCATGCCAGGTACAGCGCCAGGCGGAAGACCTACGAATACCGCATCCTGAACACCGTATCACCCGACATCTTTCAGCGCAGATATGTGTGGCATATCCGGAAAAAGCTGGATAATGAAGGGATGCGCCGGAGTCTCGCCCTGATCCTGGGAAAACATGACTTTTCGGCTTTCCGGTCATCCGGAAGCGGGAACAGGAATCCCGTCAGGACCATGTATCGTGCTGATCTCGTAGAAGGCAGTGCAGGTCGCCTGAGGATTTTAATGGAAGCGGACGGGTTTCTCAGGCACATGGTTAGAAACCTGGTGGGCACCCTGGTGGAGGTGGGACAGGGAAAAATGACCACCGAAGAATTCGGCGCGGTCCTGCATTCCGGGGACCGAAGCATGGCAGGTCCCAAGGCGCCTGCCCACGGATTATTTCTTGCGAAAGTCAACTATTGATGGTCTTTGTTTTTTGGCTTCGGTGTTTCTTGAAGCGAGCCCTGGATAGTCTCGTAGATGTTGTGCCATGTTTCAGCAAATGAACTGACCGACAACCTGCCAACCTCTATAAATTTCACTACGATTTCTTTTGTCGCTTTCAGAACAAGTTCTCGTTCGTCCTTCATTGGCAACTCCTCATTCAACGTACAGATGAAGCCCATACCGTGGACCGTGGAATGTCGACATTGCGGGCTCATGAATCCCCGCCGGGTGGAAGAAGGTCAAAAAAAAGGCCGACGGGGACTCACGCGAAGAAGAACCCCTTTTAGAGCCCTCCCTCATTTAAACCTACCAGGGAGCATGGGAAAAAGCAACGGCTCTTTCTACTCCCAGACACCGGGAATGTCTTCTCCGCACCCGGGGCATTGATGATGGTGAATCCTGTTTTCACGAACAGAAAACCCGAATCGATCGATCAGCAGTTCTCCGCAGTGGTGGCAGAATGTTTTTTCCCCTTCATCGCCCGGAAGGTTTCCTGAATAGACGTATTTCAGTCCAGCCTCGTACCCGAGGTCCCGGGCACGATGGATGGTTCCGCTCGGCGTTGGAGGAATATGGAGCAGTTTGTAGGTGGGATGAAACCGGCTGATGTGCCAGGGGATATTTGGATCCAGGTCAGCGAGAAATTGTGACAGCATTTTAAGTTCATCAACAGAATCATTGAGGCCGGGAATGAGGAGTGTGGTCACTTCCAGCCAGATCCCCAGTTCTTTCATGGTGGCGATGGTCTCGAGAATAGGTTCCAGTTTAGCGCCGCACTGCTCCTTGTAAAATTTGTCGCTGAATGCCTTGAGATCGATGTTGGCGCCATGGAGGTTGGGTTGAATTTCTTCCAGGCATTCCCTTGTCATATAGCCGTTGGATACAAAAATATTCCGGATTCCTTTTTCCACGGCAAGCCTTGCAGTGTCCAGGGCCAGCTCAAAGTAAATGGTCGGTTCGGTATAGGTGTAGGCGATTGTTGCTGAACCCCCGCGTGCCGCCTCGGAAACAATCATTTCAGCAGTCATTTTTTCGCCGAGTACACGATGGTGGTCACTCGGCATTTGGGAGATATCCGCATTCTGGCAGAAGAGACACCTGAAATTACATCCTACGGTGGCAATGGAATAGGAGCGGGTCCCGGGAAGAAAGTGGAACAGGGGTTTTTTTTCAATGGGATCAGTGTGGGTAGCGATAACCCGATCGTAAACGAGGCTTACAAGCGTGCCGGCACGATTTTCCCTGACGCCACAGATACCCTTATCGCCGTCTTTGATCAAACAGCCGTGATTGCAGAGAAAACATCGGACCCGGTTGTGGTCCTTTTTTTCATAGAGGTATGCCTCTTTCATTACCGTTCACTCCTTCCAGCGGACCCAGGTTCTGCATAGCCTTGGCCCCTATTACGCTGTGGCCTGCTTCCTTTAACCGCGCCTTGAGAACCATGTTCTGGGTCCTTGTGGTATAGACCAGCCTGGCTGAGACGCAGAGAAAAGATGCAAAAGGGAGATATTTTCCCGCGAACAGGCCTGCCTGTCCGGGAGATCGGCCTTGGCCCTGCCCCATGAACGGAGGAATACAGCCCCAGGAAAGCGGCGCGGGACCATATGCCGTTTTCAGATATGATTTGATCTCCCAGAGATTGAAAAAGCGGGTGTGGCGGAACAGGGGATCACCGAAATATCCCTGAATCCTCCGGCGAACGCCATCGCAGGAAAAGGTATTCATAACCCCCACCAGGACCTTCTGTCGCGCGACCCTTCCGGCTTCCCTGATGGCAGGGAGTGGGTCGCCCAGGAATTCCAGCGTGTGGATCATAACGATATAATCAAATTCATTGTCCTCAAAGGGGAGGTCTTCCGCCATCCCTACCTTGAGGGTGCACCGATGGCCGAGCCTTTCCTTTGCCTTTCGTATCATATAGGGAGACGCATCCAGCCCGCTGATATCCAGTCCGAGCCTGTTGAGAAGGAGCAGATGATTTCCCGAACCGCAGCCCACATCCAGCGCGCGGTCTCCAGCCTTTGGGTCAAGAAAACGGGCCAGCATTGTTGACAGGGATCGGTCGAATTCCTGCCCCTGCCTGGAACGATACCACGTATCATATGCGTCGGCGCTTTTTTTGTCGAAAATGAGTCCCATACACATCATCTCACTGGGTACCCGCGTCCAATACCGGCCGGCGGAATGTACCCATGGAGGAAGGGGAGGAGGATAAGGGCACAAGGTTCGGTTTATCGTCAATTGCCTTGCACTGTGAACGCAGCAGAGGAGTTGGGCTGAGGATCAGATGTTTGCGCGTCCGTTGAAATGCTGCTGCTAAATTCCGACAATATTATATTTTGAAATCAATCTGGACAAATAGGTGCGCTGAATGCCCATCACTTTTGCCGCTTTGCTTCTGTTTCCCCCCGTGTTTTGGAGGTTCAGGGTCACGAACTCCTTCTTAAAATGGTCCAGGGCCTCTTTCAGGGTAAGACCGAATTCCAGGCCCGAAGGAGCGGTTTTGATTCCTGTAATGGGGAGGTCTTCGGGAAGAACCTCCTGGCCATTTCCCATCACGACTGCCCGCTCCAGTGCATTGCGCAGTTCTCTGACATTTCCAGGCCAATCGTACTCGAGTATTTTCTTCATGGCCTGATCTGAAATTTTCATGCCCGGAGATCCCTTTTCGAGGCTGAATTCCTCCAGGAAATAGTTTGCCAGGAGGGGAATGTCCGCCTTTCTTTCCCGGAGCGGGGGTATGGTAATCCTCACCACGTTCAGGCGGTAGTAGAGGTCCTCTCGAAAACGCCCCTCTGCAACCTCTTCGGCAATGTTTCTGTTGGTGGCGGAAATGACTCGCACGTCCACCGATATGGGTTTGCTTCCGCCCACGCGATAAAATATTCCTTCCTGGAGAACCCGAAGAAGCTTTGCCTGCATCCCGGGAGTCATTTCTCCAATTTCATCCAGGAATATGGTCCCCTCGTCGGCCAGTTCAAATTTGCCCGCGTTTCGAGCCAGTGCGCCGGTGAAGGCCCCTTTTTCATATCCGAAAAGCTCCGCTTCCAGTAGTGTCTCCGGAAGGGCCGCGCAATTGAGGATGATCATTGGCCTGTCTTTCCTGGGGCCGGCCCGGTGGATGAGCCGGGCCAGAAGTTCTTTCCCTGTTCCACTCTCTCCCACGAGGAGCGTGGTTGTTTTGGAATTGGCCACCTTGAATGCGTCGGACAGGACTTTCTGAAAAACCGGGCTATCACCGATGATCTGGTACTTGGTTTCCAGTTCTTCTTTCAGGTCTTGGTTTTCTTTCTTGAACTGGTCAAACTTTCGGGCATTGCTGATGGCAAGGGAGGCGAGCTGGGCAAAGACAGTGAGCGTATTCATGTCTTTTTCCAGGATAGGGCTTCCATCCTCTTTATCAATGATTTCAACAACTCCGATAACTTCGCCATCCATTTCCATGGGGACGCAGGCAATGGACCTGGTTTCAAAACCAGTGGACTCGCTTATTACCTTGTACCATCTGGGGTCTTTAGTGACGTCGGGGATCAGGAGGGGTTCACCCTTTTCCGCAACATATCCGGCAATCCCCTGGCCCATGTCGATCTCATACTTTCTGACTTCTTCCTTTTTTTCACCGGTCGCCACCTTGAAATAGAGCTTTCGGGTCTTGGGATCCAGAAGGAGGAGGGAACTCGCCTTGGCCTTCATCATGCGGGTGGCACTGTCAATGATAAGTTCCAGGAGGTGGTCAAGGTCGAGAACTGATGAGACCCAGTTGGAGATCTCCTTCAGCCGATCGATGGGGGTATAGGACTCAGAACTCGTTTTTCGCATAGGCAATCCTGTCAGTCTCCATCTTTACCTGTATCTTTTTTGTCACATTAGCAAAGATCAATGGGAATGTATAGAAAAATTCTACGCCAGCAATCACGTTTAAGACGTTTTCGACTCCCTTTTCGAGACGAATGCCTCCACGGCTTCCCGGTGTTCCGGGGTCTGGGTTAGAAGCGCAAGCTGGGAAGACATATAGTCAAGGTGCCCCCTGAGATCAGAATGAAGGCCGTGGTAGACAGCACGCTTCACGGCTCGCAAGGATTCAAGGGGCCATCTAGCCATTGTATTTGCATATGTAACAGCATTTTCGAGAAGACGTTCAGGCGGCACAACGGCCTGTACCAGGCCGAGATCCAGTGCCTCCTTCATGTTCAAAACGCGTCCCGTGAGAAGGATATCAAGGGCCAGGGGGACCCCAATACACCGTGTGAGAAAATAGGCGCTCCCATTTCCCGGGGCAAGCCCGATTTTGACGTAGGTCGCGCAAAACGTGGCCCTTTCGCTTGCGATGCGGAGGTCGCATGTCATGGCCAGATCAAAGCCCCCTCCATGGGCGGGACCGTCTATGGCGGCAAGAATCGGTTTGTCAATATCCTGCATACGCAGGGTGAGCTTCTGGATATGATCCCACAAAAACCGCTTCATATCCCATGAAGCAAGCCTGCCATCTGCCATGTCCTTGATATTTCCCCCGGAGCAGAAAGCCTCACCCCGCCCGCTGAGGATGATTACCTTTATCTGCGGGTCAGACTGGGCATCATCAAAGGCCTTGGAGAGGCTCTTGGCCATTTCGTAAGTGAAAGCATTTCGCGAATCCGGCCTGTCGAGCAATATGGATGCAATGGCATTGGATTTAGAGTAGATGATATCTGGCAGTTCCATAATAATTCCTTCTCCCGGTATCAATCGGGGGCGGGGATGATTTCTATGAGAGACTCCCCTGCGACCGATGTAAGTTGTGTGGCGTCATCAGTAACCTTGCCGACCACATTGACGGCACTGGCAGGGATTATCCTGCCTTCCCTGCTCATGGGCGTTGGACCGAAGAAGATACAGAAGGCGTTGCCCGCAGGCCAATAGCCGAGGTCGCCGATCGCCACTTCCTCCTGAGCGCTGTCATCCAGCTCCGCTTCGACGGGGATGGCGAAATAGATCTCATCACCCCACGTGTTGAAGCGGGATGTCAACGGGAGAATTTCTCCAATCTTTTTCGCAGTGGGGGTATCGTGAAGAATAGCCTTGAGCTTTACAGGGCCGACTTTTATGGTAATATTCATGTTTTCTCCCGCACGATTTTCCTGGAATATCAGCGCATTCAAGTGTACATCAATGGGACCTGGAGAGGTGCTCAAACTATTTTCTTTCAGCTTTCCGTCTCACCCGGTACGAGCACTTGCACAATACCTTTCAATGAAACAAATTGTGTGTGTTCTGTCAAGACGCTCGTAACCATCTCAACGCTTCTGGAATGGTGGCATGCTTATCGCATTAGTGAGGTTTCCAAACGGGCATATTTTTGGTCGGCAGGGAAAAGTGTCTTTGTTTTTGACACAAGGCGCCACCATTTTGTCGCAGCCCGGCGGAAGGTAGGAGTCTTGAGCATGGCCAAACGAGAACAGGAAGAAGAAGCAGCGAACACCAACGCCTGGATTACCACGTACACGGACCTGATGACGCTCCTCCTGACTTTTTTTGTTCTTCTCATCAGTATTTCCACCATTGATGCCAACAGAAAAAGAGAGGCCCTGAATTCTCTCATCGGTGCCTTCGGATTCAAGCCCGGGGCCCAGTCCGTCCTGGGAAAAGAAAAAGGTATGAATGTGACCATGGGAAGCGCACCCATGGTAAAAGAAAAAGTTGACTTTGAGCAATTGCAGAATGTGGCCTTTCAAAACGGGCTTGACGCTGATGTGGAGGTGAGGCTGGAGAAAGAAAAAATTATCATAAGCCTGTCAAAAAGGGTGCTTTTTGAGCGAGGTTCCAAGAAGATACGGCCTGAGAGTAGGAAGTTCCTGGCAGAAGTTGGAAAGGTGTTCAAGGGAGTTCCGGGCATGATCGAATTAAGGGGATTTGCGGATGAAGCGGAAGTTATTTTTGAGAAAGATCCAATGCAGCGGGCCATGTATCTGTCGGCAGAACGTGCGATGACTGTGTACGAATTTTTCAGGGTGGAAAGCCGTATCCCCGTTAAAAAGATGGTAGCACATGGGTTCGGGTACCGAAAAAAGATTAAGGGGCTTCCAGAGGGGGAAAAATTCCAGGACAATCAGGTGGAGATTATTTGCAACTACCGCGCGAAAATCCCCTACTCTCTCCGCAAAAAACCACGTAACAGGAATATCCTCCTGGATTTCAAGGGATTTCTTTTCAAGTTGAAAGGCGAGTAATATGGGGAACAACAGGAAGAAAAGAGGCGGTGAAGGCGATAGTATGGATACGAGCGCATGGATGGTCACTTTTTCAGACCTTTCAACCCTTCTTCTTACTTTTTTTGTCCTGCTCCTTTCCATGTCGTCCATGAATAAACTGAAGATGAAGAGCATGTTTCACAATTTTACCAGCAGCTGCGGAATTCTTGCCTTCAAGGAATATGGGGAGATCGCGCGCCCGAAAGAAAGCCTGATAACGGGCATAGCGGAAACCTTGAAAGATACGCTCGTTGTCAGGAAGAATGAAGACCGCTATGAAAAAGTTGACATTACATCAGATGTCCCTGAAAAATTGTTCAGCGGAGCGAACGGTTCCGTGGTGTTTCAGAATGTAAAGGGTGGATTCAAACTGGTCTTCGGGCAGGAGCTTTTATTCAAATCAGGGAGTGCTGAAATAAAAGAGCAGGCAAGGCCGGTTCTCGCAAGAATAGCCCGATTCATGAGGATCACCAGCTATCACATCTACATAGACGGCCACACGGACAATGTTCCCATCCATACGAAAACCTACCCATCCAATAAAGAACTATCCCTGGCCAGGGCGTATGCAGTGACGCGGTATTTTGTGGTGGATGAGGAACTGCCCGCTGAGACAATCGGCCTGTCAGGCTACGGTTCCTTACGCCCCATCGACACCAACGCGACTGAGACAGGACGGGCAAAGAACCGCCGCGTCGAGATGGTCTTCAAGGATCAGAAGTATTTCTAACCCGCATCCCTCGTATTCACAGAAAATGGATGTGCGTCCTGGAATCATATGGCGCCATGATCTGTTCCAGGATCAGTGTTTCCGGGTGACTATGCATTCCCTCCAATACCAGCCTGAAACGATTCAACCCCCGACGGTCCCTCTCCTTACAGCCCTTGGTGATTATGGGCGAAAGAGTTGACGCAGAAAGTGGAATGTCTGTTCCATCTACGATCCATAGGAGAAGGCGATCTCCAACGATCACCTGGACAAGCGGGCCAGGATTTTCTTCACGGTATGCTACCTGGTAATGTTCAAAGACGCTGAGCGGGCAGGCGCATCCGAGATCGCCCCGCACCAGCCGGATGACTTCGGAAACATCCGAGAGCCTTGCTAACCATTTCGTCCGTTTCTCGTTGCTCATCTCTGTCTAAAAACCAGTCTTATGGGGGTATGCATAAGAGCGAAATGATCCCTGATCTGGTTAGTCAGGAACCGTTCGTAGGAAAAGTGGACCATATCAGGTCTATTCACGAAAACCACAAAAGTAGGTGGCTTCGTATTGCTCTGGGTGGCGTAAAAGAATTTCAGGAAACCCTTTCCGATCCTTGGCGGTGGATGTTTTTGGATCATTTCTGCCAGGGCTTTATTGACTTCTGCTGTATGGATCCGGCGGGAATAGTCCGCATAGACGACGTCGATTTTTTTCAGAAGGCGCATAACCCGTTCACCGGTGAGGGCGGAGATACGGACCATGGGAGCAAAAGAAACGAACTTCAATCGGCGATCCATTTCCCTTTCCAGGTATGTGCGTTTGTGCTGATCCTTTTTCACGAGATCCCATTTGTTCAAAGCCAGCACGATGCCTTTTCCCTTGTCCAAGGCATATCCGCAGATACGGGCATCCTGCTCTGATATCTCACGTCCCGCATCCAAAAGTATTGCCGCAATATGGCATCGGTCCAGGCTCCGAAGCGCTTTAATGACGGAAAACTTTTCGATCCTTTTCTTGACCTTGGATTTTTTCCTGATTCCGGCGGTATCAATGAGAAGATACTTTTTCCCCTGCCAGGTGAACGGGGTGTCAACCGAATCCCTGGTGGTGCCGGGCAGGTTGCTTACTACGAGGCGCTCGTGCCCGAGGATGCGGTTGATGAGGGAGGATTTCCCGGCGTTCGGTCTTCCCAGGACTGATATCCTGATCTGGTCCTCGTCATCCCGTTCGGGGGGTGTCCGGGGAATATCAGCCGTTACCGTTGCGAGAAGGGCCTTTATCCCATACCCGTGGGCTGCAGACACCGTGAGAACAGGTTCGATACCCAGCCGATAAAACTCCGTGGAAAGATGATCGTGTTCGGGTCCATCTATCTTGTTGACCGCGAGATATACTTTTTTTTCAGTCCGCCTGAGGATGTCCGCCATCTCTTCATCGCCGGGCAATATTCCCTGCCGGCCATCCACCAGAAAAATAATCGCGTCTGATTCTTCCACTGCATGGAGCACCTGATCCCGGACCATTCCCAGCAGCGGGTCCTGGCCCAGATCTTCGAATCCCCCGGTATCAACAAGGGTGAAGGGGATATTGTCATGGACAATAGTGGCGTAGAGACGGTCGCGGGTGACGCCCGGCATGTTATCTACCAATGCATCCCGGGACCTGGAGAGCCGGTTGAAGAGAGTGGATTTCCCCACGTTGGGGCGTCCCACAATGGCAATGATCGGGCCCATGGTAAAAGAAACGCCTCGACTGATTTTAAGGTTATGCGTCTGCGGGGAGGTTATTGCTTACAATGAGAGCCAGGTCATGCATCCTCATGGGCTTCTCGAGGAGAGCGAGCGCAAATCCCTCTTTGATGGCCTTTTTTGCATGCACATCCGAAGGGTTTCCAGTTAGTACGAGAATCCGGGCATCCTGGTCATAGGATTTTATTTTCCGGCTGGAATCATACCCGTTCATAACCGGCATATTCATATCCATGATGACCAGGTCAGGAGAAAATTCCTTGTATTTTTTCACCCCTTCCAGGCCATTGGCGGCGCGGTCAACCCTATAGGGCCCTTCCAATTCAAGCGCTTCAGAGAGCAGGGCGGATAATGCAGGTTCATCATCAACAATAAGTATCTTGCGAGGTTCCACGGTGCCTGTTCCCTCCTCTGTTTTCAAGGACAAACATGACGCGTTTAAAGATACAATTGCAACACATTTTCCATATACTTGTTTCAGAGGGGAAAGTCAAGCACTAATAACAATATATTGTGCTGCCCATATCCTTCGGTATTCTATATTGTATTGTCTTTCTGCTGCAGTGCGTTATATTAGCCCGGGTTTCTCACCGATCTTCGTTACAAGACGGTGGAGAGGCTCATGAATATAAGGCGCGCGCAGGAAAATGGGCGCAGGCGTATTTTCACAATACGTCGAGGTCATTTTTCAAGCGCAACGCAATAGTCATGGCCCTCTCCACCGTCAAAGTAGATTATTGGTGAGAGATCCGGGTTAGCCCTTGACTAAGCACGCAAATGCGGATAATTTCAGTATCAGGACGCATCCGGGGTGCCGGGTGGATTTTGTTATGAAAGGCCGTTCAGCGGGGGGAAAGATGGAGATGCCAACAAAATATATCATTGTTACGGGCGGTGTGCTTTCCGGGCTTGGAAAGGGGATAGCCGCCGCTTCCATCGGTCACCTGCTTTCCTCCAGGATGAAGATCGTCCCTTTAAAATGTGACGGTTATCTGAATGTGGACCCCGGCACCATGAACCCCTTCGAGCATGGAGAAGTTTTTGTCCTTGACGACGGAGGGGAAGTGGATATGGATTTCGGGCACTATGAACGCTTCCTCGGTGTCACATGCAAATCAACATGGAACCTGACCATGGGCAAGGTGTTCGACATGGTCAGAAAAAAAGAGCGCCGGGGTGACTACCTGGGAAAAACAGTGCAGTACATTCCCCATGTTACCGATACCATCAAGAATCATATTTTTGGGGTGGGCCGCGAGGAAAACGCTGATCTCCTGATCGTTGAAATCGGGGGGACTGTCGGAGACATCGAGAATGAACTTTTCCTCGAATCCATGCGCCAGATGAAGGAAGATGTGGGCAGAGAGAATATTCTTTATGTCCACCTCACCTACGTCCCCATTCCCTACGGTGTTAACGAACAGAAGTCAAAGCCAACACAGCAGAGCGTTAACCTGTTGAAGCAGCGTGGAATTTTTCCGGATATCATTATCGGGAGATGCTCTGAATTTCTCACCAAAGAGATACGGGGAAAGATTTCCTCTTTTTGCGATGTGGAACCTGAAGCGGTTATTACCGGTCTGGATGTGGATGACATTTATGAGATTCCTGTTATATTTGAGCAAGAAAGACTCCCTGAAATTGTCCATAAGAAGCTCAACATCTACAGCCCGCCGGACCTCAGGAAATGGAAAGAGCTGATCGGAAATCTGAGAAATCCTAACCGTTCAATCCAGGTGGCCATGTGCGGAAAGTACACCAAGCTGGAAGATTCCTATGCCTCTATTATTGAATCGTTCAACCACTGTTCGGCGCACCTGGGATGCAGGATCAATGTGAAGTGGGTCGAGACCACCGATCTCCACGATACAGCGTTTATGGATGAGGTGGACGGTGTAATTGTACCGGGAGGTTTCGGATCCCGCGGCACGGAAGGGAAGATCGAGATCATCCGGGTGGCCCGGGAAAAGAACATCCCTTTTCTCGGCCTTTGCCTGGGGCTGCAGCTTGCTGTTATTGAGTTTGCGCGACACGTGTGCGGCCTTGAAGGGGCTAATTCCACTGAGATCAAGCCGGAAACTCCCCATCCTGTCATCGATGTGCTGCCAGAACAGAAAGAGGTCACCGAAAAAGGCGGAACCATGCGGTTGGGGGCCTATCCGGCCGTCTTGAAAGAGGGAACAGTGGTGCGGAAACTATACGGGACGGAGACGGTCTCGGAACGGCACCGGCATCGGTACGAGGTCAATCCCGACTATCACGAGACCATCGCGGAGAAAGGGATGGTTTTCAGCGGGACATCAGCGGACGGACGGTTGGTGGAGTTTATTGAATTGCCCGACTTGAAATTTTTCGTGGCCACCCAGGCCCACCCTGAACTGAAATCGAGGATGGAAAAACCTGCGCCGCTGTTTTACGGGTTTGTGAAGGCATGCCTGGATTGACCCGGCGTTTGAAAATAATATGAAGGCGGAGGGCCCCATGGGATAGGTATTGCAAGTATTCCATGGGGTTTTTGTATAGAGACGTGAAAGGCTGACCGGAAGAAATGTCCAGGATTGTTGATTTGGAAAAAGGCCGCCTGATCATCGCGGCAAAAAGGGGCTTCAGGAACTGGGTGGGCCATTTCGGAGAAAACTTCGGGGTACACACGAAGCTGTCGGATCTTTCTCTGAATACCCTTTCCTACCTTGCGCAGGCAAAAGACAAGGGAAGCTTCTACCTGTATGATCTCATCATGAATCTAGAATCTCTGGGATCGGGCTTTGATTTCAATGAGATAAGTGCCAGGGACAAGATGGCCGTGATTGATCGGTACCTTTTTCTGCTGGATCGGATACGGTTTGAATGTATGAAGCGCCTGGGCTGGGTTACTCGCTATCCCGGGGAAAACCTGAGTATTGTTGAGCTTGTCACCCGGTTTGAGGAAGTGGCGCCGGGCCTTCAGGCGAAAGTCCCCACCCTCAACCCCACTCACCCGGGCTACGAGCATTTTTCATCATTACACGCATTTGACCAGGAGGCCTATATCCGGAGGCTCATCCCTGCGGTTCTGAATAAGCTGAAGACCTAATCGGTTATCTTGAAAACCTTGTCGTTTTCCCGGACCCGCTCTTTCACCTTGATGCCTACGAGGTCCCCGACCTTTGCCTCTTCCACAGTCTGATTGTCAATTTCCATGCTTTTTATTTCGTCAGTGAAATCAGTTGTATGCCCCTTGTAATGCAGCACATCCCCGACTTTTATGACACCATTTGTGATCTCAAGGGCGGCCACACTGGGCTTCGAGAAAAATTTTACGATCACGGCAACTTGCTCTTCAGGCATGGTGACACCTCCTTATTAAAGATGAGAGAAACCAAAATGAGCTTAATATATATCACCTCCTTGAAAATGTGTCAAGGAGTCTGTGGCGCCAAAAATCTATTGAAGGCTGTGGGGTGTTCGGCTATGATGAAAAAATGGAAACATACAAACAAAAGCTTGCGCAGGTGCTGGCAGAAACTGGTGCTCTTTTTTTTGAAAAGGATCTCGTCTTGAAAGATGGGCGGCCGACACCCTATTTCGTGAACATGGCCATGTTCAAAACCGGCCGCTTGAGCCTGGAGCTGGGCTCCTTTTTTGCAGGAATGATGATGGCAAGGGGCTTGGCTGACAATACGGATATCATCCTTGGCCCTTCGTACAAGGGGAGCACTATCGCCCTGGCTGCAGCCATTAGCCTGTGGCAGGAATATGGTCGTGACATGCTGTTTGAGTACGACCGCAAGGAAGCCAAGACCCACGGCGAAGGGAGTGTAGCGGGGAGCATCTTCGTAAACAGGACCTTTTTTGACGGATGTCGGATCTTCATCGTTGATGATGTGGCCACGTCAATGGGCACGAAATACGAACTCCTGCAGAAGGTGGAACAGCATGCCCTTGAGCTGGGTATCCATTACCGGGTGACGGGAATCGGAATCGGGGTTGACCGGGAGCAGGTTACGGCAGTTTACGATAAAAACGGGAAGGTGATTCCGGGTGAGAGAGGGAACGATGCCATACAGGACTTTGTGGAAAAAAGCGGCGTTCCCGTTTACGCGGTTGCAACCATCCGGGAAATAGTGGAGTTTCTCTATCGGGAAAAAGTCCCTGTCCTGGTTAATGGGCAAAAGAGGGCCATAGACGAACAGACAAAGAGTGTTTTTGATTCATACCTTGAAGTATACGGTTCTTCCAGGTAAGAGAAAGCTCTTATTGTGAAGGTGCAAGCATGCAAGACCTGAATTATGCAACGGAGATAATAAGGGACATTCTTCTTTCTCGCGAACCGAAAAGGATCCGGGTGAGCGGCAATTCCCTCCGTCATGCCGGTGTCCTGGTCCCCCTTTTCAAGAGAAAAGGGGATTTACTCGTCCTTTTCACCAAGCGGACAAACACGGTGGAA
>Ga0164318_10002793_pt1 | contig 16327 bp, 20 predicted proteins | sample GuaBasSedimGuay9_FD_113734 | JGI IMG/M metagenome (GOLD analysis project Ga0164318, IMG submission 113734) | Subseafloor sediment microbial communities from Guaymas Basin, Gulf of California, Mexico - Guay9, Core 4571-4, 0-3 cm | ecosystem: Environmental > Aquatic > Marine > Hydrothermal vents...
CTTAACACTCGTTTCATATGGTAGATTTCCGATTCTGGAGAGCTGGGCTGGGTCGGCATTGAATATCGCCTTTATGGTCCTAAATCCTTCCAAGAGTTTCCTAGCCCTAGCGGTGCCGACTCCAGGAAGTGAGGCCACTATACTCAGCTGCAGATCCTCTAATCCTCCAGTCTTCTTCTTCGGCTTTAGATAGACCTCTTCCTTTCCCCCGATTTTTCGTTTAGAGATTGCGGCGAGAAGTGCCGCCGTTTCCTCCGCATCCGGTGTGTAGAAGAGTGTAATCTTGAAATCATATCCTAGACTTGCTAAAGCGCCCCAAATAGCCATCGGTTTCTCGAAGTGCTTTAGCGCATTTTTTAAGTCTCCTTCAACGATGATTGTAGGATTACTTGACGAAGAAATCAAATTAGAGGATTGATCGAATAAACGCCCGTCCAAAAGTGATGAGATAAAATCTCTCGCCGATTTCCTCTCAACCAGAATATCTCCGGGTAAGAGGTAATCTCCTACTTCAAGCATCTCATATCTCACACTTATGCCCAGTTCGCGTAGTAGCGAGGGGATTCCCGAACGTTCTTCCCTCTTATCAACAACGATCACGCCGGGTTTAAGTCTTAGATGCATCCCGAGAAGAGGATATTTCAACCCAGATTTTAAGCTATGGGATTCTTAGCGGATAAAAGAACCTTAGATATATTGCGGAGCCGAGGAACAGGGTTATCATGGCCAAGGCGGCGAAGTCCTTAGAAGACATCTTCAATTCCTTGAGGAAAGTCCTCTTCTTGCTGGCGCCGAAGCATTTAACCTCCATGGCCTCAGCCAACTCGTAGCTCCTCCTCAAAACATTCACGATCAATGGGACCAGTATTGGGATATAGCCCCTGATCTTCGCTAAGGGCCCGCCTTTATCCAATTCTAGACCTCTGGACCTCTGCGCATCCATTATCGTCTGGAGTTCTTCGGCGAGAACCGGTGTGAATCTTATCGCGGAAACGAATGCGAATGTGTACATATAGGGTATCTTGAACTTAGTGAGCGTCATCCCGAGTTCCTCGGGGGTCGTTGTTAGAAAGAAGATTGAGAAAGAGGCGAGGAGGGCGATTAGACGATAAGCGGCGGCAAATGATTCATAAAGACCCGTTGGGCTGAAAAATTCTCCATAAGAAAAGGATCTGACTAGGTAGTTCATGGCGAAGACCGCGATAACTAGGGGAGCCGCGCCGTAAACCGTTTTGATCCACCTTTTCATGGTTCTGCTGATAATCGCTAGGATCGCTTCTATCGCGATTATCAAGGTGGTTATCGTCACTTCGAGATATAGGAGAGTCGTTATTAAGAGCGCGCTGGAGAGGAATAGCTTAACCCTGGGATCCAATCTGTGTACTATGCTCTTCCCGGGATAGAATTGAAGTCCTTGAAGCATAGTCGCCATAGTTTGTCAACTCCCGTTCATCCTCTGTCTCCTTCGGTCTTCAAATCTATTTCCACAACCATCTTCCTAACATTACTCACATCGACTCCCTTAAGTTTAAGAGATCGAACAAACGCCATCAACAACTCTCGTAACAATCTTTGTGGCCAAGGTCCTAAAGGCACCTCCACGGCATCAAGCCTCAGTCTAGCGGTCAACGTGGATCGCATCGAACATTCTCTTATAGTCGCCGCTCCATTTCGAATCGCCTTCGCAAGTCCTTCACATGATCTATACGAACACCTGCCGCAATTAAATCCGGGAATCAACTTTAACCAATAGTCTATTACTGCCCCTCTAAGAAGATCACAGACCTCATCTCTATTCATGAATTTCATTCCTAGAGAGGAGACCTCGTCACCATCTACTTCACCCGTTACCGCGATTATGTTTTGAATGGATTTACTTGCTTCTATTACCTCTTGCCGATTATCAACGCATAGGATTTTAGGATAGGGGGCGCCCTTAAAGCCCTCAACAAGAATTAAATCAGGGTCCACGTGAAAGGCTCCGAGAGCGTCAACCAACGAGCCACCGAATCTTCTTAGGGTAATCAATTCTTTTGGAGAGACAAACACCACTTCAACAGCGCCAGCCTCTAGATGTCTCCAAGTATCTTTATCTTCTGTGTCGAAACCCTTAGTGGAATGCTTTATCGTTGCAACGTTGATCCCCTGCTTTGAGAGCTTCCTCGTTAGCCATTCTAAGAGGGCCGTCTTACCCTTAGACCTTCCGAGGCTGACTATACAGAATATTGGGACCATTCGAAGAAAGGAATATCGAGGATAATAAAAGTTTCAAGGAGCCGGCTTTCCCAGCTTCGATAAGATCTCTTCAGCCACGTGTTTTGGATGGCTTAGGGAGGGCTTTATCCCGATGAACTCTAACCGCGTCGTTAAGGATACTATTTGCGGAGGAAGTAGGTTGCACGATCGCAGTAATTCTTCCTCTAAGAATATTTCCTCAGCTCTTCCATCGGCGATTATCCTTCCCTGTTTCATTAAGATTATTCTCGGCCTTAGCTGGGCGATGAACTCCACATCGTGTGAGGACACTATCACCGTTCTCCCTTGGGTGTTTAAGAGCTTTATCATCTCCATCAGTTTTTCTTTTTGGAGTTGGTCTTGGCCCGTTGTCGGCTCATCGAGGGCGACCACGTCAGGAGACCACGCGAGGATTATTGCTAGGGCAAGTCTCTTCTTCTCACCTCCGCTTAAGATAAATGGGGATTGATCAGCGTATTTTTCAAGTTCCATGAACTTTAAGGCCCATTCAACCCTCTTTCTCACAACTTCTTCCTCGTATCCGAAGTTCCTCAAGGCGAAGGCTACCTCTTCCCAGACCGTACTCGAGAAGAACATGTCCTCCGCATTTTGGAAAACTAAACCAACTTTCTTTGAGAGAGATGCTATAGTGGCTTCGCGTGTATCGGTGCCGTTTATGAGAACCCTTCCTTTAGTCGGCTTCAGGAGCCCGTTCAAGTGCTTTAGAAGGGTGGTCTTTCCAGCTCCGTTCTCGCCCATCAAAGCCACAACTTCGCCTTTCTCAATCTCTAAGCTGATGCCATCGAGCGCCTTACAGCCATTCGGGTAAATGTATTCAACCTCCTCGATCCTTATCATCCAGATACCTCCTTAAAGCCTGGACGAATTCTTCTACTGTTAATGGAATCTCCTTGAAGATGGAATGGTTGACGGCGTTGACGTACCTCGCGACCTCCGAGACTTTCGGCATAGAGACGCCATATATCAGAAGATCCTTTTCAAGTATCTTCCGGGGATCGCCGTTGTAGATTATTTCTCCCTCATCCATTATGATCAGCCTGTCAGCATGGGGGAGAAGGAGCTCTAATCTGTGTTCTGAGATTATAATTGTAAGACGCTCTTTTTTATTTAACTCGACTATCGAATCTATGAGGTTTTTTGCGGATAAGGGGTCGAGCGAGCTCGTAGGCTCATCTAGAAGTAAAATCTTCGGCTTCATAGCGATTACGGAGGCTATGGCGACCTTCTGTTTTTGACCTCCTGAGAGTTCAAAGGGCGATCGATCCCTTAACTCGCTTATATTCAAAAGTCTCAGAGCCCACTCCACCCTTTCCCTAATTACATCTCTAGGTAATCCTAGATTCTCGAGGGGAAAAGCGATGTCCGCCTCCACCGTGAGCGCGAAGAGCTGGTTATCTGGATTCTGAAACACCATTCCCGCGGTTTGCGCGAGAATATGTGGAGGATTTTTAGAGGTCTCCATGCCGTCTATCTTCACCGTCCCGCTGAAGTCTCCTTCATAGAAATGTGGAATTAATCCATTTAGACACCGAAGGAGCGTGGTCTTGCCGCATCCACTCTTTCCAGCTAAGACCACGAATTCGCCTTCTGAGATCGATAGATTCACGTTTTTTAAGGCATAACTATCGCTTCCGGAATATCTAAATGAGAGGTCTTTGACTTCAATTAGCTTCAAGGTTTTATTTTCTCCGCGGGCATCCCGAGTTTTTCGCCGATCAACTCCACACATCTCGACAAAACCTTCTCCACATCCCTCTCCATACAATGCGCCTTTGCTGCTGATGAGTGCCCACCTCCGTGTCCACCCATTTCTTCTCCAATCTTAGCCGCAAGATCTCTTCCAAGATTTACGCCTGTTGCCTCTATAAAGTCTTTGACCGCTCGGAACGCGACCACGGTTCCGTTTTCAGATTCTCCAGCAACTATGGCGACATGAGCGCCCAATCCTAAAAGGCTCCTCGCAGAAGAGCTCTGAAAGCTCCCCAAGGTGCTTGTGACTATGAGCCAATCGCGGATCCGATAGATATTCATGCGGGTCGCGGATTTTAATCTCGCAATCCTCTCTGAGATATCCATTTTTATCTCCAATTCCGTTAGAAGCTCTCTCGGATTTACGCCGAGGGAGATTAGGTGGCAAATCTTTTTCATGGTCTCCTGATCGGCAACCGAAAACCTCACCGTATCGTAGTAGGTTCCAGCGAAGAGGGCCTCAGCTTCCCTGAGGTTCAGTTCGCGGCCCAGATATTGACTTAAATCAAAAACTATTTCACAAACCGACTGATATGCATCCGAGCAAAATATTTCAGCCTTTCCGGCGAAGCTCTCCAAACTTGTGGAGTGATGATCTATAACCATGACCTTACGGCCGCTTTCAAGGATGCTCACATATTCATTAAGTTGCTCTGGGGAGCCGCAATCGACGACAACATACGCGTCTGCTCCCTCAATGTCTTCAGATTCTTCAAAACCGAGTCTCTCCATGAAGGCCTTACAATGTGATGATGGATCTGACGGCACCTTAAACAAGGTTCTAACACGCCAAGTAGACCTGAGAATATTTCCCAAAACATATGATGCGCCTATGGAGTCAGGATCCCCTCCAAAATGGGTTAAAATCGCAACTGTTTCTCCGGATAAGCTTTCTAGACCCTCGGCGAGTGATTTTATCAGCTCTTTGTTTCTCATGTAGGAGCCTGACCCGAAAGCATATTTCTTAACTCTCTTTGCAAGTTTTCAAGCTGCTCCCTAGTGCGTTGCTCCTGTTTCTCCAAGAGCTTCAGCCTAGTCTCCGCTAATTCCTTTCTCTCATTTAACTCCTCGATCAGTTTTTGTTTGCCGCTTTGAACCAAGATGGGGCCGACGGCCTTGTAAACCATTGCGTCATCAGGGACCTTCTGCAGTTCTTCTAAAGCATCTTTTACTTCGAGCAATTCTGCTTCAAGTTTTTGGCGCTCGACAAGTATAACGTTTAAGGTTTGTTGTAGCTGTTGATATCTCGCCAGCTGCTGCTTCACACTTGGGGGTATCTCTCCTTCACTAGCCGACATGGTTCAAGAACATTAGACAGAGCGGAATTTAAAAACTCTCCTCAGCTTCTTAGCTGATATATACTATATCCGAGGAAGAGGAGCTTATCCAACACGCATATTCGAGTCATGGGAAATTCTAACGAGCCTCTGAGGATACGAAGTCTATCACATTTAATGAGGCGTCGATGAATCTGAGAAAGGAATTTAATGCCGCCCTAAGAGCGACGAGATCTCTTGCCTTAATCTCCAAAATTAGGGCTTCGTCTTCGAGCTTGAGGTTTACGGCGGCCCTGCGGGAAGGGATGTCCGCTGCCTCGGGGGCTATTGCGGCGTATAATATCTCTGCTTTTGATCTAGGCAGCTTGAAAAGTATTTTCAGAGAGCTTTCACTTCCTCGAATGCGGTGTCCAGGCGCCTCCCGCGAACGTGTATCCGCATTTCCTACATCTCCAGATGCCAATAGCAACCCTCCTGACCTTAGGTTGTGCGCAGTTGGGGCAGATATGCCAGGCACGTTGCTCTCGCTCTATCTCGGCCACTTTCTTCCTTAGAGTAGAGCCATATCTAGCCATGAACCTCTTAGCCGGGTTTCCCTTAATTCTTCCAACCTGCATCCTTCACGCCCCCAATTATCGGAGCAGAGTTTCCCAATCTCAATTTAAATTCTACTATTTCTCGGCGGCCTCTCCTTCTGCGGCAAGCTTAACCGGGACTTCTTGGAGGAACTTCTTCCTGATCTCCTCGGTCTTCTCGACGGCTGTGTCCAATATGGTGTCTAGTAAGTTTACGGGAATCGGGCCTGACGTGTTTTTCTGGATTGAGACTATGTTTCCCTTCTCATCGGTTCCTATTATCAACGAGACATCTAGAACTTTTTCTTCCTCAATCTGCGGATCCACTAAGAATTTTTCTCCGAGAATTCCCATCATAACCGTAAATGGCAGTGATGTCAACTCCAGCCTAAAGGTTTCACCGGTTTTTTTAACCTCGCCATTTACCACCTCGTATTTCGGTATCTTCAGCGTCGCCAACGCCGCGAGAGCGGAGATTAGGGCGGGGTCAAAGTAGTTTCCATCGTAATCTAAGACATAGATGTCTATGAAGAGGACGTAGACTTTTTCTCCCTCAACTAGGCATAGCTTCTTTAAGTCTAAGGCCTTCCCCTCCCTTAGGCTCCTATCCACGACCCTTGCCAGTTCGACTCCCCTCTCATCCGGTGGACCTGGTTCAAAGCTCGTTGAAGCAAGTGGTAGGAGTTCGGCGTTCACCGTAAAGATCCCTTCATCAGGTCGATCAGAGAATGGTGAACCAACCTCCACTTTGATACCTGTTAGGATCTTGGTTCCACCCATGGTGACGAGCGCGGATCCATCAGCCTTAGCTATCAAGTCCGTTTGGATGGTTATTGATCTGAGACTCTTTGGATGTCTACCATCTATTCTTTTATCTTGGAGGAGGAGATTGTAAATCTTATCACGCATTATCCTAGCGGTTAAATCCTTTTTCGAAGTGAGAAACATGTCTTTACACCTCCAATGGTTTAGAAGTGCTAAAACGCTTTTTCAAGGCCTCTTGTTGAAGCTTATAGATTTCGGAAATTCCCTTCTGGGCCAGAGCTAAACCTTTCTTGAATTCACTTGGGGTAAGCCTGCCATTTAACTGCAATAAGACTATTGAATTGAATCTCGGGGCCATGGCCACGGGCATATCGGCCTCTCCATATTTGTCTTCTACGTCGCATAGGTCTAAAACAAGTTGGCCATCAACTTTGCCGACGGCTACGGCCGCTATTAAATCGGCCATCGGTATGCCAGCGTCAGCTAGGGCTAGAGATGCCGCGGTAAGCCCCGTGGTCCGCGTTCCACCGTCGGCTTGGATCACCTCGATGTATACGTCTATTGAGGCTCTTGGAAACTCTTCGAGAAATGTGACGGTCTCCAAGGCCTCTCTGATGACCTTTGAGAGCTCTACCTCTCTACGCGTCATCCCAAGCGGCTTCCTCTCCTCGACGCTAAATGACGTCATGTGATATCTGCAGTTGAGGATCGCCCTATCTGGGAGCGCTAGGTGTTTGGGATGGGCTTCTCGAGGACCAAAAACCGCCGCGAAGACCCTTGTCCCCCCAAATTCCACGTAAGCAGAGCCATCGCTCTTGTCAAGGACCCCTACCTCTATCTTAATGGGCCTGAGCTCGTCAGGCCGCCTCCCGTCAATTCTACGCCCATTTTCATCTATCAATCTCTCAGGTTTACTATCACCCATCACTTCCTATTCCTCTCCACCGACAACCTCCTACTAGGTTAATTGTAATTATAGGCCCCTTTTATAGGCTCCCCTCGTATTCAGACCTTCTCTCCCAGAATTTTAGCTTTCCACGTGTTTCCTTAAGATAGGCCTATAAATCACGATCCATGGCATAGATTGCCGCCGTAGCCGTTAATGCCCTCAATATGGATGGAATCTCGGCTAATTTAGCTTCGTATACGGTATGGAGCTTATGGTTTCAAGAGCCTAAGATCCTAGAAATAGTTCTTCAATACTCCTCATCCAATTTAGAAATCACTAGGTCGGATTCTGATAAACAAGAATGTTTTAGGCATTAAACATCACTTAGACGCATGAAAAGCTTGAGAGAATATTAACGTGAAAGTATCTCTTTAATCATTTTTTCCACACGTTCCGTCAAGCCTGACGTATGTGCCTCATCTTCAATCATCTGAATAGCCTTCATCGCCGCGAATTCGTTTTTCGGTGAGGGGCCATTTATGACGACGAGGCCGTTCTTGCCGACAACAATATCACATCCAGTTAACTTCTTCACCATAATTATCATCGATCCCCGCTTTCCAATAAGTCGGGGTATCTTTGTCGGATGAATCTGCATTAGAAGGCCGCTTTCAAATTTCTTTATCCGCTCACTGCGTTCGAGTAAGACCCCGCCCAAACCGCTCGCCTTTACTTTGACATAGATCACGTCACCGACTTTAAGTTTCATATTTTGGACCTGTTCTCTGTCAGGAATTCTAATTATCCCCGTCAAGTGTTTCCCTAGGTTAACCTCAAATCCATTGGGCTTGACATCCGAAATTATTCCTATAACCCTGTCTCCGGGCATGGGTTTGTACGTTCCCTTAAATGATATTACATGAACCTTATTATCCTTGACAGTTGCGAAGCCCACGCGTGATGCATAGACCTTTCCACCTATACTATAGGTTCCTTCACCGCTCCTCTTACCGTTATCGGAGAGGAGCTGACCTGGTAACACTACTTCGTGTTCTGAGAAATAAATGGGCATGGTCTCATCCCTCCAATTGAGTCACTTCAACCCTTCCACTAGATATTTTGTTAAGCTTCTCTATTAAGTCTACATGGAGGCCTGTCGGAACCTCTACTATGCTTGTCCAGCTCCCATCCTTCCCCCATTGCTCATTAACTATCTTCCCCATGTTCTTAACTAGGCCATAGGCTTTTACGGCAATGTCCGCGGGTAGCCTTATTTTGAATTTTAAGACCCCAGTCTTGAGCGGCAGGATTGTCCTAAGCTTTTCAATTATCTTTAGAGCTTGCTCCTTGGCATCCTTAAATGGGTCTACCTGAACCCCGGCCTCTTCCATGGCCAGCTCTATTCTCTGAGGTGGATGTGGTAGATTCGTCCGGGGATCGATCGCGTTCTTAGAGATGAAATCGATTATCTGCTTCTTCTTCTCCTCTATGAGCCGCCTCCTCTGCTCGGCCGTTACCTGAACGATGCCTTCTCTGAGGATTATCTCGGCTATCTTCATGAAATCCGTCGTCCCAAACGCCTTTTTTAACGCGTCCTCACCAGCCCTGATTCCCTTCTTGGCATCCTTGTACACCTCCTCATAGACCACTATCTTTGATATCGGCAGCTTTTCCCCTAGCCTGTACTTGAGGGCCTTATCTGGGTCAACGAGGATCTCATATGTCTCGCCTCTGCGCTCTATCCTAGCAATGGTATATCCCTTGGACAAGCCCTGCCTCCTCAAAGAAGAGAATGTCGTGCAGGTATTAAAATACCTCTCAGGAGCCGCCCTTCCTCATTTTAAGTAGCGGTTCAAGTCTCTTTTTCAATTCCTCCGGGCTCATGGTCTGGAACTTTTGCGTGGAGACCGGGACCGTCGCGAGCCTCACCGTCCAGTTTTCGTCGATTTTATCAGTCGATTCGACGAGCGCCTTCAGGGCGAGATTGACCGCGTCCTCCAGCGACATCTCCCGCTTATATTCCGCTTCCAGCAGCTCCTTCACCTTCTCGGCGCCTCTGCCGATCGCCCACGCATCATATTCGAGGACCATGCCGCTGGGCTCTGTATAGAAGACCCTGACACCGGTGTCGTCCACTCCGCCGAAGAGAATTGCGACGCCGAAGGGCCTGACGCCAGCATGCTGAGTATACATCTGCATTAGATCGCCAACATATTTCGTGACGGCTTCGATCGTTGGCCGCTCATCATAGGTTAACCGCAGTACCTGGGCGCGGATTCTAGCATTATCCACGAGTACTCGGGCGTCTGAATTCAGTCCAGCTGCTACCGCGCCGATGTGTTCATCCACCTGGAATAGCTTCCAAGAATATTCCATGTTCTGTAGCTTGGTGTGTAATCGCTCTTCTACTGCGAGAACACAGCCCTCGTTCGACGCTATGGCCATAGCCGTGGAACCAGACCTAACGGTCTCTAACGCGTATTCAACTTGATATAGCCTGCCCTGTGGGGAAAAGACCGTGATCGCGCGGTCATATGCTCCAGCGATACCAAGAGCCATACCTTCGCCTCCAAGGATAAAGAATTCCTTATTGAACTTAATTAAGAATTCCCTCTCATCAGTCGGTATTTATAAACTCCTAAATAAGCCCCTCCCTCGAGGGGGGCGGGGAGACTAAGGCTAAATATGAGGGCTCAAATTCTATAATTTACCGGATGGCAAACGTTGTCATAATAGCTCTTGGAGCGTTCTTGATTCTTCTAGGGATCGTGTTCATCTTGATCTCATTTTCCCGAATGGGGAAGATCAAGGGCGGAGGCGTGATACTGATAGGGCCATTCCCCATAATATTCGGTGAGAAAACTTCGGCTCTAATGGCCATCTTGCTGGCGACAGCTCTCCTGATAGCCTTCCTGATATTCTGCTGGCTGGGGAGCATGGGTGGGGGCTGGATATGAGAGAGGGGAGGCTCTCCGCCGAAAACGCCACATTTCTCTTTTTCTTGGGCATAATTCTCCTATTTCTAGGAGTCTTCGCGATCATTTTCGGGCTCCTCCCCGCAAATCGCGTAGAGGGCGCGGGGGTAATAATCATAGGGCCGTTTCCGATAATCCTCCAAGGAGAGGTCAACCCCCTAATACTCTTAGCGATAACATTTCTTCCAATATTGTTGTTTATGATGGCGGTGCTTTGGTTTATGCGAAAATTTGCAGAAAGCAGAGTAGAGGATGAGGAAAAATGATCAATCAAAGGTTGTTAACGCAAACCTTTAATAGCCGCTCAACCGAGCCATAGCCGATCCGGAGTTGCCGTATTGCCGTGAGTGCGGTTCGAAGTTGATATATGATCGAAGCATTAGGGCCTACGTCTGCCTATCTTGTGGACTAACTTATACAACGCAAGATCTGCTTGTCGAAGCACATAAACAATTCGAAGAGAGACTCCAAGAAGAGAAGAAAAAGAGAAAGTATGAGGAATACTTGGAGTGGTGGACCTCGAAAAAGTGAGGTGATGGAGAAGTGGAAGTGATTCTCTACGTAAAGCGAGAAAATGCCGAAAAGCTTAGAAATATCTTACTCAAAGATGAAGTGGTATCTAAGGCCAATGTGATCTTTAAGGACGCGGAGACGATGGATAAAGAAGGTTTTTACATAAGAGTTATGGGGGATGAAGAGCAATGCAAAAAAGCGATTGAGTTATCAAAGGACCTCGCAGAAGAGGTTACGGGAGAAGAAAGGGAGAAAATACTCGAGATAATGAGAAAGGAAGATGAAGAAATGCTTTCAGGTTTCTCCGGAGTTTTCCGCTAACACATCCATACGTAGTTCGGATAGTTAAAGGTGATGGCCGTGTACACGCTGTTCATCGTTGGGACCGCTGGGTCGGGTAAATCGACGCTCACATCGGCATTCAGCGATTGGCTTAAAGCTCAGGAGCAATCAACTTTACTGGTTAATCTAGATCCAGCCGCACAAATACTCCCCTATGAGCCAGATGTCGACATCAGGGACTATGTTGATTATGAAAAGATTATGGCGACGAGGAAGCTGGGTCCAAATGCCGCCCTAATAGCATCTGTTCGAGAGGCCGCTAGATATGTGGAAGAACTCGCGGAAGAGATAGGGGCATTTAATCCCGACCTAGTTTTAGTGGATACCCCTGGGCAACTAGAACTCTTCGCATTCAGGCAAGAGGGATTAATCCTCGCGGAAAACATCGGGGAAAAGGGAAGGAAGGCTATGATCTTCGTTTTGGACTCTATTTTCTGTACTTCTGTAAGGAACTTCATTTCAAGCATGTTCCTCTCAGCGTCAATATATTTCACATTTGGAATTCCGATGATCCACGCTCTCAATAAGATCGATGCGATATCTAACGAACAACTCGCCAAGATAGAAGGATGGGTTGATTCCTTTGACGCCCTCTTACTTGATCTGGAAAACACGATGAAGGGGGGTTTAATGGCTTTGTCTAGGGAGGTCGCCCACGCAGTCCACGACATAATCCTGAGCATGCCCGTCATATCCGTATCATCCGTCACCATGGATGGCTTCTCAGAACTCCACGCGGCTATAACGAGGTTCCTCAGCGAGGGAGAGATAGAATTGAGGTGAAAACATGAGCGCTCAAAACTACGAAAAGCTGGAAAAAGAACTCTACGAACTTAGAGAAAAACTACGGCAAGTTAATTTCAGGATAAGGGACGTCGAGGAAGAGGTTAGAAAATACGCCGATAAAAGGGATAGAATACACGAAGAAATGAAACCATATCTAGAACAACTCAGAGAAATGAGAACAGCAACCGAAGAAAAACGTCGTAAATTAGATGAGCTTCGAGAAGTTTTAGCATCTAGGAAAGAAGAATTAAAGTCAAAACGCGGAGAACTCAGGGAACTACGAAAACAACTGAAGAAACTCCGAGGCATAAAGGAGACCGCGGAAGAGATTCAAAAAAAGATGGAGGAAATAGATTGGAAGATTCAAACCCAGCCCCTTCCTAGGGAGGAGGAACGCCGGCTTAGCAACTTACTCGAAGAACTTAATCTAAGACTCGCCCAAGCAAAACAGAAAATAGAACTCCAGAAAAGGTTACAAAAATTAGAGGAGGAAATCAGCGGTCTCCAAGAAGAAGTGGAGAAAATAAGGGAAGAAATAGGTAAAACTAAGGAGGAACTTAATCAGAACTTCGAACAGAGGAAGGCGTTGAGAGAAAATGTACAAGAATTAAAGCAGAAAAGCGATGAATGGCACGCCAAGTACGTGGAAGCGAAGGAGAGGTTAATGAAGCTTGAAGCGGAAAAGATACTGATCTCCTCTAGGGTTATAGAGCTTCAGGAGAGGTTAAACAGATATAAGAAAGACGAGGAGGAGAGAAGGCTGAGGGAGGCCAAGGAAAGGCTTAAGGCGGAGGCCGCCTCGAAGCTCAGTTCCGGGAAGAAGCTCACCTTTGAGGAGTTTAAAGCCCTTCTAGAGGACGAAGAAATTCTAGAAAACCTCGTCAGAAAAAAATAGATAAAATAAACCTTATTTCGTCCTACTTCCTAAATTTTATTGTGTAGTAATCGATGGCGAAGCTGCCGAAGAAGCTCCTTGTAATCGTGGTTGATAGGGATAATGACATCGGCAGGAAGACGGGGATCGAAACTCCTATTTTGGGCTTTGAAGAAAACCTTAAGGCCGCCCAAGCCCTCCTCCTCTCCGATCCCGAAGAAGCCGACGCCAACGCCATTTTCGGAGCCTTAAAGCTGTATCGGGAACTTTCGGAGAAACTTGGGGATAACGTGGAGGTCGCAACCCTAGCGGGGGAGGAGGGGGAGGGCCTTGAAGCCGATATGAAGATAATGAAAGAGCTCGATAAGGTCTTGGAGAAATTTAAGGCCGATGGATGCATCTTGGTCAGCGACGGTGTCACGGATCAGTTCATAACGCCCATACTCTCCTCGAAGATCCCGATAATCTCTGTAAGGAGATTCGTTGTGAGGCACAGCGAATCCGTTGAGCAGACTTGGCTTGTCCTCGGGAGATACCTCAAGCTCATATTCACGGAGCCTAGGTATTCTAAAATATTCTTAGGAATCCCCGGGCTTTTAATGGCGATAATAGGAATACTTTACGTGATTAACGTCACCTCAATACCTATAGTCCTGTCCGCTATAGGGATATACTTCATCTTAAGGGGATTTGGAGTGGATCAGAAGCTAGCCAACGCGCTCAGAAACTTCGTTCAAATCTTCAGGATGCCAGCTTATGCGCAGTTCAGGGCATATGCCGCGTTTACGACGCTGATACTCCTCTTAATGGGATTCTACATAGGATATGTGACCATGCTTAACGCAATTCAGGCGAGGTATCCGGATGCACCGGATTTCTCCACGCATACTTGGTGGTGGCTCGATAAAGCGCCGTTCATAATAGGATCATATATCTCCGGCTGCATAGACTTGGCCTACGTCGCGATATTTGTCACCATCTTCGCCAACATAATTTACTACCTCTTTACGAGAAACCCGAATCTCTGGATAATGATTAGAGGCGCCGTCCTACTTCTCTGGCTCTGGGCGTTACTAAAGAGAACGGGGATAATCCTGACCATGGGGGGTGCGGGAGGACTTGAAGATCCCCAAGTATTCCTCCTAATCTTAACGGCATTACTCGGGATGGTGACCATGAGCGTCACAATTCTAATCACTAGAATCCTCAGGAGAACCTATTCTAAGTATTTCAGAAAAAAGCCTGGACGTTAAGATTATGAGCTAGCTTAACGCCAATATTACAGCGGAAAATGATAAAAACGCTACTAAGGGTCATCGGCGTCTATAAAATCTACGAGAAGTGGCTTGAACGCGCCATCATCAAGGGCGAGATGCCAGCTCATATAGCCATAATAATGGATGGGAATAGACGCTGGGCCATTAGGAAAGGGCTTGAACCCTGGCTTGGTCACAGAGCTGGCGCCGATAAGGTTGAAGAGGTAATCGATTGGTGCTTAAAATTTGGAATAAAGATAGTGACCTTCTTCGTCCTCTCGACGGAGAACTTTAAGAGATCAGCCGAGGAACTCGCGGAGCTGTTCAACCTCTTAAAAGAAAGAGCTACAAAGTACCTTGAGGGTGACATGCTCCATAAACATAAGATAAGGGTAAAGGTGATCGGAAGGAAAGAGTTACTACCCCCTGACGTAAGGGCCGTGCTTGAGAGATTAGAGGAAGAGACTAAAAAATATGATGGACTATTTGTAAATCTTGCAATAGCCTATGGCGGCAGAGCTGAGCTTACGGATGCGGCGAAAAAGCTTGCCCAAGATGTGATCTCCGGAAAGGTGAGGATAGAGGAGATAACCGAAGAAGTCATAGGCAGATATCTTTACACGGCTGATCTTCCAGCTCAAGACCCCGACATGATAATTAGGACGTCAGGAGAAGAGAGGATAAGCAATTTCCTCTTGTGGCAGTCGGCATATAGTGAGCTCGTTTTCCTCGATGTTTATTGGCCTGAGTTTAGGAAAATAGATTTCATGAGAGCTGTCAGGACCTATCAGACGAGAGTCAGGAGATTTGGGGCTTAAGGAAGCGTTAGCTCGTAAGGAGCCGACGTCAAAACCTCGATACCATCCCTTTTCACCAACACGGTATCTTCTATTCTGATACCAAATTTACGAGGTAAGTATATTCCCGGCTCGATCGTGAATACCATTCCCTCCATTATAACCTCCTTTCCTAACGGAGATAGACGCGGAGGTTCATGAATCTCTATTCCGAGGCCATGACCTAACCCGTGGATGAAGTAGTCCCCATAGCCCTTTGAACTTATCTCCTTGTAGGCCTTCTCATGGAGAGATGCCGCGGTAAGCCCTATCGTTAATTCCTCTTGGACCAGGGACTTAGCGTCCATCACCACCTCGTAAATCCGCGAGACCTCCTCTTCCGGCTGAGACCCTATATAAAACGTGCGAGTCATATCCGAGCAATATCCCTCATAAACAACCCCTAAGTCGACTAAAACCACATCACCTTTCTTCATGGATCGATCACCCGGCCCTCCGTGTGGAAGAGAGGACTTTGGACCTGATGCTATTATGATTTCAAAGGCGGCGCGCTCAGCACCAAGTTTGAACATCTCCTCCATTACCTCGGCTTTCACCTCAGATTCCAAGACCCCTTCCTCGAGTAACTCGGCTGCGAGCTCCATACATTTAGACGTAATTTCACATGATTTCTTTATCCTCTCTATTTCCTCCGCATCCTTTATCATCCTTAATTTCCACACGTATTCCGATGCTGGAAGAATTGAACCACCGATCAGATCCTTGATCTTCAAGTATTCTTCGGCACTCAAATCATCAAACCCTATCTTCACCTTCACAGATTCTGGAAGTTCGTCGATTACATCTTTGATAGTTGAAGTACTCCTAAGTTTACTCAACTCAACCCTATTGGAAACCGATTGTTCCGCGAGTTCGTAATTCATGGGATGGACGAAGAGGAAGGGAACACCATCGAGTGGAACTATGAGTATTCCCGGCCCCAGATATCCCGTGAAATAGAAAAGATTCGCAGGTGATTTCAGGAGAATTCCAGTTAACTCGTTCTCCCGCATCAGGTCCAATAATCTCTTAAACCTATCCGCCCGAGCATCCGCCATGTTTCACACATTTTCCGTAGAGAATTTTATTTAAGCCTGAGGGTTTCCGGACCTCCCAGGACCCTCTTAGTCTATATAGCTTACTTTTTCCTCAGAAATCGCTAACGATGATCTTCACGGTTTAATGCTTAAGAGCCGACATATGTCAAAAATAATTGTTGAAAGTCTGTGGGATC
>Ga0164318_10002794_pt1 | contig 16326 bp, 14 predicted proteins | sample GuaBasSedimGuay9_FD_113734 | JGI IMG/M metagenome (GOLD analysis project Ga0164318, IMG submission 113734) | Subseafloor sediment microbial communities from Guaymas Basin, Gulf of California, Mexico - Guay9, Core 4571-4, 0-3 cm | ecosystem: Environmental > Aquatic > Marine > Hydrothermal vents...
CACACTTTATCACAGGTATTTACCGTCTCAAGATTCGGATAAGAACGAGCTTCAAGATAATCAAGTCGTGCTCCGCTTACGCTCTGAATAGATCTCCTTGCTTTTTCAAGAAGTCCGGAAAGTTTTTCTCCTTTATCTATTCCATCTTTTATTGCAAATAGACTTTTAGATAATATTACCGCATTCTTGCGATCTTCAGGTGACAAATAAACATTTCGGGAACTCATGGCTAAACCATCCGCTTCACGAACAATAGGTGCTACCTTGATATCAATATCCATATTTAAATTCTCAACCATCTTGGTGATCACTGACGCTTGCTGTGCATCTTTTTGTCCAAATACTGCAACATGTGGTTTAACAATATTAAAAAGTTTGGCTACAACGGTTGCAACACCGCGAAAATGTCCCTCTCTTGTTGAGCCACATAAAACATCGGTGATCTTCTCAACAATGACCCATGTTAAATTCTTTGAGGGATACATTTCATTCACTTCAGGAATAAAAACAATATCTACTCCTCGACTTTCTGCTAATGCTTCATCTTGTTCAATATTTCGGGGATACCTTTCAAAGTCTTCATTGGGTCCAAATTGTGTTGGATTTACAAAAATAGACATAACTATGATATCCGCATATTTTTTAGCTTCATCCACAAGGGATAAATGCCCCTCATGTAAAAAACCCATGGTCGGAACAAATCCAATGGTTTTTCCTTCTTGTCTCAGCGCATCTGCTTTTGCTTGCATTAATGAAATGCCAGTAATTCGTTCCATCAGAAACTTTCATCCTTATTTGGGAAATTGAAATTTTTAATATCCTGAGAATATTTTTTAATAGCATTTTTTATGTCAGTGGCCAATTCAGCATATCGGCGAACAAATTTTGGCTTAAATTTCTCATACATACCCAGCATATCCTGAGTGACCAATATTTGCCCGTCCGTTCCCGGGCCGGCACCGATTCCGATCGTTGGGATAGACAAGGCTTCTGATATTACTTTGGCAAGTTCGGCCGGTATTTTCTCAAGTACTATAGCAAAAACTCCGGCCTTCTCCAGTTCTAGAGCATCCTGCAACATAAGATCCGCTTCATTATTTTTCTTGCCCTGTGTAAAAAATCCTCCGAACTGGTTAACGCTTTGCGGTGTCATTCCAAGATGTCCCATTACAGGTATTCCGGCATCTACACAAGCTTTTACCTGTTCTATTATTCGATTGCCGCCTTCCATTTTAACTGCTTCGGCCCCACCTTCTTTTAATAATCGGCCGGCATTGCACAAGGCATCTTGCACACATGTTTGATAACTCATGAAGGGCATATCTGCGACAAGAAGGGCATTTTTAACGGCTCTTCGGACAGATCTGGTATGATAGACCATTTCATCCATGGTAACCGGGATAGTTGTTTCATGTCCGGCAAAGACCATGCCGGCACTGTCTCCAACAAGGATAACATCAATTTCGCTTTCGTCAAGAAAACCGGCAAAAAGTGCTTCATATGCAGTCAATGCAGTGATCTTTTCACCTTTTAATTTCATTGATTTTATAGTCTTAATGGTCTTTTTCATTCTACCTTCTTTCGTTTTCATGGGAAATAATCACGCCGCCACCCAATACTTTCTCACCATCGTAAAAAACCGCAGACTGTCCGGGAGTAACCGCCGTAACAGTATCTGTAAACAACAAATGGTATTTCCCATTCTCTAGGGGTTCCATTCTCGCTATAACCCCTTTGTTACGATATCTTACTTTTACGAGCACATCTTTCATTGTATCCGGTTTTTTACCCGTTATCCAATTGATATCGCTAACCGTACAACCCATATCTTCCATGTCAAGTAAACTTCCTATGACAACAGTATTGGTATCGGGATGGATTTCCCGTACATATACAGGTTCCCCCATAGCAAGTCCCAGACCTTTTCGCTGACCGATAGTAAAACGATAATAACCTTCATGTCGTCCAAGGATTTTCCCGTTTTTATCTATAAAATTACCCATTTGGATCTTGTCAAAACGTTCGGGAAAATACTGCTTGAGAAATGCTTTATAATCATTATCAGGGATAAAACAAACGTCCTGACTTTCTGCCTGTTCCGATTGCGGAAGTTTTAGTTCTTGTGCAATTTTGCGGATCTCATCCTTTGTTGTATCACCCAAGGGGAATTTGGTTCTGGAAAGTTGTTCCTGGCTTAATCGCCAGAGAAAATATGACTGATCTTTAGCTTGATCTTCCCCTTTGAACAAGTAAAAGTATTTGCCGACTTTTCTCACTTTTGCATAATGACCGGTTGCCACGTTGTCAATCCCGCGTTTATCGGCGATCTTTAGCAATGATTCCCACTTTAAATGGAGATTGCATTGTACACAAGGATTAGGTGTATTTCCATCAAAATAGGCATCAGCAAAATAATTGACAACGTATTTATCAAATTGAGCTGTTTGGTCTATGACAATATGTTCAATTTCGAAGCGATCACAGACGGCTTTTGCTTTTTCTATCACTCCGAATTGTTTACTCTTGTCTTGAATATAGTGATCAGCCAGTTGCAATGTTACACCCAGCACTTTATAACCTTGCTTTTGAAGCAGATAAGCTGCGACGGTACTATCCACACCTCCACTCATTCCAACTATGATATTTTTTTTTGTATTCATGCTCGAAAGTAATAAGAATGTAAGGTGATACGAAGTTTTTTTTAAGAATATACGCTAAAGTAAAATATTGTAACGACGCAATGCATTACGTCGTTACAATCATCTGTTGATCAGATTTCTGTAATGATAACTACTATTTTCTGTTATATTTTTATGTAAAGATCCTCCATGTGAATCCATAGAAACAATAGCCGGAAAATCTTTAACCTTAAACACCCACATGGCCTCGGGAACACCAAATTCATCTAATTGATAAACTCCCTTAACAGATTCCACCGTATCGGCATAGATTACAGCTGCGCCGCCTACAGCAAAAAGATAAACGGCATTATACTTCATTAATGCTTCTGCCGTTCGTTCACCCATACCGCCTTTGCCGATAATACAGCGAAGTCCATATTCTTGAATAACATCTGAAAGATAAGGTTCTTCACGGATCGATGTCGTCGGTCCCGCGGCTCGACAAGTCCAGGTGTCACCTTCTTTCAGCATGATCGGGCCACAGTGATAGATCGCTCCCTCATGCAGCTCATCCCTGAGCTCATCGGGTTTTTTATCTACAAGCCAACGATGTGCCATATCGCGACCGGTCACTATTATACCCGATAAAAGGACCCGATCACCAATATACAGATCGATAATATCTTTTATTGAAAGAGGAAGTTGTAGTTTTTTTGTTTTCATTTACTTTCCAAAAGGAAATGCAATTCCTTCCGACGGCAGGCCCAGCACATATAAGCTATAGAGACGAAATAGGATGCCGGAAGCCGATGAGCTTTCCCAATTTTTACACCTAAAACCGTTGTCTTGCCGCCAAGTCCCATAGGTCCGATTTCCAGCTTATTCAATTTCCTGAATAGTGTTTGCTCCAGTTCATTCAACTTTGGATCTTCATTATGATCATCAAGTTCACGGAACAATTGTTTTTTTGCGGTTTCGTATCCACTGATCCTATCCCCGCCGATACCAACACCAATAATTCCCGGAGCACAACCATTTCCCTGTGCTTTCATAACGGCATCGATCACACAGGTTTCAACACCTTTAATGTCCCTGCCTGCCGATAACTCAACTGACGGCAAGCTATACTGAGCGGATACATTTTCACTCCCGCCCCCTTTGAGCAAACACTTTACCGAGATCTCGCTCTTATCCCACTCGTTAAAATTAAGTGCAGGAATACCTTCACCCAAATTATTGCCACTGTTCTTGCCCGTAATAGGATCGACAGCATTGGGACGCAAATAACCCTCTTCTGTAGCTAAAACCAATGCATCTTCAATACATTTTTTGATCATATCTGGCGAGATATGTCGTGGATAGGAAATGTAAAAAGCCGGTAGCCCCGTATCTTGGCATAGTGGTCTGCTTTTTTCCCGAGCCAGAACAATATTTTGTGTAATGGTTTCAAGAACGGCATATGCTGTTGATTGCTCTTTTTCTCTGCTAAGAGCATCATGCAATCCTTGTTCAATATCTCGGGGAAGCTCACAACTTGCTTGTCGAATACATTCGGCAAGTGCTAAAGTAAATGCTTTTTCATCAAAAGGTTTTTTCATTTATGGTTTAAATTGCTTCAATAATTCATCTATCTTGGGTGTTCCATTTACAGTAGCTTTCGCTTTTTTCGTTACATATTCACTAATGATCTCAGTGTAAGTAGGTCGTTCTTTTTTATAGATTACACCCAAAGCATAATGTTCTTCGTTATTGGCAATATCAAACGCTTCCAATTCATTTTCAACATCATGACTTTCATCTAAATAAGTTGATTTATCACGAATAATTTTAAATTGATCTTTTCCCCGAAAGGTAACACAGGGCGATAAAATTTCAACAAATGAAAAACCGGGATGTTGAATTGCTTTTACGATCATTTCCTGTACATGCTTCGGATTACCGGAAAAAGTACGAGCAACAAACGATGCTTTATATGCGATCAACATTCTCACAGGATTAAATGTCATACCCATATTGCCGTAGAATGTGGTTTTTGTTTTTACACCCAAAGGGGTTGTCGGAGATGCCTGACCTTTGGTCAAACCGTAAATACTGTTATCCATTACAATATAGGTAATATCGATATTTTTTCGTGCTGCATGTCCAATATGACCCGCACCAATAGAGAATCCGTCACCATCGCCTCCAACGGCAATTACAGTTGATTCCGGACTGGCCATCTTTACACCGGTTGCAAACGGTAATACCCGACCGTGGATACCATTAAAAGTGTAAGCATTTATATATCCGGGTAAACGGCTTGAGCAGCCAATACCCGAACAAACCGCGGTATTTTCAGGTTGAAGTTGTAGTTCTTCAAATGCCTTATAGAGAGAAGCTAAAACTCCAAAATCGCCGCATCCCGCACACCAAATAGGTTTTAAATTACTTTTATAATCTGTTGATTTCAGGGCTTCACTCATTGTTGAGCCTCCATTTCTTTCCATTCTTTAATGATCTTATCCAATATTTCTTCAACCATGAAAGGAGATCCTCCGGATTTTGCAAAAGGAATAACTTTAACTCCATACTGGCTAAAACGAAGAAATCCGCGCAGGTATCGTCTAAATTGACCGGCATAAGACATTTCGGCAATAATGACCCTGTCTTTATTTTTAATAAATTCTTTAAACGGTTCGATCAAAAAGGGATAAATAATTTGGGGAATAATTGCCTCAACTGATAGCCCCATTGAATTGGCTTTAAGTACCGCTTCTTTAACCGCTCCTTTAGTGGATCCCCAAGCTATGATACCCAGTTTTGCTTCTTTGGAACCGTAAAAACGTTCGAAGCGAAATTCCTCTTTAATATATTCATGTTTTTTCCAACGTTTCTCGGTCATCTTTGCATGGTTAACAGCATCACCCTTAGGCAAACCTTTCTCATCATGTTCAATACCGGAGCCTAGATATTCCCCACCCTTAATACCTAAATAAGTTATTGGAGAAACACCATTTTCCGTTATTTTATAGCGATTATAGTCTTCCAATTCTTCCGCTGAAGGAACATCGCGCTGATATATCTTCCGAAACCCGCTGTTTAATCCCCCTATCGATTCGGGATTAACCGATTCTTTTCGGTGACCGATAAACTGATCGGAAAGAACGATCACCGGCATCTGATATTTTTCTGAAATATAGAAAGCAAGAACGGTACAATCGAAACAATCTTCAACGTCTGAGGGAGCAATTACCACTCGGGGTGAATCACCATGTCCGCCCCATATTGCCTGCATAAGATCTGCCTGTTCTGTTTTGGTTGGCAAACCGGTAGAGGGTCCCCCGCGCTGAACATTAACAATCACAACAGGAAGTTCTGCCATTGAGGCGAGTCCAATGCCTTCACTCATCAGGGAAAAACCTGGTCCTGAAGTTGCCGTCATAGCTTTCTTGCCTGCAAAAGATGCACCTAAGATTGCATTGATGGATGCCAGTTCATCCTCCATCTGCATGGCAATACCATCCCGCTGAGGCAAATAACGTGAAATCCATTCCATGATCTCTGTGGAAGGTGTAATTGGATATCCGGCATAATAATCTAACCCGGCATATATCGCTCCCAATGCAATTGCTTCATTGCCCTGCATAACTAAACGAGGTCCACGAGGTTGATATTCAAATATAAGCGGATCGTTTTTTACTACCTGCGTTTTAACATATTCCACCCCGGCTACCATTGCTTTTATATTGTTCTCAATAACCTCGGCGGTTTTATTTTTAAATTTCTTTTGAATGGATTTACGTAATGCCTCTCTGGGTAGTGAAAATATTTCCGAAATTGCACCAAGCATTACAATATTTTTTGCCTGATGTGTTCCCGCATGCTCTTCAGCAAGTTTCGTGAAGGGGATCTTATACCAAAATTCACGCTGAGATTCCGTTAAGGGTATCTCTTCATCCGACATCGGATCATTTGTATCACTGACGATAATAACCTTTTCTTCCAACTGTAATTCCGATTTGAATCGAAGAAAATTCTTCCAACTGAGAATGACTAAAACATCAATACGGTCTCCCTGTGACTGTACAGGCAGATCACTTACACGGACACGAACAGAGCTTTCCCCGCCACGGATCTGTGCGCCAACACTTTTCAGCATAAAAACAAAAAGTCCCTCACTGGAAGCTGCATTAACGAGAATCTCCCCTGCGGAGATAACCCCATCGCCTCCGGACCCTGCAATACCAATCACGATATTTTTGTTGTTTAACATGTTCCCTTATCCTTTATTCATATTTAAATAATAATTTCTTCTTATAAACACGAAAACGCTGTAACAGCGTTGCGTTTTCCATCCCCTAATTTCTTTAGTTACATCCACTTGAATCAATTAATTATGGTGTTAAATTAACCCTATTCAAACAACGTTCAAACTTACTCTTATTCGTTCCTAAATGTCAACTAACATTTGAGTTATTTTGTCAAAAAAGCACATCACACAAAGGTAAATAAGACCACAATGAATAATTTCCTCAAAGCTCATTAAGCTCACAAAGAAATATTTAATATACAATCTTCAATCTGTAATTTTTTGTGCATTTATTTTCCTTTATTGAAATATACTTTCTTTTTTGTGGTACTCTGTGTTCTTTGTGCCTTTATGTGAGATTCTTTTCATTTTCCCTTTTTCCATTAAACTTGTTTTACTATTTTTACCGCATGAATAAAAAAGAATTGAAAACAGACATTATGCTTATTATTGCAGCCATACTCTGGGGCCTGGGTTTTGTAGCACAACGTGATGGTATGAATTATATCGGACCTTTCTTGTATTCGGCGATTCGTTTTGGAATTGGTGCTCTTTGTATCCTGCCAATTTATTTCATGACAAGAAAACAAGAGCGCAAGATCAAGGTGGAAAAGAAAACCATTCTTATCGCCGGAGTAATTGTGGGTATTTTTCTTTTTCTCGCAGTAAGTGCCCAGCAAGTCGGACTTAAAACCACAACGGCTTCAAAGGCAAGTTTCATTACTGCACTTTATATGATACTGGTACCCATTTTTGGTATATTTTTAAAACATAAAACAGCAAAAACCGTTTGGTTAAGTATTGTTATCGCAATGGCCGGTGTATATTTCATGTCCATAACAAAAGAATTCACGATTGAACGCGGAGATCTTTTCATCATTCTTTGTGCTGTTCTGTGGGCTGTACATTTTTTGTTTATAGCCCATTATTCTTCACGAGTCGGAGCCATTCGACTATCACTCTTACAATTTCTTATCTGTGCGGTCTTAAGCCTGATCGTCTCCATTTTTACGGAGCCCCCTGACCTGAGCGCACTTTCCCCTGCTTTGCCTTCAATTCTTTACGGAGGTATTGGAGCGGTCGGGATCGCTTATACTCTTCACGTAGTTGCTTTAAAAGATGCCAACCCGGCATATGCTTCACTGATCTTGTCCACCGAAAGTGTCTTTGGTGCATTGGGCGGATGGTTAATCTTACATGAGACCATGACATCACGACAATTATTGGGAGCCGGATTAATATTGGGAGCTGTGTTGTTGACACAAATCAAGAAAAGGAAAAGCGCATCACACAAAGGTACAAAGAATGATCTATTGTTAGGCACAAAGCATTAAAATATACGGAAAATTTGAAATAATTTTGGCGGATCAAAGTATAAATTGAATATGTTTGGATTGATTCGATCGGGCCTTCCGGAGCGATCCTCATGGTAAGAGAGGTCACGTAAAACGAGCTGCATCAAGATTTCCCCAAGCAAGTCAGCAAAATCATACAAGTGGGAGTCTATATCGTGGGCAATTGCTATGGAATAACACCTGAACATGTAAAAAAAATCAAGCGTGTTGTTTTATCACGTTGAATTATAATTGATAATATGAAGTAAAGACAAGGCAATGCCTTGTTTCTACCACTTCACTCCAAATTTCGATAATCACAAATTAACATACATAAAAAAAGGAACGGTCACACAGTGCCATACTTCGTCCCGAAGCATAGACCGTCCTCTACATTTATATAACTGATTTCTGTTTCGTGCTTACTGCCTATTTTTTTAAAGCAGCCTTTGTGAAAATATAATTCGGTATCTCCACATCAAATTCGACGCTTTCTATAATAAAAGATGTACCTTGACTTTTTTTGTTCAATACATCCTGATATACCATTATTTTTGGAAACCATCGGCCATTGGTCTGCATAACTTCTCTGATCTCCATGCGTTTCAACAATTTTCCGCTTTTGGCATAATATTCGCCCCGAAGGGGTAAAAAGCGTTCTTTATCGATCCACAATTTACGTGTGGGATATGCCACATCAACTTTTAATGCCGTTAATTCTACAAGCCAGCATGCACGATCAAAAACAATTTCTTCGCCTATCGTTGTTGCTTTGTAATCGTCATTCAAGGTTTCATCCGACATCATATCCTCATAGGAAAGATCGGATCCATTGATCGACTGACGAAGCATATGCCCCGAGATTGTAATAGTACGATCCGCATCGGGATCATAGGTCCAGAGATTATCACCGATCTTCAACATTTTGATCCCGGCCTCACGTGCAGGCGCCAGATATTCGGTAAACGAATAATTTTCACCTTTTGTATAGGAACGCGTTTCGATCGTACGCGAACCCCGGTTAGTGTTGATCACCATTTTTGATGTCATTTTCTGTGTATCAGAAGCCATGATCTCATCCATTTTTTTTAACAGTTCGTCTCCGGTGGGATAGGCTGCAAATGCTACAGCGATCATGCATAATACCAATGATATAATTTTTCTTACTTTCATATTATACTTCCAATTCTTTGATTAGTTGAGCGGTTTGACGTTTTCTAATACCTCGACTTGCCATTAAAGTCCCCAAGAATGTAGCCAGCAGACCAGGAATAAAACCGATATACAATGTTTGGCCCGTGATCTTGGCGCGAAATACATTCGCGAACATAATAGAGGAATTATCTAATGCATAACTTGCATCCAGGCCATAAACCTGAAAGTACCAGGCTGCGGCCAGGCCCATCAGGGTTCCAATAAGCGATCCTACAAATCCAACAACGAGTGATTCAAAAAGCATAGAACGGATTAAATGTTTCTTTTCCTCACCGATAGCCAGACGCAAACCGACTTCCGTATAGCGACGAATACCATTCAGCAAACCCGCATTCCATAGAACAATGAACATCACCAACATAAAGAGAAACAACATACCGTAAATAGCGGAATCCATTGTTACCATGAGCGAGCGCATACCATTTTGATCCATGAAATTCAACATAACAGGTGAAAATTCATCGTTTTCATCTGAGTATTTTGCATTGAATGCATCCCGTATATTCTCTGCTTCCTCGCGACGATCACCATAGTTCATATCTTCATAAAAACCCAGAACCTCACCGGCACAATTCTCCATATCCAAAGCTTGGCGGGCACCTTCAATATCAACAATAAGTGCACCCTTATCCATGGCTGAAATACCAAATTCAACTAAACCACATACCGTAAAATTATGAATGGCCATGGAACCGTACATGGTGCTTCCAACCAAAGTTGCCTGGTCACCGATCTTTACACCAGCTTGTTTGGCAAATTGAGCACTAAGCAGAATTTCATTGGGTTCCTGAGGCATTCTACCTTCAAGAACCGAGGTATCGGCAAAGTTAAAATTATCCAGCTCAATACTACCCGGTGTCAATAAATCCACACCCAATCCTGCGATGGGTGCCTGAATTCTGGTTTCACCATTCTCATCCGGAATATCGATCAGACCTCCAAAACGGATACGAGGTGTCCAGATAATATCCGGATATTCACACCTGAGATCTTCAAGCATCCCGTCCACCCCCATGATCGCAAGATCATTGGGAACTACTGATGATAATTCTTCATATGCACGGGTCATGACCTTAAAATGTCCACTTTCCATTTTAGCGGTAATATTAATCACATCTTTGATCATACCCATCATGAAAGCCTGCAAAAAAACAACCAAAAAGATCCCGATTGATACGATGATCACCGGGAAACGGCTGCGTGAAGGATCACGGAACAGACCTTTAACTAAAAATTTAAACATTTATATACTCCTTTCAGTCGTATATCTTTTTTTAGGGAACATCATTTTCCCTTTAATATTTGTACAATATTCATTTTTGCAATGCGCTTTGCCGCAAGAAAGCTTACAATAGTCACAATAATAAGCACTGCAATAGATACTTGCCATAGCATACCCATAGAAAAATCTAAGTATAGAACATTCATGATATTCATGCCCAAATTTTCTATACTTCCAAGATTAATTCCATGTTGCTGAAAGTAGAGTACCAAAGGAATTCCAAGAGCTGAACCTGCCACCATTGCCGCCAGTCCAATCATTACCCCTTCCAGTGTAAATAGTCCTACGACATCCTGCCGTCGCATACCAATGGCCACCAAGGTTCCAATTTCTTTTTTACGTTTAAAAATAGATAGTATTTGTGTATCAAAAATTGTAAGCATAGATAGTCCAAGAAAAATTGCCAGCATCATATATGCACCGCTCATTTCCTGAGCCCGCCATGCTAACAGATCCGAAAACATAACATCCATTCCTTGATACTCCCAATCCTCACTGACAATATTCAATTCATCTTCCACCACAACAATACTTGCTTGGTTTTCAAGATCACAGAGCTCTTGCAGTGATTCGAGATCCACCCATATTTGTCCAACATCTATACTTTGAAGCGGCAGGTGCATGATAGAATCTATTGAAACTTCAACGGCATTATTAGCACCATGATCATCGCGAAATCTTAAAAGAACAATATCTCTTCTTGATAAATTTGCCTGATCAGCCGTAATTTTACCGATATACGCAGATAGAATTCCTGTGTCGTTTCGTAAAGCATTAGTCGGAACATTTAACAGAGTTTGATCCCTGTCGATACCCTTTATCAAAATACCTCTCATGCCATTTTCACCGTATAAAGCACCGCTTCTATAGAGAATAGGCAGAGCTTTCTTCTTGCTAATAGCAGATTTAAAGTCATCGAGATCAGCATGAGAATCGTCGATCTTGAGAGGATTATCAGGATCGTAGTCCTTTAACCAATATTGGCCACCGGCAACTTCGTACTCGATCATATTATGCTCAATTTGATTGAACATTCCCGAGTACATGCTTTGCATGAACAATATCATGATAAATACAAGCATAAGAGCCGATACATTAAGCCAAGTTCTTAAGCCTGCATGTAAAATATTTTTAATTGCCAGACGGAATATCATATCATTTTCCTTTCAATATTTGTGCTGGATTCAATTTTGAAATGCTCCGCGCAGGCAAATAAGAAACCACCATAATAATGGCAGCTACCATGAGAGTCGAACTCAGGATAAGTGAAAATGAAAATTCGGGATAAATAATACTCCCCATATTCATTCCAATATCCTCTGCGAACTCACCGTAATTGATGCCGTTCTTGCTGGTAAAGTACAGGATAGGTATCCCGTATATGAGTCCAACAGCAATTCCAAGGAGGGCATAATAAAAGCCCTCTATCGTAAAAAGCATTTTAACATAGCGTTGTGTCATCCCAAGTGAGATCAGGGTTCCAATCTCCTTTTTTCTTCTGAAGATAGCCAACATCTGCGTATCAAAGATCGCCAAGGCTGCCAAGGATAGCATAATAATATTCATAATGGCCGCACCGATTTGTTTTTGGAAGGACAATAATTTGATATCCGCCATCAGAAAATCCAGGTCTTTGAAAATCCATCCTTTTATTTCCTGATCGAAATCCTTTGAGACCGTAATATAGCTTGCCTCATTTTCAAGCCCCAAGAGGAACTGCAAACGATCAAGAGGTATCCAAACTTGTCCTGCATCTACAGTTTGAATATCATGTTGCATCACATACACGATCTCTGCATCAACCGCATCGAAAACGCCGTTTTTATCGCGTACTTGCAGAGTAATAATATCTCCCAAAGCCAAATTGGCGGTTTTTGCCATTTTCCTCCCTATCATGGCCGGAATAAAATCACTTTCAGTAAGTAATTTATTTGTTTCCATTTGCATGACAGTTTGTTCCGGGTTGATCCCTTTCAGCAAAGCCGGAGTAGATCGTCCATCTGCATAGATCGTTGTCGGTGTCAGCAGTATGGGACATGTAAGATCCGGTTTCATTGAGCTTTTTACGTCAGCGTAAGATTGATGAAAGTCTCTCATATTAATGAGATCCTGAGGATCATAATTCACACACCAGAATTGGCCATTGGCAAATTCTGTAACCTGTGTATCATGTTCCATCCGCCCAAAAACGCCCTTTATCATGCCGACCATAAAAATGATCATGACATAAACAATGGACAGAACAATAATATTCAGCCATGCACGCCTGCCTGCTCCGACAAGATTTTTGAATGCTAATTTTATTGTTAACATCGGATCTCTCCCTATTTGATGAGTTCATCCTTGGCAATCTTGCCGTCAATAAGAGAAATTTTGCGCTTGAGATATTTCATGACTTTTTCATCATGGGTCGCAAAAATAAAAGTGGTTTTTAATTCCTTGTTGATATCCACCATCATTTCAAGAATATTAAAAGAATTCTTGGAATCCAGGTTAGCGGTGGGCTCATCTGCAAGAACAATTTCCGGCCGTTTCACCATGGCACGAGCCACTGCCACACGTTGAGATTCACCTCCGGATAAAGTTGAGGGACGCAGATCGCGTTTATCGATCAAATCAACCCATTCAAGCGCATCCATGATCATTTTTTCACGGCTGGCCTTGTCGTACCCAAGCAACAACAAAGGCAATTCAACATTTTCATAAACCGTATAAACCGGCAGAAGATTGTAAGTCTGAAAAATAAAGCCAATATGTTTGTTCCTTAATTTCGCGGCTGTTTTGGCTGTTAGAGTACCGATATCGTTACCCAGAACATTGACCGTCCCTTCCGTAGGAATATCCAAAGAACCAACAATATTCAGAATGGTGGTTTTCCCTGAACCGGAAGGGCCTACCAAACCTGAAAATTCCCCCTGCCCAATCTTGAGGTCCACACCATTTAAGGCCGTAAATTCACGATTCCCCATGGGAAAGCGTTTTATCAATCCTTCAATGTTTATGAGTGATTTACTCATCTTCATTCTCCTTTTCAGTGATCGGTAATCTATAACCTGTGATTTATCGTAAACGGTTAAGAGTTACCGGATTAAATAAGCAAATTTAATTAACGAATAATATTTATCTTAAAATCATATATTGCCATTAATTGGATCATATTCCCAAGAGGACCTGTGGACGATCGCCCCGGGAACAAGCTGACATTACTGTCAAAGTTAGTTAATGCTCCGGATAATCTAAACGATAAGTTATCGAACTGCATTTGCCAGAACAAATATGTATATAACTTACTGCTCTCAAGATCCATGATCCCCATCAATCCAACGGAATCGAAAAGACCAATAGGATAAGAAAGCATCAATGCGGCAAAATTCAATTCGTTCATTGTCCAAGAACTGCCTGTTCCCGGATCAAACTCCATACGAACCAAGTTTGTCATATATTCTGCCATGATCATCAGCCCGTTTCCGATTCCGAGTGTATAGTCCATCCCTAATGTCAATGATGCAATCTCCGTGAGGATAAATGCATCCTGCGTAAAGAAGCTGAAATCGGAACGCTCATTAGAATATGCTAATTCAAACCAAGCACCTATCACACCATCCCATTTTCCATCAAAACCTGCCTGGTGACGAGCAACACTAAGATCATTTAGATCTATAGTAACACCCGGCCCCACAAGATCCGATACAGATAGCGAATCATGAGCCCCGGTTTTATAATTATAGCTCACTCCCAGCTCTCCGTTTTGGACGGGTAATTCTATTCGTCCTCCATACTGTCCGATCAATTTTGTTCCATTAGGTTTATAAGGCATATAAAATGAGGTCGAATCGAATTTTTCTTGTATGGCCCATGCCCAAATATTGGCATTAGTCCGCGGAATATAATAGCGAAAACGTTCGGCAAAAACGCCGGCCGTCAATCCCAGAGGATCTCTCGGATCAATAGTATCAAACCAGGATATGGCTCGAAGCAACTGAGCTTTGCCAAAAGTTATTTTTTGTAGCCCCACCCGGAACTCGAATTGATTTCCCGCCAATCTGATCCATCCGCGATAGGGATTTATTCCCGGTGTGAATTGATTGACCGTATCAAATCGGACATATGTATCTGCTGAAAATTCAAAATCCGCAATAAATCGTGATGTATCCGGTAAAAAATTTCCTTCAATGACAGGTAAGAATTGTGCACCTGAATTAAAATTGGAAAATGCAGAACCGTACATTGTTGCAGTTCCTTTAAAGCGAAGCGACTGTATTCCTTTATTTGCGGCAAAAGCTATAGTGAAGGAGAGTAAAATAATAAATAATTTTTTCATTTTGTATTTCCCAATACCCCGTAAAGCATTAGATTTCTGATTTGTTTGTTCATTTCCTTGGGATCGTCAAATAGTTGATTGAATTTTCCCTCAATGGCCATATCAGAAATAATATTCATCCACAACATGATAGTGGAAACATCCACATTCTTATTTAATTCACCTTGCTTCTTACCGCTGGAAAAGAACATATAGGTCAGTTTTTGAGTTTCGCTCATAATATCTTTAACTAAATACGAGTATTCACCATCGGAATCGTATAATTCCTGCAAAAATGCCTGGCTCATGGATTTTACGAAATCAGCCTTCCATTCCACAAGTTCTACGATCTTTTCAGAAAAAGGTATATTGCAATTCATTATTTGTTTTGATTCTTCAAGCAATTGGTCTAACCATCCCTTTATCACGTCTTCAATGATATGTCGCTTATTATCGTAATAATAGTAAAACGACATTTTACTAACCCCGGCAAGCTTACATATTTCTTGAACTCTAACTGCTTTTGGACCTTTTTTCAGGATCAGTTCCAAGCTTGCATCTTTAAGTAATTTCTTTGCGTTCTTTCCCATCTTTCGCTCCAATACCTTACGTTTTATTAAGATATTTTTTATTTCCGTAATAAGTTTACTTACTATTTCTTAAGATATCAAGAGTTTTCGTAAGTATTTTATACTTTTTTGATCATATTTTAAATTATTCGTAAGATAATTAATTGAAAATTAATTTTATTGAGTCAATTATATTTCCTGCTTTTAACTTTCATCTTTTGATTCTATCTTTCTGAATGAACCAAATTCAATATGATATCATCATCATCGGCGGTGGAGCTGCCGGACTCATTGCAGCCGGAACGGCTGCTGAAACCGGAGCCTCGGTCCTTGTTTTAGAATCAACGAAACGCGCAGGACGAAAATTACTCATTACCGGAAAAGGTCGTTGCAATATTACGAATAATTCAGATATCCAACACTACATGAAGCAGATCTTTCCTGTTCCAAAATTTTGTCGCCCCATGTTCTCACGCTTTTTTGTATCCGATATTCTTCAGTTGATGCATCGTTTAAATGTTCCCACTATCGAAGAACGCGGCCGGAGAGTTTTTCCCGAATCTCAGAAGTCAATGGATGTGGTAAATGCCTTGGTAAAATGGGTGGAAGATTCAGGCGTGGCAATCAAATACAATCGCCGTGTTAAACGAATTATTCAAAACGATGGCAAGATCACCGGCGTCGCTTTGGATACCGGTGCGGTATTTAATTGTAAAA
>Ga0164318_10002796_pt1 | contig 16321 bp, 16 predicted proteins | sample GuaBasSedimGuay9_FD_113734 | JGI IMG/M metagenome (GOLD analysis project Ga0164318, IMG submission 113734) | Subseafloor sediment microbial communities from Guaymas Basin, Gulf of California, Mexico - Guay9, Core 4571-4, 0-3 cm | ecosystem: Environmental > Aquatic > Marine > Hydrothermal vents...
AAAATGTACCGTTCGGCCAGCCTACGATTGAGGTGTAGCTCCATGTTACCGGTCCCCTTGAATTCCTCATAGATGACATCGTCCATCCGGCTGCCTGTGTCTATCAGACAGGTAGCAATGATGGTTAGGCTCCCTCCCTCTTCAATATTACGGGCCGCACCGAAAAACCGTTTCGGTTTATGGAGCGCGTTACTGTCCACACCGCCGGAGAGAATCTTTCCGGAGTGCGGGACGACCGCGTTGTGTGCCCGTGCCAGACGGGTGATGCTGTCGAGGAGGATGACAACATCATGCTTATGTTCGACCAGCCGTTTCGATTTCTCGAGGACCATATCGGCCACCTGGACATGGCGGTCGGCCGGCTCGTCGAATGTGGACGAGATGACCTCGCCGCGGACCGAGCGGCGCATATCGGTGACTTCCTCGGGACGTTCGTCAATCAGAAGCACGATCAGTTTGACCTTGGGATGGTTGGTTGCGATAGCATTGGCTATTTTCTGGAGGATGATGGTTTTACCGGCTTTGGGAGGCGACGTGATCAGGGCGCGCTGACCCTTGCCGATCGGAGTCATCAGATCCATGATCCGGGTTGTCATCTCATCGGCGTTGATCTCCAGCATGAACGGTTCGTTGGGATAAAGCGGTGTCAGGTTGTCGAAGAGGATCTTGTTCTTGGATATCTCCGGGTCCTCATAATTGATGGCCTCGATTTTCAGGAGGGCGAAATAGCGTTCGTTGTCTTTCGGCGGGCGGACCTGACCCGAGATGGTGTCGCCGGTTCGGAGATCAAAACGCTTGATCTGGGAAGGGGAGACATAGATATCATCGGGACCGGGAAGATAGTTATAGTCCGCCGAACGGAGGAAGCCGTATCCCTCATTGAGGATTTCGAGGACGCCTTCGGCGAAAATCATGCCTTCCTGTTTGGCCGAGGCGGCCTCCATTACCTTGAAGATCAGTTCCGATTTCCGAAGTCCTGAAACGCCGGGGATATCGAGTTCTTCGGCAATATGCAACAGTTCCGCAATCGTTTTGCTTTTCAGTTTCTCCTTGTCTGAGATGTCAATATCAATCTTGCTCATGGCAGTTACTCGTATAATTAGGTTTATTGTTTATCGTGAATTCGAATAGGGGAGTTAATTCAATTCTTCAACAGGGGCATCTCCCCAAAGTTTTTCGAGCGCGTAGAATTCTCTGACGGATTTCTGGAAGATATGCACGACCACATCGACATAATCCAGCAGAATCCAAGTCCCCCCTCGGACACCCTCGCGATGCCAGGGTTTCACTCCTTTTTTAAGGAGACCTTCTTCAATGGCATCAGATATCGCGTTTACATGCACGTCAACATCGCCGCTGACAATGACAAAGTAATCGCAAATACTGCTGAGGCTTTTAAGCTTGAGAATTTTGACGTCGAAACCTTTTTTGGAGAGTGCAAGTTTCCCTGCTGTTCGCGCGATGGTTAATGATTTCAGTTCCAAACTTCTTTCTTAATTCTCCTTCTTTTTATGTTTGTTGATTAAAGAGTCGAAATCCTCACCCAGGACCAGTGTCGCGGAAATACTCCTGACATTGTTATTTATCGGTTCGTAAACCGAATTATCGGGATCCAGCCCGATCTGTTCGGCGAGGATATCGGCACCCCCGAGATTCTTTTCTCTCAGGATCAGGAATGTATTGTTGACATGATAAGCATTAAAATCACCCACGTCAACAACATCTATTTCCAAAGGGAGCTTAATATGTTTCGGCAATTCGTTGGCGACATGTCCGGCGGCACCGTTGATCCCGCATCCGTTAAGAACCTGGAGCCTGAGAACGTAATCCGGCGCTTCGACCGTTTTGGACAATCCCTGGGTAATCCTGATGGCGAAGCTGGCTCCATATATTATTACGAGCGCGAAGATGGCCGCGATAGCCATTTCGAGGGTTTTCGATTTTTTCTTCGGACGGGGCGACCGCCTGATTATCTTTGTTTTTTTGGTAGATTTCTTTCGCAGCATCTGGTTATCGATCTTTAAGGAAGGGTGGAGGAAACTCTATCTGTTAAACGTCCTCCAATCATACATTCTATACGGATTATAAAAATAATACGGGTTATAATAACCGGCCGGCACCGATATAAATCCGACCGATAGCCGGAAATTCTCGGACGGGTGATAATCGAGATTCATCGCCGGATAAAAAGAAGTCTCATTAGCGACACTATTATTGAACAGTGATCCCGGATTATGAGCGACACTCAACTGCATATCGATCGACAGGGAGGGAGATATTTCATAGAACATCGATCCGGTATAGAGTCCCATGCCGGTGGATGTGCCGCCGCCGGAAAAATAGTTCACCGAATAAGAATGCGACCATTTTATTCGAGATAAATCTATCAGGGAAAAGGGCTTGGCCACGGGCTTCAGGCCCAGACTATTTTCCTTGGCCGACTGGATATCGGCTTTGTCCACCAGTTGTGCCGAGGCATTCAAGGTAAATGTAAAAACAATTACGGCTAACAGAATTATAAATTTTCTCATAAAACATCCCCCGCTTAAAGCAGGTCACGAAATCAAACTATCAAGTTTTAAATATAAAGTCAATAAATTTTTGGCCCATATATAGTTTCGGCGTTTATTCGATAAAAATCACTCTCAAATATAATACTATTAAAGAGGGCAAATCGTCTAATTTTTTATTTCTTTTTCAATGGCGGCTAATTCCTCGGCCGAGTTAATACCTTTAACTTCAAGGGGGTTGGAGGCCTTGACGACGGCGCAGGTTTTGCCCTCGGCGTTCAGCAATTTTATCGTATCGGTCAGATAATGTTCTTTTTGAGCGTTGTTATTGCCCACCTTTTGCAGGATCGAAAAAAGGCTTCGGCAGTCAAAGCAGAAAGTGCCGCTGTTTATCTCCCTGATCTTTTTTGTATCGGGATCGGCGTCTTTTTCTTCGATAATATCGAGCAGGATATCCGTTCCGGGTTTTCTGATGATGCGCCCGTAACCGGTTGAATCATCGAAGTCGGCTGAAAGGCAGGTGGCGGCAACATTGTTTTTTATATGCGTGTCAAAAACTTTATTGATCGATTCCCGGGACAGAAAAGGAACATCCCCGGCCGCAACGATAATATCGCCGTCATATCCTTCGAACAGATCTTTGGCCATCAAAACGGCGTGACCGGTACCGAGCTGTTCTTTTTGCCATACATATTCAACTTCAAAATCACGGGTCTGTTCGATAACCTGTTCACCCTTGTGACCGATAACGAGAACGATTTTGTCGAAGTCCATTTTCGACAGTGTCTCCAGCAGGTGTGTTATCAGCGGTTTACCATCGATGGTATGAAGGACCTTGGGAATATCTGATTTCATCCGTTTGCCTTTTCCGGCGGCAAGGATGATGGCAGCTTTTTTTCGGATCATATTAAATGAATCGGTCTCAGATGGCTTTATTTTTACTGTCCACTTTGACGATTTTCGGTTTGAAGGAAGAGATCTGTTCTTTATCGATCAGGCCATAGGCGATAATGATGATGATATCCCCTTTATTGCCTTTTCGAGCGGCGGCACCGTTGAGACAGATTGTGCCCGATCCGGCTTCGCCCTTTATCACGTATGTTTCGAGACGTTCCCCGTTGCTCACATTGGCGACCTGGACCTTTTCGTATTCAGTAATGTCGGCCGCCTTCATGAGATCGGCATCGATCGTTATCGAGCCTTCATAATTCAAATCGGCCTCAGTAATTGTGGCCCGATGAATTTTTGATTTACACACATGTATAAGCATAACTAAATCACTCTATACTATTAACCGGGCAATAATATAATAGTTTCCATTTTTTTGGCAAGTATCAATTTAATTCTGCCGGCGCTCCCTTATGGATAGCGTAAGTTGTTGCACAAAAGATACTTACAAATAATATAAGAACCATTGCACAATAGCGGGTAAATTTCAGGACTGATTTCCAGTTTTCACCGCTCCAATTCGGCCTTCAGAAAGTCGATTACCTTTACCGGGGTGGGGTCGATTTTGTTCAAGACGGCGAGATAAAACGAGGCGAAATCGCCGATCTGGATCAGTGAGAACATTCTTCCAAGAGCAAAATCACCCTGCGACCAGATATCGATTATCTCGACATCGAGTTTGTCGATAATTTCACTGACAATCGACATACGCTTTTTAATCCGGTCATGGTCATCGCTGTCTCGCAGATAAATCACGACAAGTTTATCACGGTAGGCATCGATTACATTCCATCCAACCAGTTCATTATGGTTAAATTCCGGGAACTGGTTATTGAAAGCCAGGCATTTGGCGTTTTCACAGATCTGGCCTTTCCATCGGGTCCCGACGGCATCGGTCAATTCCGGGCCGGAATAGATAATCGGCACTTTGTTGTATAATTTGGCGGCGAGAGCCTTGGCGGGATTGTTCTCGGTTTTTTTATCGATCGAAAATGTATCGCGCAGTGCTTTGAGACCGCCGATCAATTCAATTATATCGTTTTCGACATCATCAACCAGGCCCAGTCTGGATATCAAAAAGAGAAGGGGGGTGAACGAGAAGCCGAGCGCCGCTCGCGGGGCGTAACCGGTCGGCAAGGTTGCTTTCAGCAATCCATGTTTATCGGCCAGGTCGCCAAGTTTGCCGCCCGTGGTGATACAGGCGATCATGGCTCCGCGCTTAAAAGCATCATCGAAAGCCGAAAGAGTTTCTTCGGTGTTGCCGGAATATGAAGAGACAATGACCAGGGTATTCTTATCGACATACCCGGGCAGACGGTAATGGCGGCCGATTGCGAACGGGATGCTGATCCTGTCGGCCAGGAATGACCGTACCAGGTCGCCCCCGATGGCCGAACCACCCATACCGGCGACCACGATGTTTTTTATATTTTTGAAATAATTCGGATCAGGTTTGATTTTTTTACCGATGCCCGCCGCCTCTTCCAGTTGTTCGGGGAAATTATATATTTTTTTGTACATTTCCGCAGGATCAACGGCATCGAGGCCGCTGATATTATCCAGTATTTTTATCAGATCGGCCGGATTATCCGGTTTTGATGATTCTATAAAAGTCATAATTGTCACTCCACCGACATATTGTAATTGAGAAGAAAACCCTCGATTTCCTTTAATGTTTTCAGTCTTGATACTTCTTTAGCAATCTTTACGGCATCGGAGTATTTTATTTTGGGTATTAATCTGCAGGCGTTATATAACCTTGAAGGATTCATAGACAGTTGACTGATCCCCATGCCGATCAACAATGGGATTGACAGTATGTCCCCCGACATCTCGCCGCATACCGCCACGGGAATATTGTTTTTCTGGGCCGCTTCGATGGTCATCCTGATCAGCCTGAGCACAGCGGGGTGCAGGGGATTAAATATCTTGGCCAATTTTTGGTTGTCACGATCGGCGGCCAGTGTGTACTGGGTAAGATCGTTCGATCCAATGGAAAAGAAGGATACTTTCTCGGCCAGAATATCAGCGGCGACGGCCGCGGAGGGGACTTCGATCATAATACCGATCTGTATATTCCGGTCGAAAGGCAGATTGCTTTTTCGCAATTCGGCCATGGCATGCCTGATTATTCGGCCGGCTTTTCTCAATTCGGTTATATCGGCGATCATGGGCAGGAGCATTTTGACATTACCCCGTTTGGACGCCCTCAGAATTGCCTTTACCTGATCCTTAAAAACGTTCGGCATATCGAACGAGGCCCGAATACCGCGCCAGCCCAGGGCCGGATTATTTTCTTTCATATTGCTGTCCGACGGATGGTATTTGTCGGACCCAAGATCGAAAGTTCTGATTGTGACCGGACGAGGGTAATGCACCTTGGCGACGGAGTTGTAAAGCCGGTACTGATCATCCTCAGAGGGGAATCGTCCATTTTGTAAATAAATGAACTCTGTTCTATAAAGACCGATGCCGACCTTGTGATCGGCCAGAATCCGGTCTATCGGTCCGGGGACATCATAATTGGCGGCGACGTCGATATCGATATTATCGGCGGTACGGGGCGGGAAATCGGGTAATTTGTCAAGTTTGAGAATCTGAAGAGCGGTCACCCGGGCCTTTTTTTTGCGAACCTGATTCCACTCATCCAGCGACGGATTAATGGTCACGGTGCCTTTATCGCCATCGACAATAAGGCGGTCACCCGACATAATTTTAAGATGGGCCTGAGGGATACCGACCACGGTAGGTATGAGCAGGGATCGGGCAATCAGGGCCATGTGCGAATTTACGCCTCCGGCGGTGGTGACAATGGCTCTTACTTTTCTTTCATAAAGATTCATGACCTCGGCAGGGGAGAATATCTTCCCCACGAAGATCGATTCCTGCGGCGCCTGACCTATATGGCGGGCCGCCTGACCTGTCAGCCGGCGGAGAATTCTATTGGAGACCGCTTCAATATCGACCACCATCTGGCGCATATACTGATCACGGGAAGCTCTCAGAGGCGCCACCGCTTTTTCGACCATCAGACTGTAGATATATTCGGCGGCTTTGAGTTGCGACGCGATTTCGGCTTTGACGTTTTTCAAAAATTCTCTATCATCGGCGATCATGAACTGGCTCTCGAAAATCCTTGCCACCGGGCCGCTGATTTTACGGCTGGCCGATTCTTTCAGGCTTTCGAGTTCGGTCAATGATTCCGCGACAGCCATATCGAGCCGCATCAGCTCATGCTCGACCTGGTCGGGCGTAATGACGCGCTCTTCAATGGTCTGTTCAAGACTATAGACAACACGCGCCTCGCCCAGGGTCAGGCCGGGTGCGGCCGGAAGGCCCCGCAGTATGGTTTTTCTTCCTCTGGCAATCATTTACTTTTCCGGGTCATAAAAAATAATAATACGAGGTGATTATCGTATGCAACTAATTTATAAATTTTTTAGCTCACCGAATCCGGAGGTGACCAGATTGGTAAGATCCCTGAGGGCTTCCTTTTCATCGATTCCATCGGCATGGAGGATCAGCTCGGCGCCCATTTCGGCGGCCAGGGTCATGACGCCTATGATTGATTTCCCATTTACTTTCAGCCCGGCTTTTTCGATAAATATCTCGGATTTGTAGCGGGAAGCATGATTGACAAACATGGCCGACGGGCGGGCATGCATCCCGAGTCTATTAATTACTTTTACCGTTTTCTGCACCATAGTAAAAAAACTCAACCTAAAATGAACCGTTTACCGGACAGCTCTTTGACAATTCCTTTCAGTTCGAGGGCCAGCAGGATCTGAAGCAGATCGGGCATGGGCGTATTGGTTTCTCTCGCGAGTTTATCCACCTGTATCGGATCGGCACCGAAATGATTTAGAATGCTTTTTTCCAGTTCTGTCAAATCCTCGATATTTTCGGTTCGCCGTGCGATGACCTGTCCTTTAAGGCGGGGGAGGGCCTCAAAGATATCATCAATTGATGTCAGCAGAACCGCTCCTTCCTTTATAAGATGGTTTGTCCCTTTACTGGTCAATACGCGGGGTGAGCCCGGGACGGCGAAGATTTCACGATTTTGCTGTAAAGCATGCCCGGCGGTGGACAGGGCTCCCGAACGTTCGGCCGCTTCGATAACGACCACTCCCTGGGAAAGCCCGGAGATGATACGGTTGCGTTTCGGGAAATTCGGGCCAAACGGCTCGGTTCCGGGGAGATACTCGGAGAGGAGGCATCCGGATTTTATGATTTTTGCGGCCATGTTTCGCCCCTCGGGAGGATAAATTATATCCAGAGATGATCCGAATACAGCCAGCGTCCTCCCTTCGGCTGTCATAGCCCCGCGGTGGGCGGCGGTATCGACGCCGCGAGCCATACCGGAGACGACGGTGACGCCGTTTTCGGCCAGCCGGGCGGCAAGGTTTTCTGCAAATGAGCGTCCCTCCTCGGTGGCGGTTCTCGAGCCGACAATGGCGATTGCCCGGTTGTCGGATTCCTCATATTCGCCAAGATAAAAAATATAGGGAGGAGGATCGGGAATAGTTTTCAGAGCCCGGGGATAATCGCTCTCATTGATGATGAAAAACCGCCAGCCTTTGGAATTTACTTTTTCGACGATTTTTTCCGCTTTCTTCCGATCCTGTTTTTCTATTATAGTGGATGCGGTTTCACGTCCGATTCCGGGCACATCGGTCAACCGGCTGATCGATGCTTCAAGCGCTTTTCCTGCCGAGCCGAAGGTATTCAGGAGTTGATGCAGGCGCCCGAGGCCGATACCCTCGATTTCATTGAGGGCGATCAGATCCGCCAGATTTTGAAGTCGTTCGTTATCCAATTTATTTATCCAGTTCCTGTTCGATTCTTGACAGCAACTCTTTTTCTCCATGCCCCGAGACGGCGGAGAAAAGAATATAATCCGGGCCGGCCTTTCGGGACATCACATTCCTCTCATCTTCACTCAACAGATCCACTTTGTTGAGGACGACGAGTGAAGGCCGGTCAAGCAGGCTTTTATCAAATTCCTGTAATTCTTTTTTAAGCACCGTCAGGATTTCCTCGATATTGTCGGTAAAAATATCAATCAAATAGACTATTACCCGGGTTCTCTGGATATGTTTCAAGAACTGGATGCCGAGTCCCTTGCCCTGCGAGGCTCCCTTGATTATGCCGGGAATATCAGCCATGACGAATGACTTGAATTCACGCAGGCGGACAATCCCGAGGTTTGGTTTCAGGGTGGTAAACGGATAATCGGCAATCCTCGGTTTGGCGGCGGAATATTTGGCAAGCATGGTAGATTTACCGGCATTGGGCAGTCCCACCAGACCGACATCAGCGAGGAGTTTCAGTTCCAATATCAGTTCCATTGTCTGGCCGGGTTTTCCTTCTTCGGCCTCGCGCGGAGCCTGTTTGGTGGGTGATTTGAAGTGATCGTTGCCGTGCCCCCCGCGGCCGCCCCTGGCGGCGATAAACTCAATATTATCCTGATTAAGATCGGCGATTATGTCGCCGGTTTTTCTGTCTTTGATAATGGTCCCGGTGGGAACTTTTATAATAACCGGGTTGCCCGATTTACCGGTTTTAAGGTTCCCCTCACCGGGCCGGCCGTTATCGGCGCGATAGACTTTTTTATAGCGGAAATCAAGCAGAGTAGTCAGATTGGCATCGGATTTGAAGATAATGTCACCGCCGCGGCCGCCATCGCCGCCATCGGGGCCGCCCATGCGGACAAATTTTTCCCGGTGGAAGGATACGCACCCATTGCCGCCGTTTCCGGCCCGGACTTCTATTTCTGCGTAATCGACAAACATCGTTATTTTAAATCAATTATTATACCCGGCAAAAAAGCCCGGTTCGAATCAAAAACATATTATACGAAAATTATTTATTTAGAGCCAGATTAATCAACCGGGGATAGGTCGGGCGGTGATTTATCGTTTAAGGTATTCAGCCAGACGGTGGCGGAAATCATCGCGGCTGATTCCCTTTTCCATGTAGCCTTTATAGGTGATCGAGATTTCCCCGGTTTCCTCCGAGACGACCACAGCGACAGCATCGGATACCTCGGTGATACCGATACCGGCCTTGTGGCGCATACCGTACAATTTACGGTATCGCGGATTCTGAGTAAGGGGCAAGGTACAGGCGGCGGCCGAGATCATTTCGCCGGCGACTATAATGGCACCGTCATGCAGGGGAGTGTATGGTGTAAAGAGTGTCGTAATCATCTCGGCGGAAAGTTCGGCATTGAGTTTTTTACCGGTTTCGATAAAATTTTTAAGGCCGACGCCTTTCTCGATAACGATGAGCCCGCCATAGCGGAGTTCAGAGAGCCTGATCGCCGCCCGGGCGACTTCTTTGAGTGATTTACGTTCCTCGACTCTTATGAAATATTGAAAGATCCGGGAATGACCCATCTGGGCGAGCATCGAGCGGAGTTCGGGTTGAAAGACAACCACCAGAACAATAAAGCCAACGGTGGCGAGGTTGCTGAACAGCCAGCTTAAACCCTGAAGCTGAAACCAGAATGATACAAAGGCGATGATGAAGATCAATACCAGGCCGGTTACCATCTGCGCCGCCCGGGTTCCTTTCATCAGGGCCAGCAATTTGTAGAAAATGAACGAAACGATGGCAATATCGATCAGATCGTTTAATCGGAAAGAAAGAAAGTCTATGCCAAAAAATTCCATAATCAACTGCTATAATTTTCGATGGCGTTGATGACTTTTATTGTCTCGACTGTTTCGGCCACGTCATGTACCCGAATTATATTGCATCCGAAACGCACGGCATAAAATACGGCCGCCAGCGATCCTCCTATTCTTTTATCGGCATCCCTCTTGATTCCGGTAATCATCTGAATAAAAGATTTTCTCGAGGCCCCGATCATCAGGGGGCGGCCAAGCCCGGAGAATCGCCCCAGGTTCTTAATTATGTTCAAATTATCTTCAAGCCGTTTACCAAAGCCGATTCCGGGATCAAGGATGATACGAGCTCGGTCGATTCCGCTTTTGTCGCAGAATTCCAGCCGTTCGGAAAAGAACTGTGTGATCTCGGCAAGGCAGTCGTCATAATGCGGATTGTCCTGCATCGTACCGGGTGTCCCGAGCATATGCATCAGGGTTACAGGACCGTCGAAATCGGCCGCGACATTAGCCATGCCGTCGTCGAAACGCAGGGCGGAAATATCGTTGATAATATCGGCGCCGGCTTCGATTGCCTGTCGGGCCACATCTGCCTTGGTGGTATCGATGGATACCGGGATATTGGATTTTTTCCTGATGGCCTCGATAATCGGAATGGTTCTGCGCATCTCCTCATCGGCATTAACAGGGGCCGAGCCCGGCCGGGAAGACTCACCGCCGATATCGATAATATCGGCACCTTCTTCGATCATGCACATTGCCCGATTCAATGCCTTTTGGGGGTCAATATACTGCCCGCCGTCGGAAAACGAATCCGGCGTGACATTCAATACGCCCATAACCAGCGTCCGCGAAAGTTCAAGCTTTCGTCCGCGCGGCAGTGACATATTGCTGGTGATTTTGGCTGTTGTACCGGTCATAAATACCCCAGTAAAAAAACGAATCATATCCAATATAGAGATACAAAATTAATACGGCAAGGGCTTATTTATGATATGGACCCGGGAGAAGAATTTTATCGGGAAGTCTAATGTTTGAGATCACTGTTTTATCAGGGCTATGGCCTCGGCGCGGGTGGCATCCTCGCGAAGCAGTCCGCGGACGGCCGAGGTGATTGTTTTGGAGCCCGGCTTTTTGACGCCGATCATGGTCAGGCAAAGGTGTTCGGCCTCGATAATCACCAGCACGCCTTTGGCCTTAAGAGTGTTGTACATGGCCTCGACGATTTCAGTTGTCATCCGTTCCTGTATGGTCGGACGATGCGAAAACATTTCGATGATCTTGACCAGGTTGGAAAAACCGGTGATCTGGTTTTTTTGCGGAATATAGGCAATATGGACCTTTCCGAAGAACGGGAGAAGATGATGTTCGCACATGGAATAGAAGGCGATGTCCCGGACAATGATCAATTCGTCTTTATTGAGGGAGGTGTACAGTTTAAGGGCCTTTTCCGGCCGGGCTTTAAGGCCGCTGAAAATTTCCCGATAGAATTCATAGACTCGTTCGGGAGTGCGGGCGAGGCCTTCGCGGGCGGGATCTTCGCCGATCCCCTCGAGGATCAGCCTGATACCCTTTTCGATTTTTTTCTTATCCATCTATTTCGGGTGCCGGTTCCGGAGCCGTTTCAGACTGGGTTCCATCAAGACCGATAATCTCATCGATCTGTGAACCCGAAATCGCCTCATGTTCAAGAAGGGCTTTTGCCAGTTTATCAAGTTTATCGCGGTTTTCGGTTAATATTCTATTTCCTGTTTCCTCGGCTTTAATCAGGATACGTTTGACTTCCTCATCGATCAGGCGGGCGGTTTCCTCCGAATAATCGCGGTGCTGAGCTATCTCGCGTCCGAGGAATATTTGTTCTTCGCGTTTGCCGTATGTAATCGGGCCCAGTTTTTCGGACATGCCCCACTGGCAGACCATTTTCTGCGCGATTTCGGTTGCCCGTTCCAGGTCATTTCCGGCCCCGGTTGATGTCTGGTTGAAGACGATTTTTTCCGCGAGCCGTCCGCCCATAGCATAGACCAGACGGGTTTCCAGGCGTCGTTTGGTATGAATATGTCTTTCGTCAACCGGCAAATAGTGGGTTACACCGAGAGCCATTCCCCGGGGAATAATGGTGACTTTATGCACCGGGTCGGCATCGGGCAGGAACTTCGCCATCAAGGCATGCCCGGCTTCGTGATAGGCAATAACCTTTTTTTCTTCTTCAGGAATGACCATTGAACGACGTTCGGCGCCCATCATTACTTTATCTTTGGCTTCCTCGAAGTCGGACATAGACACGGCATTGCTGTTATTACGCGCGGCCAGGAGCGCCGCCTCGTTGACCATATTGGCCAGGTCGGCGCCGGAAAGTCCGGGTGTACCCCGGGCCAGGATATCGAGTCTTATATCATTACCGAGTTTAATCTTTTTGGTGTGGACCTTCAAAATCCCCTCACGGCCGCGCACATCGGGCGCATCGACGACGATCTGGCGATCGAACCGTCCGGGTCGCAACAGGGCGGGATCGAGAATATCGGGACGATTGGTGGCGGCAACAAGGATAACACCGTCATTGGATTCAAAACCGTCCATCTCAACCAAAAGCTGGTTAAGAGTTTGTTCTCGTTCATCATGTCCACCGCCGAGTCCGGCGCCACGGTGGCGGCCGACAGCATCGATTTCGTCTATAAAGATAATACAGGGCGCATTCTTTTTTCCCTGTTCAAACAGGTCGCGAACACGGCTGGCACCGACACCGACAAACATTTCCACGAAATCGGAACCGGACATCGAGAAAAACGGCACCCCGGCTTCGCCGGCCACAGCGCGGGCAAGAAGGGTTTTCCCTGATCCGGGAGGCCCCAACAGAAGGGCGCCTTTGGGAATTTTACCGCCGAGTTTCTGAAATTTTCCGGGGTCCTTCAAGAATTCAATGATTTCCTGCAGTTCGACCTTAGCCTCGTCAACACCGGCGACATCATCGAAAGTGACTTTGGGCCTTTCATCGGTCAAGAGTTTGGCGCGGCTTTTACCGAAAGAGAAAAGACCTTTCTGACCGGAGGCACCCTGCATCTGTCTCAGGAAAAATAGCCATATAAATATGAGCAGGAGCCAGGGAGCAAAAGACATCAACAGTGAGAAGTAATTGGGGCCCTTGGTCTTGGCATCGATAACAACATTGGCTTCCTCGAGCCTGTTTACAAGGGTAAAGCTATTGTCGTCAAAGGGTATCCTGGCCTTGAATTTTGTATATCTATCGGTTCCTTTTTCGGTGGTCAAAGATGTCTCCTGAGAAAGGCGGCCCTCAATGGTTCTTTCGACAAAAGTCACCGAGGCGATATTTCCGTTATTGAGCTGATTGATAAACTCTGAATAGGAAATTTCAGCCACATCGCCTTCTGATGTAGAATACAGGCTGTATGCAAAAATAAAGGCCAGAATTATAACCACCCAAAAACCAAGGGATTTAACCGGGCCCTTCCAGCTAAAGGAATCTTTATCATTAGGGTTGTCTTTTCTCTGACGCCCTTTATTTCCTGAGGGCGGTCTGGAAAAATCCTTATTGTCTTCGCTGAATTTCATTAAAAATATTCTCCATTAATAATATACAAAATAATCGGCAAAAACCTCAGTAATAATTTACTCATTTGCCACTTTGCCGATAAACGGGAGGTTTCGATATTTCTGCGCCTCGTCAAGGCCGTATCCGATCACAAAATCGTCGCCAACATCAAAGCCACGGTATTTTATATCGATATCCACCAATCGGCATTTACTCTTATCCAAGAGTGTAACAATTTCAATTGATGCCGGTTCCTTCTGTCTTAATTGCCCGATAATTGTCTGGACGGTTCGTCCTGAATCGACGACGCCCTCGACGATCAGGACATGCCGTCCTTTTATGGAAATCTCAGGGCCGCCGCTCATATCCACTTTTTCTTCCGGGGTGCGACCATTGGCATAGCTTGAGGCGGAAATAAACTCCATTTCAATCGGGACCGATATACTCCTGACCAGATCGGCCATAAAGACGACGCATCCTTTCAAGACACCGATCAAAATCGGGTCTTTATCTTCATAGTCCTCCGATATCTGCCGTCCCAATTTTTTTATTACTTTCGCGATTTTGTCCTGCGGCAGCAGGAGTTCGAGCTTATGTAATTCCTGCGGTTTCATTACCAATACTTTCAATTGTAAGCACCTTTTGGGTTGATTCGTCGATTTTGAGGCGATTTGAAATCTGATGGCCGATCAGCCAGACCACACCTTTCTGATCGAATAACACCGGAATTTCATCCCTGATATATCGTGAAATTTTTTTGTCAGTCAAATAGTCGCCTATTTTTTTCGTTTTTGTCATTCCCAGCGGGGAAAAACTGTCGCCTTTTTTTATACCTCTTGCGTAAAGGGGAAGAATCAGTTTACTGTAATCAATATTTATTTTGCGGCCCTGTTTTTGTTTTTTGAGTGATGCTTTACCCGATCCAACGGTCGAACATTTTATTCTTATATCGACACCCTTGAGTTCGGTAATACCATTTATGTTCAAAGGTGATTTTTCGATAGTGATTTTCCTGTCAAAGAATATCAGCAAATCTCTGTCGGCGGCGACATTGATGCCGTTGGTCAGATTCAGCGCTTTTATCCGGCTGTCGGGCAGATTCATAATGCGGTCTATATCTTCAAAACTACCGGTTCCGCGGCGGCCGCTTAATCTCTCCAGCAAAATTTTTATAATACGTCTTTTCAGCCAGACATCATAAGCGGTAAATCTGCTTAAATCAACAACTATTTTCCCTCCGGGCGTGAGAGACGCGATCTTCCCGGTTTCTTCCCGTGCCAGAGCGTTGAGAAAGTGGTTTTCTTCGGTCAAAATACGACTGAAATTAAAAATCGATGATCGATATCGATCGCCGAAATGTCTTTCGATGGCAGGGATTATTTTATTGCGGATGTAGTTTCGGCTGTATTTTGATCTGAGATTGGATCGATCGAGAACGGATTCAATTTTATTTTTTTGGAGGTATTGTTCAATTTCGCTTCGGGAAATATTATAAAGCGGGCGGATTTTATTGTTATCAATCGGCCTGATCGGATTCAGGCCCTGCGGGCCGGTACCGCGAATCAACCGGAAAAGAATTGTTTCCACCAGATCATCGAGGTGATGCCCGAGGGCGATTTTGTTGCATCCAAGCTCGCCGGCCATATAGGACAGGGCATCTTTGCGAAATCGATGTCCGGCTTCCTCCATAGAAATTTTGAGTTCATCGGCATGAGCCGGTATATCTGCTTCAATGACAGAGAAAGGCACTTTGAGTTTGACGCAGATATTGCGGCAGAATTCGATCTCGTTTTTTACGGCGCGCGGCCGGATTTTGTGGTTGATATAACAGGCGGCGAGAGCGAAATCGTATTTTCTCGAAAGTTTTTTAAGCGAATACAGCAGGGCGGTCGAGTCGGGGCCGCCGGAGAAGCCGACCAGTATTTTATCGCCTGCGGAGATCAGGTTATATTCCAGAATGTTCTTTTCTACTTTTTTTATAATATCCGTCATAATCTGAATATAATGTTTTTGATGGAAGATTAAAGGGGTAAATAGCTATAACGATTGACGAATCGGTGATTTTTACTATATTTATTTAACTCAATCGTGAGAGGGATGATTATGCCGAAAATTTACCAGTTATTTCCAATCGTTTTTTTGGTATTGCTTTTTGCGGGCTGCGGTTCGGATACGGTTACGGGAAATTACCAGAATCCATTAATGGGGGAGTGGACAGAGACATACCGGACATATTTCCCGATTCAGGATTATCCGGATCCGTGGAGCGGCCCCAATGTTCCCGATCCGATACAGATTTATCATCCCGATTACGGCACTTATGTAATCGATCTGCCTTTGAGATCTGTAGTCAGATTCACCAATTACAGTTTCAATATTAAGATTTTCGATGATCGGGATATACTTCAGAAAGAGCTGCGGGGGATTTATGACCGCTCCGGGAATAAGGTGGTTTTGAATGTCGAATATACCTGGGCGGGATATTATGATGCCTGGCAAATCGAATATGATCAATTCGCCGAATATTCGGATTCACTGATTGTCGATTTTTTCGAGGGTGATTCGCTTGGTTTTTCGACAATTTCGGGCATTGATGAAAGCACGGGAATGATAACGGTTCCGATGTCGAGTATTATCTGGTCGGTGCCGGGCGGTCTCGGTGTGAAGGCATCGGGGATATTTACACG
>Ga0164318_10002797_pt1 | contig 16321 bp, 15 predicted proteins | sample GuaBasSedimGuay9_FD_113734 | JGI IMG/M metagenome (GOLD analysis project Ga0164318, IMG submission 113734) | Subseafloor sediment microbial communities from Guaymas Basin, Gulf of California, Mexico - Guay9, Core 4571-4, 0-3 cm | ecosystem: Environmental > Aquatic > Marine > Hydrothermal vents...
ACCGTATAAGAATAAATTCTAGAACCTATTGAGGAACTTATTAAGGATTTCATCGCCTTTCAAAGCATTTAAAGTTTCTTCCATATTACTTAGTCTAACAAATTTCTCTTTACGAGGCTCTTTTGAAAATGTTGCTTTAAAGCGTTCTTCTACATCCACGAGGCCCATACGCTCTAGCTCAGTTACTGCTTTTTCTACTTTTGCTAGATCAAAATCTGGTTCCCATTCAAAAACAGAGTAGAACTTGATTAGGTCACCATATAATTCCGAGATCCAAAGGACACCGTAATATGAAGAAAGGACACGTATTACATTGAGATAGAACCGTGAAGTTTCATCACTTTTTGCGTTCTCAATTAATTTATTTATGTTTTCCAGAACAGTACTCATTACACACTCACCATTATATACATCTATTATGCATCCTATTAGAACTTTATCATCTATATTGATGTTGGCAATATAGTTTTCTGTACCGATAATAAAGCATTTTTAAGTGCAAATGCATATGTTAATCCATATAGAATAATCGTCATGGTGAGTTTAATGTCCTATGTTGAAAGAACAGTTTATGATTACCTAAAAGACATACTCACATCAGGTATAAGAATACTTCTTAGTAAACGTTTCTTCGTGTTTACGCTGATGCTCTTTTTGAGCTCAATCCTTCCAATGTACGTGTTATGGCAGTATAGTACGGGTGCAATAAATATTATATCTATGCCAATTTTAGCGATTACTTTAACAGCTCAAAACATAGTTAAAATACAGTTTGCTATTTCTTTGGCATTTATAATAGTTGGATTTCTTCTAGGCCGTGCTAATACACTAATTCAGTCGATTTTGATTATAGTAGCGGGTATTATTTTTTCAGTAGTTAGTCTATACTTTATTGAGTTTGAGTTTATAGAGACTTATGAGCTAGTAATGTTATCATTATGGACGATAATTTTAATAGCAGCAACTTTCTCCTTCGTTAGAAATCTTTTTGGAAATAAAATATCTGGAAGTATACTGTTTCTGGGAAAGCCCGAAAACCAAGGATTTGCGCTCTTTGGCGGTCTACTTGCTGTTATCTACATCATCTTTGCTCTTATAACAGCATACATTTACCTTAACACCAACGACATAATGTTTTTGATAACAAATCTAAGCATTCAGCTATTCATGATTCTCGCGGTTACAATACTCGCAAGGTTTGATGATTTATTCTTTACAATTGTTGGATTTTACTATCTCTTAACTGCAGCAAACTTAATTTCATTAGGATACCAAGTATTGTTTTCTGGTTCTAACAGAGTCATTAGCATTATTGATGTGATAACCGCAGTGTTCTTCATTATATACAATGTGCAGATAGTAATTAGAAAAATACCATTCAAAAGAAAAGCGTATAATGAGCAAGACGTATGGATTTTCTCTAAGGTTTTCGAGAAGATTGGTGAGAAAGGCGTTGTGCTGATATTTTTTGGAATTGTTTTGGGATACGTTATGTGGCTTCTGACACTCTTTTTTGTTGAACCAATAAAAATTGATTTTGCATTCTTTAATTTACTACTAGATGCGAGCTATTATTCAGTATTTACGAAAACAGTTTACATCTATTTTGCAAACTTAATTCTCTTAGTAATCTTGCTTTTGTATGTTGTATCACCTTCCTTTAGAAACTATTCTTCACCAAAGATTTATCGTTTCAGTTGGCTTCCACCGTATGACGAATTAAAGAAGTTATTTGAGCGTGCCAGAGAGGAAGAAATAAGCTGGAAAGAACTCATACTAAAACTGATTTTAAAGGGATTAGCAATTGGTTCTAAGCAGATATATGAAATGGCACGCGAATCGGACTTGCTACAAAAAACATTTAGAGCTCTCGAAGAATCCCTAAAGGACACACCACTGATGAAATGGCTAAAGCAAATAAAGAAGGATGAAAATGAAGAAAACCTTAACGATGAATAACATGCAATCATAGTTTTTAACTTACTTTTTATCGTTATTTTCGTTTAATTTCTTTTCAGCCTCTCTAATCAAATTAATTATCGCTGTCTTGCCAAACTTAACAGTTCTTTTTGCCTTTCTTTTTAATACGTAGCCCCCAATCTCAGTAAATGCTTTCTCAGCAAGTTCATCGCCTTCACCAGACACATATTTCCTCCATTTTTTGTTACTACGTGGTTTTTCTGGATTTGTCCAAGAGATATCAAAATCAGAAAGTTCTTCAGGTTTAAATGCAATTGTTGCAACATCTAGAGTTCTATGAATACTTAGAGGCGCGGTAAATACTCGCTGTGGATCCATAAGATTTTCAACTTTTATGGGAGTTATCACACTATTCACGTTATGGCTTAATTTGTTAATGGCTCCTTGAACTTTGTTTATTATATACTGAACTATTGCATACCCGATGTTAATAGGATTTATCTTCGAGTAAAGTTCTTGAGAAAAAGCATTTTCATGCACTCTAACATGAACACCATTTCCAGACCATACTAAATAGACAGATTCTGAGACTCCTTCTGATTCTAATGCGTCTACGATTATTCTTGCAACCTTAAGGGTCTCTTTCCACTCATCAATTGTGCTATCAATGTCCCATGTTGGTGTTCTGGCAGCTACATTATTCCAATAGTCAAGAGCATGTGATTTGCTCTCCAGTACCCGGTAAAGACTTGCTGATGCATAGATGGTCCTTGGTCGTAGATAACTGAAATGCTTAATGATATCTATAACATCATTAGTACGTCTAATTGTTATTGGCTTTGTATTCATGTATCTTATCAAGATTGGTCTATTATCCTTGGTTTTAACTTCGCAGTGAATTGCAATCCATCGATTCTTGGCAAAATCAGTAATTTCTTGTTGAACATAAGGGTTACTGTAGTACTTAAGAAGGTCAATCACCCACATCACCAGTTTATTTAATTATACCCACAAAGTATGTGTTTCAACATTATATAATGAATCTATACGATAAGCATTATCATACGTGATATATCTCCCATAAGCAACTATACGATCATCTGGCTTCACATAACAAAGTATATCTGCATAAGCAGGTAATTTTACCGTACCAGATATAACTGTAAATGTGGTTCGAAAACTTGCATAACGTTGAGCTGCGAGTATATAATTGTAGTTTTTTATTTTAATGAAGTCTCCAACTCGCCCAACAATCCCAGTTATATCGTTTCTCAATGAATCAAATGGAATGAAAAATTCTGGAAATTCATCTACTTTGTACTTAAGGACATATAATCCTAGAGATTTTCTTTCTAGGTCATCAAAGTTGACCAAAAGATATCGTTTAGGAATGCGTGTAGAAACCTTATAGCCTTTTTTTCTAGTATAGTCTATCAGAAACAATTTGTACTCAGATGATGACGGATACATTCCGTAGACTTCACTAAGCTTATGAAGCAAATCAGATTTTGATGCTTTTCCAAAAAATCGCATAGACGTACACAATGTTTCTTCGATGAGGTCTAGGTTAAATGTGTTTTCCAAGGGTTTATCTGATATAAGCACACTATAAATTTTCTTCTCAATACTTAATGCTGAAAACAAATATCCAACTTGCTTGCCAGATGCATCAACTATCCGAGAACCATAAAGAATTGTCTCCCCATTCAATTTAATCACACATAAAAATTAATACAGAAAAAGATAAACATTACTCTAGTGGCTTCTTAAGTGTGTATGGTTTCCAACCATGTTTTTCTCTGAATTGATTTATGTATTTAATAGCTCGTTCTTTGTCTTCTTTGCTCATCTTTTTGCTTCGAAGCACTGCCATAAAGAGGACATAAGTTCTTGCTTGAATTGTTTTTGGGGAGACACCATGTTCAAGATCCTCTTCCATCTCAGCAAGAATTGCTGCAACCTCTTCTGCATTACTTAAACCCTTAGGACCAATATCTCTTACTTGCTTGCCAAGATATAAGTTTCCTTTATCGACAACAATGAATTTTCCGTCTTCATAAGTTATTCTACCTTTTACTATACGATCATAAAATTCCCAGTTATCGGCCCATTCTGGATTTCGTTCACGAAGCTTTCTTAGGACCATACGTCTTATTTCAGTTGTTTTTGTCCCTTCAGTTACTTTTTTCTCTACTGCATCTGCAATTTCTCGCGCAACACTTTCGCTAGCACCAACATTCATACAGCTTTTTACAATTTTCTCTTTGTCAAACTCTTCAGTTCGCCCATCAAACTTAGTGACTTTTACCATAAGAACACCCCCCAAGGAGATAAGATTCTGTAATGAAATTGTTTGTTTTCATATAAAATATTTTTTAGATTAATTGCAAAAATGTGAGATTATATAAGGAAAGTCTATCACGTGTTAGATATGTAATAAGGAGACAATATCTTGAAGGTGCAAAAATATGAAAGTAGATGTGGTAAGAGCCAATCTAACCGAATTAAGCTTAGATGCTATAGGCGTCGGGGTATTTGAAGATAAAGAATTACCAGAGAGAATCAAAACTGTCGATAAAGCATTAAATGGTGCTATAAGCGAGATTATAAAAAGTAAGAAATTCGAGCCTAAAGATGGAAAAACTTTCGTTCTCAGCACGTTGGGGAACATCAATTCTCAATTTATTATACTAATTGGTCTTGGGAAATATGAGCAATGTAGCCATGAAACAGCACGACGATTTGGAAGCAGAGTTGTAAAGAAGGCAAATGAACTAAACTTCAAAAATGTAGGAGTTGAGCTCTTAGACAGTGATAAAATAGACGTAAAAACAATATCTAGGGCTATTGTTGAAGGTGCAATTATGGGCGAGTACAAATTCACTGAATACAAGACAGAGAAAGAAGATAAACAAGTTGAAAGCCTTAGCGTTATAGTTAAGGATGACAACATGGTTGATGCAGCAAAAGAGGGTAGTAAAATCGGCCAGATATTTGCGGAGAGCGTAAATTACGTTAGAGACCTTGGGAATCATCCAGCTAATGTAATGACGCCTACGAGACTTGCAAACGAGGCAAAAAAACTTGCAACCAAATACGGATTAAATATCAAAGTATTTTCATTAGAGGAAGCGAAAAATATGGGCATGAATGCGTTTTATGCAGTGGCAAAAGGGAGCAATGAGCCTGCAAAATTCATTGTACTGGAGTATAACATGGACCAAGAAAAATATCCACTCTATGCCATTGTTGGAAAAGGTATAACATTTGACAGTGGTGGTTTGTCATTAAAGACCAGCGAAGGTATGACGAATATGAAATATGACATGCTTGGTGCAGCATCAGTCCTTGGGATAACGAGAATTGTTGCAGAGCTTAAGTTACCGATTAGACTTGTTGCAGTTATACCAGCAACTGAAAATATGCCAAGTGGAACAGCAACTAAACCAGGTGATGTTGTTAAGTCGTATTCTGGGGTGACCATAGAAATTCTTAATACAGATGCAGAGGGGCGATTGATACTGGCGGACGCTTTAGGTTATGTGTCTAAAAACTATAAACCAGAAGCAATAATAGACTTAGCAACACTAACAGGCGCTTGTGTTATTGCATTAGGCCATACTGCAATCGGTTTATTCTCCAAAGATGATGGCCTTGCAGAGAAATTGATAAAAGCTGGAGAAAAAACATGGGACAGAGCTTGGAGATTGCCTCTTTGGGATGATTATTATGAATTGCTCAAAAGCGATATTGCAGATGTGAAGAATGTAGGTGGCCGTCCTGCTGGTGCAATAACTGCTGCAGCATTTCTTAGCAAATTTTTAGTAGGAGATCTGAAACCAAAATGGGCACATTTAGATATTGCAGGAGCTGGAATGACTGATTCTGCAAAAGAATACATTCCAAAGGGTGCTTCTGGAGCTGGTGTTAGACTAGTGGCTCAATACCTGATGGATGAAGTTACGTAAAGGGTGCTTTTCAAATACTTTATTTTTCTATTTATTTTACATTAATTCTGCAGTATGGTCTTCTTCTGAAAGAAGCTGAAAAGACCTGCCATACCAAAAATACCAGATTATAAGCATCATGAAAACCAAAATTAAGTCAAAATCACGAAAAACAATCAAGTTTGGGATGTATGCGGGATTGTAAAATACGAAAATTGTTGTCGTAACGAAGTTGCTAAGTACACCAAAGAGGATGAAACCCAGAAATGAACTTGTTCTACGATTGTTTGACATTATTCGATATCGCCAGAACAGATAGCCAAAAAGTCCACCAACACTTAGTCCCACGAAGAATGATGACGCAACAACCAAAAGAAATACAAGTTCACCAATTTGCGTTACTAATGCAAATATCAAAGGCACTATTACAAGTCCATAGAATGGTAATAGTTTTTTCATGCTCATTACAAATACTGACGACATGCGACACCCACACAAGTCATTTGCCATATTACATAATAAATTTATTTAAAAGAATTACTATCATTATTTTGACCTTTTTAACATAAATTGTTGATAACAATTTAAGATTTTTGGTAAATACTTTTACTGGAGGGGCTCTCTCGATGTACTCTTCAGTATCTTAATAATACTCAGTTAAAATTAGTCTTTAGCTGATAAATCATTATGATTCAGTATGAAAGATGTATCGAAGTTATGCTGTTTAAGGAAATTAACAAATTTAGAATCCATTGTTAGAAAACTTGCATTCTCGATATATGCTGTAGAATAAGCGATGCAATCAAAAATATCTTTATGGCCCATCGTACGAAGCTTGATAGACAGGGTTATATGTTCTACCTTTGGATTTATTAGTTGAATGTTTGTATTGCTCAGCAATGATTCAAAAGCCATTAAAAGATCATCATTTAGATATTTAATGTTCATCTTAATTAGTTCTTTAGATACCTTTGCAACAATCTCAGGAACCATAAGTGTAGGATATATTAACGTGTACTTATATTGGAGATTAATAATGGCATCCAGCTGCCTATCATCTAGTTCCTTTACTTTAATTCCAAAAAAAGGCAGTAAATAACTAGTATCAAGAAGTAACTTATATCTCATTTTCAATCATCTCTGTAAGTTCTTCTGACTCCCTCTCTAGTTCTTCAAAGGATGTTTCACTCCACATTTTTCGCTTCTTTAAAAATGCGTCAACGCGTTTTATTATAATCTTGTTGTTCTCTGTCTTAATTAGAATTTTTTCACCTTCTTTTAAGTCTAATTTCTTTACAATCTCTTTCGGAATGTATATCGTATATTTTTTTCCAATCTTACTTACCAGGCTCATCAGATACACCTGGAAAGAAATTACTTTTTCGAATTATTTAAATTTTTGCAATTATCTCTGTAGTACAGTCAAAAATAGATGAGATTCCGACAAACTTGCTACTAAAAACTCTTATACACAAAATGAAAAAACTATAGAATATATTCAACAATAGACTGTTTGAATAGTTGATGCAAAAAGAAGATTGAAACCACAATCATTATAACTGTAATGTATACGGTTATGTAAATTACAGGTTGTATTGTAAATACGAAACCAAGTGGGAGCTCGGGAGTAAAAGGCAGACTTGATATAGCAAATTTACTCAAGAAATAGCCAGTAACAACTCCAGCAATAACTCCTTCGATAACGATCAAAAATATCTCACTTAGGATTATCCCTAACACATTCAACTTAGTAAATCCGATACTTCTCAAGACACCAATTTCATAACGACGTTCATGAAGTATATAGATGACGCTTGTTGTAAGTGTTAGGCTTGATATAATTACAAAGGCAAGAAATAAAACTTGTAAAATGAAATAAAATGATCTGTAGTATCGCATGTTATCGTTAACTCTCTCTTCTGCTACTATAATGGAATCTGGTATTATTGAATGCGAGCGAAGAACTTCTAAGATATCTTTTTTCACTTGACTTGTAGATGCATGCTCAGAGACTTTTATAAAAACAGATGTAAAGACGCTGTAATTGTTTATTCTATACGGATAAATCGATTGCACTATATTATAGCTGATGAGACTCATAAAATAACCGTTTGGTACAGAGAAATCCACCCAAATAGTTTCCCAAGCGCCAGCCATTAAAGAGATTGCACCAATAACAGTTAGATTTACTGGACCTTTTGGAGTAACCCAAGTTACATTCTCCCCAATACTGACACTCAAATTCTTAAGCAAGTAATCTTGAAGGATTATTGTATTGTTATGTTCTAGAAGATAATCTATAGTTTGTCTTTCGTCCATATTATTGAGAGTCTCTTTGAATCGAATTGTGTACAGTACATTAAGTATTTGAGAAGAATTGATAGCATAAAAGCAAATCCGATTCCATGATGTATCTGAATAATTAAGATGTTGCCACCAAAGTTTTCTAATTCCAGCAACACCAGAGACGTTCGGAATGTTTTTTAAATCGTTTATAACGTTAGCAGGAAGATTCGCATGAATCACTATATCAGACCCTGTAGCAAAGTACACTTGTGTTCGCATAGCCATTGTGAAGCTATCATAAGCAATCTGCCCAGAAAGTAGAAATGCAACTGTAAATGAGATAATAAGAACACTGAAGAACGTTCTGCCTTTATTTCTTAATAGATTTCTCGGAGAAAGCAAACGAATCTTCTTTGAAAATATAAAAACAATAGCAAATAATGGAGTTCCTAATATAACTATTGGCGATATAAGAAAAGTCATACCAACTAATGCAATTAGAAAAGATGGAAGCAAATGTTCTAGCTCCATAGTATCAACTGCAACTGTAACTATATCTAGAAAGTTGCTAATACCTACAATTGAAAGAATAATTCCTAGAAATGCAACTATGAAAAACCATATTTTTCGAGAACCATAGAATAAATAATATTGATGCTTCATCAACTCGAGTGGACTACTTCTTAAGAACAGAACTGCAGGGACAACTGAAAAGAATAAAGAAGAGCTAATGCCAAAAGCAGTACTCATGTAAATAAGTTCGAGGCTCATGTAAAAAGATACCCCATGAGTAAGTGCAAAACCAGAGAGAATCGAGACCATAAACAATCCCAGATTTAAAGAGAGAAGAGCTATTGGAAAAGCAAGGATGCATCCTAATAGACTAAGTACAAGTATCGATAGAGAAAAATCTAAGAGTAAACCTTTGTTTGAATAACCAATTGCTTTTAGCAACCCAATATAATACCTCCACTCAGTAAAGCTCTGATAAATAATGTTGACAATTACGAAAAAACTTACGACAAATCCCATCGAATAGATTAGGTTTACTACAGTTACAACACGATTTATAATTTCATTTAATGATGAAATAAAACGCTCCTTAATATTACAAATAGAGAAATTACCATCCAAAGCTGATTTTAAATCTGAAAAGATTGTAGTATTGAATGGATCAGTCACATGAATATATAGATGTGTGGCCATTTTATTTCCAAACAATTTTTCAAGTACTTCTTTATTTACAAAGATAGCTCTATTAATCTGCCAATAGTTAGAAGGATTTTTTGTGTCAAAATCATAAACCTTTGATTGTATGTCTACAATTCCCTTAACAGTCAAGTTAAATTGTGTCCACCTGCCACCCACCCATATTTTCAGATAAAGTGTATCATTGATCTGCAAGTTAATTAAACCAGAGAAAAGTTTTGAAACTACACATTCGTTATCAAGCGTTTCTAGCGATGAGATTGAGCCATTAATAAGCTCAAAGTTACCAAAGAACATATCTTGGCTCCAATTCACCCCAATAACATACACATAAGTAGATTGAAAGAATGAGCTGTTGAGAGAAACACGTGACCATATTTGGATTCGTGATGATGTTGCCATCACGTCAGATATGTTAGATATTAGGCCATATACTTCAGATTCATTGAAAATCCAAGTTTCATTGGATTTTACAACATAATCTATGTAGCCAAGACTCTGAGAAAAAGATTGAAGATATTGCTCTTTCGCTATTAGTGTTCCGTTTGAAGCACCTAGAAAAAGACCTATAGATAAAGCTATTGTAAGGACAAATAATATAAATCGCAGTCTTTTCATGCGAAGTAAGCGAAAAAAGATTAAATGCATACTGTTTCTCTTTAATTTTCAGAACATAAATATTACTATAGGTAGTGTTCAAAAATTTCAGACAGTATTTTAGTTTAAAAATATGCAAAGAATTACATTATTGGAATAACACAAATACCAAAAAACAATAAAAAAATTACATCTATCATTAAATTACTGAAATACAATCATCACAAAAGTAGCGAGGATTCTGCAATGAACAACAAACCTAGTAATGCTAGAATACGATTAGCACTTGTGTTAACCGTTTGTTTAATATATTTTCAAGGACCATTTGGTGGTTTAGCAGTAATGACAATATTACCTGTATTGAAAAAATCATTTCTCATTGGAATCGATTTAATTGCTCTTGCTGTTACACTATATGGATTGATTCTGGGTTCTATGCAACTGATTGCAGGTATGCTCTCCGACAGATTTGGAAGAAAAAAAATAATTACAATTGGTTTAGTATTTTACATAATTGGGACAGCGATTACATCAACAGTTACAACTTTTTGGGAATATTTACTAACTAGAGCAATTCAAGGATTTGGCGACGGTATGATTAACTCAGTAACAGTTGCCCTAGCGGGAGATATTGTTTCAGAAAAAGATCGAGGAAAAGTTATGGGTGCTTTAAGTACATCACTCTCATTGGCATTAGCACTAGGGCCTCTCTTTGGAGGAGTCGTTGCAAGCTTTAATTGGAGATGGATTTTTGTTACTATGAGCTGTTTTGGCATAATTAATTTGTTTTTATTGACAACTATCTTTAGGGGCGTAAAAGAGGCATATATCCAACGCAATACTGGAAGTATTCTATCTCAATTGAAAATAGCCTTTAGAAATAAAATTATTGTCATACTTGCGTTATTATCATTAATTATGGGTTTTGGGAGACTTGCACTATTCACATATTTGCCAGATACCTTAAGTCAGCCAGAATATGCTTTTAGTAGCGTAGAAATAGGATATGCCATGTTTTTAGCTAGTTTAGGTGGAATTTTTGCATCACCACTTACGGGTTATCTTTTAGATGCATTAGGCCGTCTTAAAACGGTCATGATTGGATTTTTAGCATTTATAACATCACTTTTTACATTTGCTTTCCTTGATTTGTTATCATATTGGATATATCTCACGTTCTATTTTGGTTTTAGCATAGCTATATTTCAAACTGCATTACAAACAATTACGGCAGATGTATCTGATGAGACAAGAGGCACAAATCTATCATTAGTACTAGCAGTTATGTTCACAGGAAGTTCTACTGCGCCACTAATCCTTGTTCCAATATACCAAGTCTACGGTCTTGTAGGTGTAACAACATTTTGTGGCTTCTTAGTGTTATTAGGATTTTTTGCATTTCTTCCATTCCGAAAAAACATAAGATAGAAGACAATAATTATATTACGAAAATGTGTGGTTATAAAAAAATTGTATTGCATATCTTTGGCACTTGACTAAAAGTTAGTGGAGAAAAGAATCGATCGACAATTCTTGATATTGATGTTGACATGGCTCTCGTGAAGGTACATATCATAACATGGTCATCAAACGCATCACGTAAAAGTGCAAAAATGCACACTACAGAAATTATCACTAACTTTTTAATAAGTGCCATTGTCAACAATTTTAAAAATATTTATGAATAAAAGTATGCAATTAAAATGTTAGAGAATAAAACTTATGGTGCTAAGCGTTGAAGGTTCTTAACGTTTATATTATTAAAGATGACGGAAGACCAATCCTAAATAAAGCCTTTGGTTCGAGCCCAATTGATGATGCACTAATTTCTAGTTTTCTGGCCGCAATAAAAGCTTTTGCTGGTGAGGCTTTACCTTCCGAGAGACCATTAGAAGCTATAGATAAGGGAGACATTCATATTCTTTTTGCTAATTTTAAAGACTTAATCGGTGCAATTGTAGTAAAAACTAGTAACAAAGACGAGCTACATGAAGCTCGAACTGTATTACAGAATACATTAAAGCAAATAAGAATGCGGTATAGTTCAGTATTAGAAGACTGGAATGGAAATTTGAGCCATTTTCGTGAATTAGAGCCAATATTAGAAAAAGCAATAAAACAACTCAATTTGGAAATGGTAGAAGAAATACCAGACAGGCAAACGTTAATTAAGAATGCTGAAAAGTTTTACTTTGCCACAACAAATCGACAATATAAGTTATTTGATAGCTTTTGGAAAAATAGTGATAGTTTTAAGACATTCTGTAGTAAATTAGGGGTTGAGGGCGATAAAATCACTGAATTTATAAAAGAGATGATGGGTGAGAGGATTAATTTAAACACAATATATAATAAGTTTGAAATATTACCGCCCAAGGTAATAACAATAATCAGACATTTATGCTTAAGGGGGATTTTAAATGCCTATACAAGCACCTGAACTCGTTATTGCTGACTTAGATATCGCCAGATTCTATAGAGGCATAATATCTATTCTTAGACGAATTCTCGTAGAAGAAGCGATTGAGGAAGATTTCCCAGATGCACTAAGGAGTCCAAAGACTCTTGTTGGCGTTGCAGAATGGAAAGAATACAAAGATATGGATATATTAAAAGATTTTCTATTTTCTCTTTTTAGCCTAGGAGTTGTAAAAATAATAAATGACCGTATACAATGGATTGGCGCAGGAATTAGAATGCTGCCAGAAGAACGCCACATACTGGAAGTCGATCCTACATTTGCTGCATTTTTTGAGCATTTTGGTGAACACCTTAGTGATTGTCTCAAGGGGAACAAAGAAGTTATAGATGAGTTGGTAATATGGGATTCAATTGAATCAAACAGAGTATATCATGACATAACAAATTACGCATTAAGCTTGTTACCTCAAATGAAATTCAATAACGTACTCATAGTAGGTGATCGAGCTGGATGGATTGGAGAATATGTGTATCAAAACCTTCAACCATCTAAAATCGTTTATTGGGTATACAATCAAAGGATAAAGGAACTTATTTTTGAAAATCGCTTTCTCTTCACAGCTCAAAACATAATTGACGTTGTAGTAGATGAATACACCAAGCAGCCAAAAATAATTGACTCCTTTGATCTTATTTTTATAATAAACACATTACACTGGCTGAATGATGATGAAGTAAGAGCCTTTCTGAAAAACATATCTTTGCTCATGGGCAAAAATGGACAACTTTTAATGATTCAACCAAACAAATTTGGTGCCATATACAATCCACTATTCGAAGTGCTACCTAAATGTCATCCTAATTTTAAGGGTTATCCAACAAAAGAAAACCTAAAAGAGGTACTAACTGATATAGGACTTACAATCACTGCCATAAAACATAATTTATTCATCACAGAAAACTGCAAAATGACTCCGAAAACTATAAGATACCACTAATACCACCAAGGTTTTGTAGGGCATGCGGATCTGAATTAACAGCATTCCAATTATTCTGTGCCAAGTGTGGGTCTATAGCCAAAGATAGAATTATTCTACCACTTATTTAGCGCTGGAATTGCGTTTTATTTTTTATATCCAAAACTCTAGACTAAGTTTTGTTTTTCATCGAAAAAACCTTAAGTTATAAAAATATAAAGTAAAATTGCTTATTTAATCAAGAGGGCTTCCGCAAGATGGGCAAACACTCGCATCTTTTGGAACTTGTGCACCGCAATATGGACAGAATCTAGTTTCTGCTGCAGCATAAGGTGCTTCTGTGGGTGCAACTGGAGTTGGATATGCTGGTACTCCAACAGATGGACGTCTTTTCCTAAAGAAAAACACAGCAACAGCAAGAATGATTATGCCAATAACTCCACCTATAAGTCCGATTGTCATCATATCAAATCGTTTCTCTACATCCACAGATAAGGTATATGTTCCATTTCCAAGCGCTGCCAATACTAAAATATAATAGGTACCGCTGGAGTCTACTTGATAATCAATGTATTCATCAGCACCAATGGTCCACGACGTACTTGTTGCGATAACATTTGAACTATTTTCACTTAAATATTGCGAGGGATCATAGTCATTTAATAGCAACAAATCAAAATCACAATCCTCTGGAACCTCTAATTTGACATGAATGATATCATTTGCATCAAGATATATTTTATAAACAACATAATCCTCCCAAGTGGATGAATCGTTATCAGCATACAATTCTCTAGAGTCGGTATATGGTGTTTTTGTAATCTCAACCACAGTTGCAGCAGAGACAAACGGAGTGGACAAAACTAAGAAAATAACTACAATTACAAATCCAACGCAGAGATGTTTCTGCCTCATCCTCAACACCAACTGATATACAGGTTAGTCATAATTTTATATCTTATTAATCGGTTAGTAATATAAAGGTTTATTCATAATTGTTCAATAAAATAAACAAATGTTTACCTTTTTTACAAGTTTTCATAATGTTTTCATTAAAAATTATTAGTCGAGTTTCTTTGTTATTGTCCCTATTGCACGCGTATTTGCTTCTCTAAGGACTATTTTGTCCCCTTCTAATAGAAATTCTGGATAATATTTAAATCTGAGTCGCACACGACCCATTTCACCAACAACAAGATAATCTTTATCATAAATCTCGAGAAGCTCTACAGTCTGTTGAATCGTCCGGCATTGGAGTACAGGATTGTAACCAAGAGTTATTCTTGTAGGATGTTTAGTCACTAGAATGTTTGCCTCGAATTCTCTCGTTGCAGAGAGAGGATAGTCTACATCAGCAATCACTTGCCCTCTTCTTAAAATAGATGGCTCAACTTTCTTAATACTGGCACCAAAAACATCACCAGCCTTGATATGAAAAACACGTTTTGAGAAAACTTCAATGCTTCCAATGGCACCTTGATGGAATGTTCCGTTCTCATCAGGCCCAATTTTTATTTCTTGCCCAGTTTTAAAATTCCCAGAAAGAACTGTACCAGAAACCACAACAGCTACACCAGGAATGCCACGATAAATCTTATCAATGTATGCCAATCCTGGTTGATTAATAATGTGCTTCGGGATTGTATCACCTATCTCAGAGAGGAACTTCAATAGAAGACCCATGTTTTTACCAGTTACAGAACTAATTTCCATGATTGGGACTATGACATTGTTGTTTAACTCACGAAGAGCTATCTTTAGATCATCTTCGTTTCTCACTGAGAAAGGAACTCGGCCAACTCGCTTCAATGTATCTTTAAGCACTGATTTAACAAATTCTATTTTATCATTATCAACTGCATCAACTTTTGTAAGTAAAATTAGAAAAGGTATTTCACTGCTTAGCATGAGTATTAAATGCTCCCTGGTAATTCCATCCATTTGAGCCTTATTCAATCGCCTTATACTGCCTTGAATTAATTCATATTCGTCATCAACAGGAATTAAAACTAGACCATACTGTGAACTAGAACCTAGGATAGATCGTATCATGGTTTTTGAAAATTCTTCATGGCCCGGAGCATCAAAGAACGTAATAATTCTCTTTGCACGTCCTATAACAGCGGCACGTTCATCATGAGACAAAGGATTTTTTAAAAGGATTGGTTTCTTATTATGGTCAAAGGCTAGAAATAGTAAGTGCAAATCGGCAGTTTGTCCTTTAACAATTTCTTGAGGGTATGTCAATAAATATGATCGTGTGAGGCCTTTACCATTATCATTTCTTCCAGTTACAAGTGCGCCTATTAAAGACGACTTTCCCGCATTAACACGTCCTACAACATTAATTGGGATCATCTCAATTTCTTCATCTAAGACTTCCTCAGAACTCAGTTTATATAATCCAATGTAACCCTTATCAGTTTCTATGCGCTCCCGAGATACTATTTTAACGCCTGCCTCATTACATAATTCATCTAATATTTCTTCAGACTTAGATAGCTGCTCTTCAGACAATCCATAAATTACCCATTTCTTATTATGTAAATCTTCTACACCAATGACAAATGTGCCCTCACCTTGACTTGTGATGAACTTTATCTGTGCTATAAGCTTTGAACGGCGACGGGAGCTTAAGTCCTTTTCAAGTAATATTCTCTTAAATTCCGTCTGCTCGTTCTCCCCATTTCGAAGGAGAGCTAATAATTTGTCATACGACATAAGTAAAGCCTCAATAAGATATCCATATTTTTAAGGCATCTTTAGCATATAATCTACGATATTACAATTTTATATTAAAAAGTTTAGTTATACATAAAACATTTCATATCCAGTAACATTGGCACTCGATTAAAAGTTAGTGTTATTTTTCTGTACTGGTATTTTTGTATTTTCGTGTAATGCGTTTAATGATTGTGTTGCGATGGGTGCCATCACGAGAGCCGTGTCAATATATGGTTCAGG
>Ga0164318_10002798_pt1 | contig 16318 bp, 17 predicted proteins | sample GuaBasSedimGuay9_FD_113734 | JGI IMG/M metagenome (GOLD analysis project Ga0164318, IMG submission 113734) | Subseafloor sediment microbial communities from Guaymas Basin, Gulf of California, Mexico - Guay9, Core 4571-4, 0-3 cm | ecosystem: Environmental > Aquatic > Marine > Hydrothermal vents...
AATTCCATACAAGTCTTAAACAAATTCATTTTTGGCATAAGCAATCCTGGGCATTCACCACAGCCTACGATCCCAACCACTTCTATTTCATCTTCAATCGATTTGAATGAACCAGCTTTTTCGTTTATCGCCTTAAAACACTCGTAGCGTAAAGTATTGCATCAAAAATGTCATTGCAACCCATCTCGAATAGTTTGTATATGGTTTTAATGTCATCACCTTCTGAAGGGATCATTTTTATGAATCCGCCATATACTATTGAATTGAAACCCTCAATTGCATCTTTTGGGATTTCCTTTAATTTCATCTTTCTTGTTTCTTTTATTATAACGCCAACTAGTTCTGGTATGAGTGCTGGTGGATAATACAATTCAAGATTAAACAGTTTGTTTATAGTCTCTTCGTCTAGTCCTTCAACTTCAATTCCTACTAACGGTAGTAAGTAACTTGTATCGATGACATACTTATTCGATGATTTTTCTTGTGATTTCTTCCCCAACCTTTTCGACCTTCTCTATCCTAATTTTACTCCAATATTCTGCAGTTCTCGGTTTTGAATTAACCTTCTTCAGAATGAGTTCATTTCCTTTTACTTTTGTTATTAGTCTATCTCCCTCCTTTATACCCATCTCTCTTGCTATCTCCCTTGGAAGGTATATCGCATATTTCTTACCTATCTGAATAATTATGTCATGCATCTTATCTTTAAATATTAAATTAATATAAATAAAGGTTTTGATTTTGTATTGTGTTATAAATTCAACAAGTTTTTTAGTTTTGGGATTTCAAAAATAATCACAAGATTTGACATTTTTAAGTCCATTTTATCACTTTTTATATCATCTTTTGATCTGACAGTTTGTATTATCGTATTAGTCGAGAAATTTGTTTAAAATCTATTTTTTCGAACTTTTAAAGTTTTTACTAATGGATTTTATAGCAATCAAAAAGGTTATAATCCTTAACCGATAATCGATTAATGGTGAGATAATGAAGGTTCTAGTTGTGCAACCGGAATTATGTACTGGATGCCGAATCTGTGAGATTGCATGTTCTTTTAGTAAGACGAGAAGCTTCAATCCAGCGGAATCAAGAATAAAAATAGTTAAAATAGAAGAAGAAGGAATAGACTTTCCATTGACATGTTTGCATTGCGAGGATGCACCTTGTGTGGAAAATTGTCCTGTGGGGGCCATGTGGAGGGACGGTAGCGCCGTAGTCTTAGATCGCGATCTATGTTTGGGTTGTAAGGTATGTTTAATGGTTTGTCCATTTGGTGCAATTACCTTGAAGAACGGTAAACCTATAAAATGCGATTTATGCGGTGGAGATCCTTTTTGCGTGAAAGTTTGTCCAACTGGCGCAATAATATTTGAGGACGAAACAAGAGTACGACGGAAAAAAGCTAGGGAATACATAAAAAAGGTTGTGGAGGTGGTTTAATTGGTTGAATATGGGTGGAGTGATAGGATCTTAAAAGTTGACTTAACAGAAATGACGGTTAAAACTATTTCTACACCAGAGGAAATAAAGCTCCAGTATTTAGGTGGGAGGGGAGGAAATTCAAAGATCCTTTACGATATGACAGATACTCATACTCACCCATTCAGTGAAGAGAACCCAATAATAATTGGAGTCGGACCACTTGTAGGCACATTTTCCCCATCTTCAGGCAGGTTTACTGTAACCACGAAGTCTCCTGTTAATAACATGCTCTGTGATGGGAATTCTGGTGGGCATTTTGGACCTGAGCTAAAATATGCTGGGTATGACCACGTTATAATAGTTGGAAAAGCCAAAAAACCTGTTTACTTGTACATTAGAGATGACGATGTAGAGATTAGAGATGCCAGCCATCTTTGGGGGAAGGATGTGTGGGAAACCGATAAGATCATAAGAGAGGAAACTGATGAAGATGTTCAGTGCGCCCTTATAGGTCCTGCTGGAGAGAATTTGGTTGTAACATCTTGTTTAATTAACAACTTAACGAGGGCAGCAGGAAAGTGTGGTGTTGGTGCAGTTTTTGGATCAAAGAAGTTAAAGGGAATTGCTGTAAGAGGGACAAAAGGCGTTAGTGTGTATGATCCAGAAAAATTTATGGATGAGGCTTTAAAAACCTTGGAAGACATAATCAACGATCCAGCTTATAAAAATCTCTCCAAGTACGGTACTCCAAGTCTCATGGACATAGCAAATGCACAAGGGTGGCTAACGACATACAATTGCCAGAGGACATACTTCGAAAAGATAGATAAAATAAATTCTGAGGCCTTTTACAGGTACTTCACTAAAACTAAAGCCTGCTTCATGTGTCCAATACACTGCAGCCACTTTTACGTTGTCAAATCAGGCAGATTTGCAACTTTCGGAGAGGGGCCTGAGTATGAAGCTACTGCCGGCTTCGGCTCAAACTTGGGGATTGACGACCCTGAGGCAATACTTTACATGAACACACTGTGCAACAAGTTTGGCTTGGATGTGATGACTACTGCAAGAGCCATAGGTTGGGCAATGGAAGCGTATGAAAAGGGAATACTCAACAAAGACATAGTCGGATTCGAGCTCAAGTGGGGAGATGTCGATAGAGTTATCGAATTGATCAGAATGATAGCGTACAGAGAAGGATTCGGAGATGTATTGGCTGAGGGAGCATACGCTGCAGCTAAGAAGTATGGAGGAGAAGAGTACGTGATTCACACTAAAGGGTTGCCGCATTCGATGTCCGATCCGCGAGGGAAGAAAGCGTATGGTCTTGGCTACGCTGTTGCAAGCAGGGGTGGTGACCATTTAAGAGCACTTCCAACAGCCGAATATGCGTTCTCACCGGAAAGAGCAGAGAAAATGTTTGGAACCAGAGAAGCAGCAAACAGGTTCAGCATCAAAGGAAAAGGAAGGTTAGTTGCATGGAGTGAAGACGTTGCAGCAGTTGGAGATTCTCTGGGAATTTGTAGGTTCGCTACAAATCTGATATACGGCTTTTCTGTGGAGCATATGGCAAATCTGCTGACGTATGCTACTGGAAAAGTCTTCACGCAGGATGATCTCATGAGAATAGGGGAGAGGATAATAAATCTGGAAAGAGTTTATCTTGTGAAACATGGGGTTAGAAGAAAAGACGATACTCTACCAAAGAGGTGGTTAAGCGAGCCAAATCCATGTCCGGGAGCTAAAGGGCAGGTAGTTGAGCTGGAACCTATGCTTGATGAATACTACGAGGTTAGAGGGTGGGACAAAGATGGGGTACCAACCAAAGAGAAGCTGAAGGAATTGGGGATAGAGGTATGAAAGTTAAAGTCAAGTACTTAGCTACTGTCAAAGACATAACTAAAAAGTCAAATGAAGAGTTTGAACTTGCAAGCGGAACTTTGGCTGAGTTATTAAACTTAATAGAGAGGAAACACTCGCTTAGAAAGAATTTGAAGGATATAATGGTTATTGTAAATGGCCAAACCGTATGGGAGAACTTTGATTCTCACAAGTTGTCTGAGAGTGATGACATAATTATTGGGCCGATTATGGCTGGCGGTAGCGCCTTCGTAACCGATGATTGTAAAGGATGTGGTTCGTGTGTTAGGGAATGTCCAAAAAATGCCATTGAAATCAGAGAATTAAATAGCAAAAAGATGGCTTATGTTAACTCAACATTGTGCGTCAGTTGCGGGGCTTGTAAAAAAGTATGTGAATTTGATGCCATCATAATCCTACCATCAGAGGGCGTTAGATGCACAAACTGCCCGGTGTTTTGCATTATAAAAGAGGGAGAATATGGGGCATGTAAGAGGTACAAAAACGAAAAAGGTAAGCTCGTGTTGGCTAGAAGAATTTCAGCTCCAGCTGAGAAAAAACTCGGTGAACCTTTGGTGTATGGTGTAGGCGCTGGAAACACATACCCCGACTTTGTACCGGCCCCGGTTATAGTAGAGGATAACATAGACGGTGTAGATGTTGTAACTGTTGTTTCAGCAACTCCTTTGAGCTTCTCTTTTCTTAAATTAAAAATTGATACGGACGAGTTCATAGGATTAGAAGGGGAAGCGGTTTACAGAGACGGAAGAAAGATAGGAATGGTCGTTACTGAGGAATATGGGTCGAAAATGATAGATATAGGAGGTGTGAATACTCTACAAGGAAAATTTGGGTTGACTGCAGCAAGGACAATAGTAGACATTGCCAATGGTCGGGAAGTTGAGCTGAGGGTGGGCAAGAAGAACTGGATAAAAATTAGGTTGGGTAAACCACCAGTGATTAACGGTAAAAAAGTAAGAAAAATGCGTGCGGGGTGTGGCAGTGCAGTTATAGGTATGTTTGCACCTTATTTAAAGAATGTTGCTGACGAAGTAATAGTTCTCGATTCTCACATAATTGGTCTCCTCTCAGAACATTACGCGGGTAAGTACTTGGGTATGAGGTATTCTGGCATAATTCCGTGGGGTGTAAAAAGCACAGATGGACGTTACTTTGGCGAGCATGGCGACGGAATAGGCGGTACGTCAATCAAAGATCCGCTTGATGCAATTAAAGAAATAGACTTCAACTACGCCTGGGAAGGAATGAGAGTTTTAATTACTGACACAACAGGGGAGCATTTGAGCATGTTCGAGTTAAGAAGTAGAACTCTTAAAGAAATAGAACCAACTGAGGAGGCGAAGAGGGTTGTTAAGATGATATCTGATACGTGCGAAGATTCTAGGGTTTCTGCACTATTCTGCGGAGGAGTTGGAGGTAGTGCGAGGTCTGGGGTAGCCAAATACCCAAAAAAAGTTACAGAAGCTGTGCATAAAGGTCTTGTAAGGCTAACCGTTGGTGGAGCACCAGCTTTTGTACTTCCAGGAGGAGGAATAAACTTCTACGTAGATGTTGAAAAAATCAAGGGAAAGGACCCATTTACTTATGTTCCAACACCCGCAATAGTGGCCCCAATCGAGTATACTATGAAAAAGAAAGTTTACAGGGAGATAGGAGGACACATGGGAAGTATAGTAAGCTATAGAGAGTTCCTTAAAAAGTATGAGATCGAGCTACTCTGACCTCATTTACTTTTTAGATTCTAAAATGAGACTTCATGTATATCTTGGCCCAATGGGCCTTGTTATAACAGCGAAAAATGATGGAGTGTCAATATTTGCCACTGAAAGAGTGATTAATCGAACGCTATCAATTGCAATTCAGACCTTGGAGGATGTTGCCAGAAATCTGGATTTTGTAACTTCATGGTGTAGGCCTATTGACCTTTCTGGATATCCAAAGGTTGTTAAAAAAATGGTGAAATCCGCATTGATGGGTCAAGAACTGTTCAAAGAGAGAACGACACCTCTAATTAGTGTTGCAGGGTCAATTTCAGATTGCGTTCTAGAAGAGCTCGAACATGAGGCGGAGCACATCGTAGTCAACAACTATGGAGACATTGCTTTAAAAGTTGAGTACGCAAAGATAGGGCTGCTAGACACCAAAGGGAATTTATTCGGGGTATTGGAAGTGGATGGGACTGTCGGAGGAGTATGTACAAGTGGTTTCGGGGGGAGAAGTTTTTCAAAAGGAATAGCAGAGGCTACGGTTTGTATTCACGAATCTGCATCCCTAGCAGACGCTTTTGCCACATTAGTAGGAAACAGAGTTGTTGTAGATTCCAACAAAATTAAATACGAATACGCTGAGAATCTAGACCCTCTTACCGATATCAAAGGGGAAAAAATTACTGTAGGGCATAGCGGATTATCTAAATCTGAAATTAAAGATGCTATTGTCAATGGCTTAACTTTTGCCAAAAAGGCAGGAGTTACTACAATAATTAAGTTGGATAGATATGTGGGGGTTTATCCAGAGAAGATTAAAAAGTCAATAAAGTTAGAGAGAGGTTTTAACTTTGTCACTGCCAAATCCCCTTGCGAGACGGAGTAAATTACTAGCTCTAGAGCAACATCAAAGTGTTAAAAGAACTTAAACGAAGAGGAAAGAAGGTTGGATGGCTTCGCTATAAAACTTCACCCAATTCATTCAAAACTTCAACCAGTCTGGCTTCAAATTGATTTTGAGAGGCTGACTCTATCGAAAATCGGAGAGATCCCGATAAAACTTCAAAGACCAATCGAGGGCAAAATTAAAGGTGTAATAGCGAAAAGAACTAAAACTGGTAAATGGTTCGCCAGGGTGAGGTAGTTCACGTTTCTGAGTATACACAATTGAATTTTCCTGAGAATGGATTAAAATCAGTTTTTAGCAGATTTCTTATCGGTAAGAAGAGAGGTTCTGGTAGCTTATCCCACTCGAACCATTCCCAAGCCTCACATTTATCTGGCTCTTTAACTTCTGGCTCTCCAGTCTCGGGCTCAGCCACGAAATATATGGTGATGTAATGCTTATTCTCCTCCTTGAATATGTCATTTGTAATCCCAACTATCCTTAGGTTCTTAATCCCTAATCCAGTCTCCTCCAAAACCTCTCTTTTAGCGCAGCTCTCTAAATTTTCAAAGTACTCTAGGTGACCTCCAGGAAATGCCCATGTTCCCTCTCCGTGAGCGCCTCTCCTTTTACCTAGCAAAACTTTACCGTCCTTTATGATGATGACAGCAACTGCAACTTGCACTATCTTCATAGAAGTGAATTTACAAAAAGGCAATACATTTTTTTTCGAATAATCATATTTTAATTAATTTGCTAAAATTTTTAAATAATTTACCAAATCATTAATGACAAATTTTAAATATCATTAAACGATAAACATTAATTGGTGATCGCATGAGCAGTAAGGAAACAATCTGGGTCTTGTTCGCACTTTTGGTAGCAGTTCTAGACTTAGCAGTTCCTTACACGGTTTTGAAGAATGTAGCAAAGTTCAGTGGACCATATCTCTACTGGACAGCCCTAGCTCTTATCGTAGTCGTTTTTGGTTCTGTATACATAAGCAGATGGAGGTCGGAAATAACGCTGGAGGGAGGTGAATAAATGAATCTAGCAATCCTTCTGGGCGGCATTCTTCTTTGGTTTATTGCAGGTTGTGTAGCATCCTATTATGCCAGAAAATGGGTAGGAAAAGGTATGGCTGAGTACTTCATTGCAAACAGAAGAATTGGTGGCCTCGTTTCTGCAATGACTTACAGCGCGACGACTTACAGTGCATTTATGATGGTCGGTTTAGTCGGTTTGACGTACAAGACGGGAGTAACAAGTTTGGGTTTTGAGTTGACGTACCTGATGGCAACCGTATTTTTACTGACACTTTTCGCTCCAAGATTCTGGATTGCAGGAAAGAAATATGGCTACATAACACCTTCAGAGTTATTGAGTGATAGATACGAAAATAAATGGGTTGGTGCCATAGCAGCGATCTTGTCACTGGTTATGCTGATACCATACGCATCTGTGCAGTTAATGGGGATGGGATACTTAATAGAAGCCCTATCAGGTGGAGCTTTACCATTTGTAGTCGGATCCGCCATAGCAGCTGTGATATCTTTCATTTACTCCTGGTGGGCTGGTATGCGATCGGTTGCTTGGACAGACACAATTCAGGCGTTTATAATGCTTATTGCTAGCTTAATTCTCCTAGGTTTCGTCCTTACCGTATTCTTCCCTCAAGGATTTATTTCCACTGTTGAAACTGAAACACCAAAATTACTGACAGTAACTTGGCCATTTTCGCTGTTTATAGGTCTGGCCCTACCTTGGGCATTCTTTGCTCTCACAAACCCGCAGGTTGCTCAGAGACTCTATATACCCAAGGACGTTAGAAGCATGAAGCACATGATACTCGGTTTCTCAATATTTGGGTTTATATATACTATTATAACGACTTTACTTGGTTTTGCTGCAGCAAACATCATTCCAGGGCTCAAGGTGGCAGATAAAGCCATGCCAATGCTCTTAACAAAAGTTCCAGATATATTGGCTATAGCTGTCCTCGTAGGCATACTTGCTGCCGCAGTTTCAACCCTTAACTCGATAATCCTCACACTAAGCTCTATGTTTGCTCGAGACGTCATTAAAGCATTAAAACCAGAAATTGATGAAGACAAAGAATTGCTTTCAGGTAAGCTTTTGATACCTGTAATTACGTTGATATGCTTCGCCTTTGCCCAGTTCAAATTTGGATTGATAGCGATATTGTCTGCAATGGCCTCAGGAGGATTGCTTATGATGCTTCCAGCAATTCTTGGAGCCTTCTTCTGGAAGCGTGGAACAGCAGCAGGAGCAATTTCAAGTATGGCAATAGGAGGAATTGTAGTTGGAGCAATGTACATCCTCAAACTCAAACCACTCGGTCAGTGGCCAACAATCTGGGGAATAATCCTTGCAGCAGTGATTTTTATAGGAGTGAGCTTAGCAACAACGCCTCCAAAGAAAGCCTCAGAGTTTGTAGAGTATGTTAACAAGACTGTTAGAGATCTCTTCTAGTTCTTTAATTTTATTTTTTGAAATCGAAAATGTTATATTGACAAACGTTAATCGATTATCGGTGAGATTATGAAAGTAAAAATCCGAAATATCGGAGTTATAGTGTCTGGAAAGCTTGAAGAACCAATACTAAAAGGAGACTGTTTGGTATTAGAAAACGGTAAAATAACATTTGTTGGATTCGAAAACGACTTGGATGATAAGAATTTTGATAAGGTAATAGATGCAAACGGTAATACTGTATTCCCTGGGCTTATAGATGCACACATTCATCCCGTTTTCGGAGACTACACGCCAAGGCAAAATACCATAGGATGGATTTCAGGTTACCTGCACGGCGGAGTAACAACGATGATCTCTGCCGGTGAGCCACATCTACCTGGAAGGCCCAGAGATGTGGCGGGTGCCAAGGCACTTGCAATACTTGCAAAAAAGAGTTTTGACAAAATGAGACCTGGCGGTGTAAAAGTTCACGCGGGTGCAGTTATATTGGAGAAGGGAATGACGGAGGATGATTTCAAGGAACTATCCCAGCATGGTGTATGGCTTGTCGGAGAAATTGGTTTAGGTAGTGTGTATAAACCAGAAGATGCTAGACCACTGGTTCAGCTTGCAAGAAAATACGGCATGAAAGTAAAGATTCACACAGGTGGCACGTCAATTCCAGGGAGCACAACCGTAGGTGCTGAGGAAGTAATTGCAATACTTCCTGATGTAGTAGGGCATATAAATGGCGGTCCTACTGCCATGCCATTAGAGGATGCATTTAGAATAGTAGACGAAACAGACATAGCCTTGGAATTTGTTTATTGTGGAAATATGAAAGCATTGCAAGAAATTATGAAATATATTCAAAAGAAAAATGCTCTTGGAAGAGTAATTTTGGGAACGGATTCACCTTCTGGGACAGGGATTATACCATTAGGAATTCTTAGATTGCTGGCTTTCATTTCATCCATTTGCGAACTTGAACCAGAAAAAGTAATTTCTTTGGCTACTGGAAACACAGCAAGAGTTTATGGATTAAATACAAGTGTTATAGAAGTTGGAAAAGAAGCAGACTTGGTTCTTGCAGATGTGCCAATGGGAGGTGTTGGAGAGAATGCTCTTGATGCCTTAAAGAATGGAGATGTGCCAGGAATTTCTGCTGTTTTAATCGATGGCGAGGTTAAGGTTCTAAAAAGCAAGTTCACGCCTCCACCGTCTAGAATGGCTGAAGTTACAAAAGGAGGTAATTAGATGCTGAAATTAAGGAACTATATAGGGGGAGTGTGGGTAGAGTCTAAAGGAGACAAGTATATAGAAGTAACTAACCCAGCTTTTGATGAAGTAATAGCTCTGTGTCCAGAATCTACTAAAGAGGAGGTGGAGGAGGCTGTAAAGAGTGCTAAAGAAGCCTTCTGGGAGTGGAGATCAACTCCTCCGCCAGTTAGGGCAGAATACTTGTTCAAACTAAAGTACAAAATAGAAGAGAACAAAGAAGAACTCGCTGAAATTATAGTTAATGAGCACGGTAAGACGTTTGAGGAGGCCATGGGAGAACTGACGAGAGGAATACAATACGTAGAACACGCCTGTGCAATTACGGAACTTCTTAAAGGGGATTTTTCGGAAGACGTTGGAAGAGGTGTTGACGAGTACTATATCCGCGAACCTTTGGGACCTTTTGTTATACTCCCACCCTTTAATTTTCCAGCAATGATACCACTTTATTTTGGATGGGCTGTAGCTGCTGGAAACACTGTGATAATTAAACCAAGTGAGATCTGCCCCATGACCACGAACAAAATTGTGGAGCTATGCCATGAGATAGGCTTTCCCAAAGGCGTTATAAATGTCGTTCACGGTGGGCCAGGGGTCGGAAAAGCTTTGGTTACACACAGAGATGTTGTGGGTGTTACTTTTGTAGGCTCTTCGAGGGTTGCCGAAGAAGTTTACAAACTTGCAACATCTCACGGCAAAAGAGCCCAGTGCCAAGGAGGGGCAAAGAACCATGCTTTAGTTATGGAAGATGCTAATCTGGATGGTATTATGCAGAACCTTGTAAATTCCTGTTTTGGACACACGGGCGAGAGGTGCTTTGCAATATCTAACATTTTAGTGATAGAAGACATATACAAGGAATTCTTAGACAAGTTCCTAAAGCTTGTGAAGAAAATTAAGCTTGGTTATGGGATGGATAAGGACGTTACAATGGGCCCGGTAGTTACAAAGGAAGCGTTAAAAAGACTTCTAAATGAGATTGAGCTCGCTATCAAGGAAGGTGCAAAGCTGTTGCTGGACGGAAGAGAATACAAAGTCGAGAAATATCCGAAGGGGTATTTTTTGGGCCCAACTGTATTTGAAGCTGAGCCTGGGATGAGAGTATTTGATGAGGAAGTATTCGGGCCAGTAAGGTGTATTAAGAGCGTTAAAAACTTTGATGAAGCAGTCTCAATAATAAACCGAAGTAGATATGGTCACACTGCAGTAATTTACACTGAGAGTGGTAAGTACGCCAGAGACTTTGTAAGAATGGTTAACACTGGGCAGGTTGGCATAAATGTGGGTACTCCGGCTCCAATTGCGTTCTATCCAGTTGGAGGAAGAAAAACCTCATTTTATGGTTCAACTAGAGGTAGAGCAAATGATGCAATTGATTTCTATACTGACAAAAAAGTTGTGGTATCTAGGTGGTTGGGTAGAAGATAGGAGGGGGTGTAGAATGGATAATGTGGATTTGAAGGGTATGGAAATAAGGAAGATTGTTACTTACTCTGAGGAAATTTTTATGGATGGTGGAAAGGCTGTTGAAAAACCAATTAAAAAAGTTGTTTGTGCAGCTGTAATAAAAAACCCATATGCTGGTGAGTATGTAGAAGATCTCTCTAAGCTTATAGAGTGGGGAGAAGTACTTGGAAAGATTCTTACAGAGAAAGCAGTTGAAGTTCTTAAAGATAACGTTGAAAGTTACGGTAAAGCTGGAATAGTAGGTGCTAAGGGAGAACTTGAACATGTGGCTGCAATTTTACATCCTAAGCTTGGCGCGCCAATGCGAGAAGCTGTTGGAGGGGGCAAGGCAATAATTCCTTCCAGTAAAAAGTATGGTTGTATGGGCACACCACTAGATATACCATTACATTATAAGGATGCAGCTTTTGTTAGATCACATTTTGATGCAGTAACAATTTCAATAAGCGATGCTCCAAGAGATGATGAGCTTGTAATCGCAGTTGCAGTGACGAACGGTGGTAGACCACACCCCAGAGTTGGCGGATTAAGGAAGGAGGAAGTAAAGGGCATAGATGGACTAAGATAATGCCTGAAAAATTTAAATACGTAATTATAGGCGCGGGACCTGCAGGAATAAGCGCATGCAAAAGCATTAGAAGTATAGACGGTACAGGGAGTATACTATTAATATCTAAAAGCCATCCGCACTCTCAAATTTTTTTAACAGATATTCTCTTTAGTCCTGACAGAGAGAATGAGATAAAAAGAGACCTAAATTTATTCAAAGTATTGGGAATTGAAACGCTATTTGGGGAAAGAGTTGTAAACATCGAACCAGAGAACAACGTTTTAGCTCTAGAAAATAAAAAAATAATTTTTGAAAAATTACTACTCTCAACCGGCTCAATTCCAGCATTGCCTAGGCTTAAAGGAGTGGAGGAAATTCTCACTTTCGTATCATTGGAGGACGCAGTAAAATTAAGAGAGATTTTGGTTTCTGTTAGAAAAGTTGCAATTGTGGGTGCAGGTGCTATTGGAATAGAACTTGCCTATGCTTTGAGTAAAAAAGGTTTTTACGTTCAGCTTATCGAGTTGATGGATAGGCTCCTTCCTGCAGTCCTCGATAAAAAATTCTCGGAAATCCTTGAAAAATACTTGAAATGTAAGGGAGTTGAACTTTTTTTGGGAAGAAGTGTTAGCGAGATAAAACAAGATGAAGGATACAAAATATTGCTAAGCGATGGCACAACTTTGTCTGCAGATGTTGTTGTTTTTGCCACCGGTGTCAAACCCAATATATCGCTGGCAAAAAAAGCCAATTTGCTAACTAATGTGGGCATCATTGTAAACGAATACTTTGAAACAAGCAAAAAGAACGTGTATGCAGCGGGAGATGTTGCAGAAAGTTACAATTTTCTTAAAAAAAGGGAAATTAGTTATTCTTGGTTTAGGGCATGTGAACACGGCAGGATTGCAGGTTACAACATGGCTGGTAAAAAAGTAGAATACAAAGGAGACGTGAAGGGGATATTTATAAAAGATATAGAGATGCCGTTGGTAAGTGTCGGGCTGACACCTATTGATATTGAAAAATCGGATATAGACTATGTGGAAATCACGTACCTCAAAGGCGATATACGAAGAACAGCATATTTTAGCGATGATAAGCTTGTGGGGTTTGTGTCTATAGGTTCAAATAGAGATCTGGCTTCTGCAGGCATATTAAGAAAAATAATAAGATTCGGAAGCAAAATCAAGGATAAAAACCGTTTTATTAAAAATCCTTTCATATATTTAGCTAAAAAAATTTGGAATTACCTATAACTCTTCGAGCAATTTGTAGTCGATCACATCTACCATCAATTCTAACCCGACATCTATTCCTTGTTCTTTTAATATCAGTAAGGGAGTTGAAGACGTTACAATAGCTATCCCCACTCGATCACTGTTTACTGGAAGCCCTAGAACCTCTTGATTAGGTTTACCTATTTTTAGAAATCCATTTATTTTGCATTTGTTCAGTTTAGCAGAAATCTCGATAATTTCTTGATAGCAGATACCTGGGACAACTCTGAATGTGGCTGGGCACTCGCCAGAACCAGTAGTAAGAATATTTAGCGCTGAAAAGGATTTAGCAAGAAATAAGTCTACTGAAGTAATAGAAGACGTTTCGTAGCCTATTATGTCTGTGAATCTTGCAGGTTCGCCATCTTTAAATTCGACCACCCCTCCATACTTTAGATGTACGTTAATCCCCCTTCTTAGTAAAATGCTGTCGATTGCTATTCCATTTATGTAATATAACCCGAATTCGTCCTCAGATAAAAGTTCACTCTCCTCTGCTAGCTTAACTAGAGGGGAGATGGCCAATTTTCGTTTATAACATTCTTTAAATATGTCAACAACATCATTTAAATATTCTTTTTTAAACTTGCAGAAGTTAACAAGAATCTTTCCTTTTCTTGTTTCTGGGTTAAAATTAGACATATACATATATTCTTCTTTTTTCGTCAAAAGCGTACTAACTCTCGCCATAACATTTGCTCTTTCCAGCTCAGATAGACCTTTTTGAGTAATTCTCCTTCCCAAGTTTTTCACTTTGCGAACATATCCTCTTTCTTCGAGTATTCTTAGATGGTATCTAATTGCTGCCTCGCTTAGTTCGATTCCAACTTCTTTTAATTTCTCAGAAAGTTTTTTGGATCCTATCGGTTCTCTTTCATCTTTTAGTATCGAAAGTATAGCATGTCTGATTTCTTCGTTAGATAGCAACATTGAATGATTTACGTCTAACGTTTATTTAAATTTTAACTCTTTGCCAGCTAGGAGAGGCAACAATTTTGTGAAAATTTACAATCTTGTAAACCCAAAAAAGCAGAGGTAGTTTGTGGCTTTGAATGTTAAGGCTTGTACATCATGTGGTCAACTCGGTATTCTGTTGTAGAGTTTTACATCTTTAAAAAGACATTTTTTGGGAAATTTCAGTTCTTAAGACTGCCCTTTACCGTCTAATAGCTTGAAAATCTTGTTCAGGATAAGTTTCCACTAACAGTATAATGTCATATAGTCCCTAATACTAAATTTTTAAGATTTTGGAATTTCATCTTTGTTAAGCATTAAAATAAAAAGGCTAGACAAGCAAGGAAGGGTTGTAATTCCAAAGGAGTGGAGGGAAAAAAAATTCGGAGACGAGGTTGTTATGATTCTTTAGTTGCAGAAGAGAGGAAAGTTATTTAGATGTTGTGATTGTGAATAAATGACGAAAGCGAAGTTAAAACCAGTGAAATTATATCTTATAATGCTTGTATGACATTCAAAGATGAGGAAATCAGGCTACTGTATGACAAGTGGGCGAGATGCCCCCTACTTCTGCATCTAGATAGTATATTTGGCTGAGCTATAGAGAATTCTATCTGTCGTAAAAAGCCAGTTAGTCTTTTGAATTTAATATCTGATTCTTTAGTTCTCGACATTGGTTGTGGAGTAGGCTTTAATTTCAAAGATCATAGAGAGTTATCTACAAAATAGCGGAAAACTTGTAGGAGTAGGTATCTCTCCAGAGTCTGTGATTTCCTAAAATTATTTCCCGCCATCAAACCACTTCCACGTATAGCCAAAAACCCTTTTGGGAGGTAACTTTCTAAGAAAAGTCTGATAAGGCTAAATTCATCCAGATTCAAACTCATATGTGGTCTTCTTTAGTTATACCACTCAATAAACAATAAATTCATCTATGGAATCAAAATACTTCATCTTAGTTTCTAAAGTTCCATAGAACTTCTCTATTTTTCCATTCGTTTGAGGATGGTTTACTCTTCTTGTTGAGATTTCTTCAATCTGTTATTATTCTGGTTGGTATTCCCATTTTTTTCCGATTATCCATTTTATCGCTTTTTCATCGAGTTTCACACAAGGGTTTGTTGGAGTGGGAAATAATTTTCGGATACTAGAATCCTCTATCAAAACTACTTCTGGCTTACTTTCGCTGTATTTAACTTCTCTAAGGAAAATGTAAGCATGAGTTTCTCCATGTTGGCTATTGTTAACTCTCCATTCATATCCATCTTGTCGATAGCATCACCATGAAATTCTAAAGCCTTGTATATTACCCTATCAACTCCCAGTTTGCCAGTAATCCACAAAATCAAATCCTTTGGGTATGCACTTTCTTGAATTCTCCATCCACATCGATTCTAAAGGTTTCAGGAAACCTAAACCGGTTCTTTCCCGAAGCAATTGCGATTGCGACATCCGTCGAACACATACCAGTTGCAAATGCCCTAAAGCACAATAAGTACGTGTATGATTATCTATACCAACAACCAAGTTTCCGGGATTTATGTGTTTTTCAACCATTAGTTGATGGATTATATTCTCACCGGGATTATTAAAGTTAGCCCCAATTTTCTCTCCAAACTCCTTAATGAATTTTTGGTCGTTGCTCAACTCCTTTCTTAGGGGGGTGTGAAGCATAATCAATAAAGAAGCGCATTTGTTTGTGGCATTAATTTCGACATTTAGATTCATCAACAGTCTTATTGCTAATGGAGTCATTCAATCCTGCAATGCGATTTGGCCAAGCTTTGCAATTACTATGTCTCCAGCATAAGCGTCTTTACAACTCTTTTCGCTTAGTGTCTTCTCTGCGATCGTTTTGCCCATGTTTTAAGACTACTATAGGTTTAAAAGTTTTTGGACTGCTGAAATGTTTTAAGAAACCACAAGCTTAATAAGAACCAAGTTAAGTGTATTGGTAGTATGGTAAAATGCCGATATTGTGGAAAGTCTTTTGAAAGTAAAGATGAGTTGAAGCAACATGTATTGAAAACCCACACAATGGTGTCGATTTTTGGTGAGAGAATACTTGATCCAAGGATTTACGATCCACTGGGTTTAGCGGGGAAAATACGAAAACGAAAAAAGCTTTAATTTTTAGCTGAAAAAATAGTATGATGTAATCTTCGGAGGATTTTGAAGTGTAGAATTGATTGAATGGTTTTACTGAAGGAATAGCTTTGAGATAAAACATTGAGAAGTATTAATGGGAGCCTATCGAGACCACGAGGATGTATTTATTTAAATGTTTAATAATTTAAAAATTTTTTAGAAACAAAAAAATTGATATAATGCTACCTATTTAAAATTTGACTATGAAGGTAGATGTTTTGGTGATTGGTGGCAGTCCTGTAGGAATAACCGCGGCTATTACGGCTAA
>Ga0164318_10002800_pt1 | contig 16316 bp, 15 predicted proteins | sample GuaBasSedimGuay9_FD_113734 | JGI IMG/M metagenome (GOLD analysis project Ga0164318, IMG submission 113734) | Subseafloor sediment microbial communities from Guaymas Basin, Gulf of California, Mexico - Guay9, Core 4571-4, 0-3 cm | ecosystem: Environmental > Aquatic > Marine > Hydrothermal vents...
CAATACACCCTGATGATGATAACCGGCGGGGCTGCAAGGGAGATATGGGAGAGGAAATATCTTGCCAGGAAGGCCAGGGAAAGGAATTGGAGCGAGAGGGAGAAGACCTTCCGCCTTCTGGATTCGTTCATGATAATGACCGGGCTCTACATCGGAGAGGCCATCATCGGAACCCTCCTTGCGATATGGCTGGTGCTGCCGTTCTCCTGATATCCAATTAAATAGTGAAAGGACATTTCACGATACATGCGGGAAAAGGGAAGAAGGAAACGTACCTTGACCTGGATTGCCCTGTTCCTTCTTTTCATAGTCCTTGCGGTGATGTTCGCAAGGTTCGGCGGTGAGGTCCTCGGGATAATCGCGCACATCCGGCCGGAATACTTTGCTCTTGCCCTTGCATGCCATATCGGTGTGCAGCTTTCCTGGGCCATCAAGTATCACCTCCTCGTGAAAAGAAGGGTTCCCGGAGCATATTTCCCGTATGTCGCCCTTGCCAACATGTACGGGAACTTCGTGAACATCACGACACCCTCCGGGAGGGTTGCGGGCGAGCCTCTCCGGGCAAGGGCGATTGCCAAGAGATATCATGCCCGCTTTTCGACGGTGTTCGCCGCGACGATGATGGACAAGATGACATTGACAATCACCCAGATCGTGGTGCTCATTCCCCTGTCCATATACATGACCTACGAATTCGATATGCCCCGGATCGTCGAGTATTTCCTCGGCGCCTTCATACTGTTCTGGACCGGCGTGGGTATCATCTCCTACTATCTTTTCAAGGGTATGGGCGAGGGTAGATCGAGAAAGATCGGCGGTCTGATTTACCGCATATCCAAATTCATACTCAGGGGAAAGTACAGGGACAGAGGATTCTTCGTCGAAAAGGTCCGGAGCGGCATAATGGAGTTCAAGTCATCCTTCAAGGTGCTGTCCCGAAAACCACTGTTCATGCTCCTGGACCTGATATTGGGGATTTCCATGTATGCGTTCAGGTTCTCGGCAGCATACATGTTCTTCCTTGCAGTGGGTCACAGCCAGCCCTTTCTGACAGTTTCCACGGTTGTGATGATAGCCTTCCTTGTCGGCCTCATGTCACAGCTCCCGGGCATGGTCGGAATAGCGGAATCAAGCCTTACGGGGCTCTATCTTGCCACCGGTGTTCCGGTGTCCATAGCCCTTACGGTTTCCATTCTGTCCCAGATGAACGTTTATGTATTCGAGATAGGTCTGGGATATCTATCGATGATAATTCTCAACATATTGAGCGGAAAGCGAGGAAGATCAGCCTCTTAGTTCACCGGCCGTTCTCTCGACGACGTTCATGACCTCGTTGTACCACTCCTCTATGGCCTCCTTGAGAAGTGTCTGAACCTGGAAAGGGTCGACGGCCTGGTATACATGATATATACCCCCGCCTCCCCGGTTCTTCACGAGCTTTACCGCAAGGTGATTGGCAACGAGCTTCGAGGCCGATCTGTATGCGGTCGACCGGTCCCTGCCTATTCTCTCACCTATCTCCTGGGCGGTACCCGGGCCGTTCTCCAGCAGTTCCCGGTAGACCCTCAGGTCCTGCTGGTTGAGGTCGAAGAAACATCTTACGGCGTTCTCGCAATTTGCTCCTATCTTGGGGAACGCTTTGACATCCATGGTCTCGCTCCTGTTCACATGTAAGGGGTTAATTCGATAACCTTAACACCTTTGCAATTGTTCGGTCAATGTGCACAACGGATAAAAGAGTATCGTGAAAGGGGTTGCAACCATGGGTCACAGAAATGAAGTTGTACATGAACTCGGAGAAAACGATTTCGATGATTTCCTGAAGAAGAACCGCGTTGTGCTGGTTGATTTCTGGGCTCCCTGGTGCATGCCGTGCGTGATTCAGGGAAGGATGATCAGCAAGAGGATGAAGGACCTCCCGGAGGGAGCCATGATTGCAAAGGTGAACGTGGATCTAAACCCCCGGATAGCGGATAAATTCAGGGTGAGAGGCATCCCTCAACTGTATCTGATGGTGAACGGGAAACCCGTGAAAGGGTGGACCGGGCTAACCCCCGTGGAGGTACTCTTCAAGGAGATATCCCGGCATATCTCTATATGACGGAGATAACGGAGCAGTTTCGGAGGTATGGGGAGTGTATGTTCGTCATCTCTCCGGCGATCCGGTTCGGGATGGGGAGCAGTCTTGCGGAAAGGGGTTTGCCCCATCGTATCGAGAGATGGGCGACATCCCTCAGGACGCCGGAGATCCTTTCGATACTTGTATTCCCCGGTATGGGAACGGCATCGAGACCCGTCCCGCAGACGGATGAGTAGAGGAGGAGCTTCTGAAGATCCAGGGAGCCCATGTCAGCGCATTCCGCGAGCCGATCATCCTCCATTACTGGAAGCATCAATCCCGAATAGCCGCAGCTCTTCACACCGAGGTCCGGGAGAGAGGAAGTGATGGTGGCGGCTGCCGAGAGGGTCCCGTGGGACCCGAACGGCGAGCCGGTCAGCTTTTCGATGGAGAGTGCGACCGAACCATCCCTTCCAAGTCCGGGAGCGATCGAAGTATCTATACCCCTGTATTGCAGGTCTCCATCCCTCTCGAGGTCCTGGCATATGTTCTCGACCTTCTCGAGGGCGGAGGAATATTCGTAGGAGAGAAGTTCGCGGAAGCTGGACAGTTCGGAGGCTCTCATGGCTGCCCCGTAAACAATATCGCCATTCTCCAGGCCGACGGTGAAGGAGGGCCCCCCTCTTCCATGGTAGGCTGCCGGGAAGAAGGGAATGTCCGGTGGACAGCATGCACATGAGGAGAACATGAAGTTCCTTGACCCGTCTGGTGATATGGCTGCAATATCCAGAGTCACCCTGGAGGCCGCCCTTATATTGTTCTCGAGAGGACCGGTTGCAACGTTCCCCAGGAATGCCGAGGCACAAACGAAGGTGGTTTCCCCGAACAGCAGGGGCAGGAGAGATATCTGTCCGGGAGTCTTGGAAGGACCGAGGGAGATGTAGTCTATTCCCGCTGCTCTTGCCCTTCTCTCTATATCGAGAGCCGTCCTTACGAGTTCTTCCCCCTCGATGGATCGGATCAGATCGCTCCAGGGCTGGGTGGACAGGCGGACGGTCTGAACCTCCAGTCCCGAATCCGTGAATCTCTCACGGGCTGAAGAAAGGAAGTTTCCCGCATCTTCTATCTGTTCGTCCATCGCGCCGGGATCCAGATCCACTCCGGCGGTGACGGTCCGGACCTTCATGCTCCGGGGATGGATGACGTACGGGATAAGGGTTTTGTCCCTTTGTGCTCCTATCGCTTATTGAAGTCACATGGGGACATCGGATGTGACGGGAGAGAAAAGGATGGAGGACACGCCGTAAGAGGAAAGGTATAAATTCCGACGGAGCAATTGATTGTCTGGTTGTCAACCTTCTGTTCGGCATATATCAAATACCACCGGAAGGGAGCATGGACATATGGTCTTTCGGATGCTGTTGATCTCAACGATGATGGAGATAGTTCTCGCCGTCTCGGCGAGCCATGTTTTCTGGAGGTTCTGGAAGAAGAGCTCCAGGAAGATCGAGGAGACGCAAACCGTCAAGGAACAGCCCGCACCGAAACCTGAAGATCAACCCCTGGTGACCGATTTCATGGTGTCGGGTGAATCCGGAGAAGAGAAAGAGAATGGAGCCGGGGAAACGGTCCCGGAGAAGATATACCGGCCAGGAGGTGGATCGGAGCCTGCAGCCGGAGAGCTGTTCGATCCCGACACCGGCAGTGACGATCATCTGATGGGACATGATGTCGAGGTGAAGGAGCTTCCCGAGCCCGAACCCGAGGAGTTGGACCCTACATGGGTCAAGCTGGATGTCAGCAGGGATCACAAACATATCCTTGAAGAGCTGGATAAGAAGAATAAGAATTGCTACGAGATTCTGGGAATTCCTGCGAGCGCGACGACGGAGCTTATCAAGAAGACCTACAGGAAACTGGCCTCGGAATATCATCCCGACAGGGTAAGGGATGGGATCGGGGAAGATGAGCTTCGGGAGAGGATAAGGGAGATCAACTTCTCCAAGGAGATACTTCTGGATCCTGTTCTCAGGGCGCTTCACGATCAGAGGATGAGGGAGAGGGAAGGCTCCGATCCGGGCCGGACGGAACAGGGTGAGGGCGGTATAGATACCACGATGATAGAGCAGTTCCCCCATTCGGTGAAGGATGACGGGGAAGGCAGGGGAAATGTGGCCTACTTCACGGATGATGATGAGGAGAATGGATTGGGGGTCCTTCTGTTCGGGAAATGGGAGGAGAACAGGGAGAATTTCACCAAGGAATTCTTTGATCACGTCATACAGCTGGATGATGCCGGTTATATCGATTACGGCGAGGTCCTGAAGGGTGACGTCTCCGACATGGATGAGATATCCCGCTTGAAGAAGGTTTCCAATTTCTCACAGTCGGCGAACAACACACTGCTTGACGTCTGGGTTCTTCCCCCCTTCTACTACATGGCCGTTCCGGTACTTGACCGGGAGCATATACAGGAGATATGCGAGATATGGAAGGATTACTTCGATCTGGAAACCATTTTCTTCACATATCCCCGGCTGTGATCGTTCTGTGAATCAGGGATTCAGGTGCGGATCTCCACATGCGTCCCGGGTCCGATACCGTGCTCGTCCGCCAGCCCCATGTTCATCTCGACAACGTAAAGGCAGGGCTGGCCGCTGGGATACAGCTCCAGCTCATTGTCCGGCTTCCCCGTACCCGGGGGGGCCTCATAGACCCTGATCACCTTCATGTCTTCCGATATGAAGACGATGTCCAGGGGGATGGATGTATCCTTCATCCACATGGTGACCGGTCTGGGCTCACCATATACGAAGAGCATGCCTTCATCGTCTCCCAGTTCCGATCTGCCCATCAATCCCTTTGTCCTCTCGAAATCGTCGTCCGCAATATCGCAGTATATCCTGAGGTCTCCCGATGGAAGATCGAAGGTTACCCGCGCCTCATGGGCCCCACTTCCACCGTCATCCCCTCCGAGCCTCTCGCTTAGAGGGATGACACCCACCAGCGCAAGTGCCGCGATCAGCATAAGGAAAATGAAAGCGGTGCGATCCGCAGTGACCTTCGAACCCCTACGAGATCTCTTCACGCAGGGGTAATGGAATTATTGTATGTTAAATCATTCAGTCCTTTCGGGAAGGGCTCATCTCCTTTGCGGCGAAGGCGGCATTCCCTGCCGCCCCCTTCGTGCTTTCAATATCCTCGTCAGTAGGAGCTCCCGCGGCCTCGACCAGCGTTTGCACGGGCCCGCATGTAGGGACCCTTACCGAAATCCATATAGGCAACATTTAAGAACAAGAACCCTATTGGCCGCAAAAAGGAGGCTCCAAGAGATGTTTTCCGAAGAAAAATGTTCATCCTGCGGCACCCCGTTGAAAGGGGAGAAGTCGGTCAGCTTCCTCTGTCCCTCCTGCGGAAACATCCGCATCGGCAGATGCGGCCTCTGCAGGGACCAGTCCGCAAGATACACCTGCCCGGAATGCGGTTTCATGGGCCCTTAGGTGGAGTTCAAATGGGTGAAGTTCTCATCAAGTACAGGGTGATGCCCGTCGGTCCGGAAACCGACCTCGAGAAGATAGCGGAGAAGTTCAAGGAATATATTCCCGACCACGGCCGCATCTCCGTTTCCGAGATAAAACCGGCCTTCTTCGGAATGAACCTTCTCGAATGGGGTGTGGTTCTGGATGACAAGAAGGGCGGCGGAGAGGAGCTCGAGCGGAAGATGAGGGAGACCGAGGGTGTGGGTTCCCTTGAAATAATCGAGATGGGACTGATCTGAGGATGCTGATCAAGGGAGATGTCCCGGTCAGGATGACCGAGGACCCTGAAAAGGTGAAAAAGGCCATTCTTCTCATTTTTCCGGAAGCTTCACTGGAGGAGCTGGAAGGCTCCATCTCCTTCACGACGGATGACCCGGCACGATTCGTGGAACTTGTCACGAACCAGAAGATAAGGGACAGTTCCCTTCTCGTTCTCGGGGGGAGCATGTCCGATGATTCCACCTCATTCTTCCTGAACAAGCAGGCGGCATTCATGGGAAAGGTGAATTTCACCGAGGGAAGGTCCACACTGGGAGACATGCACGTCATCGTCGAGGAGGGAGCCCGGGAACTTGTGAAGATGATAACCCCGGATGGGGATTAGGTCATCTTTGTTCAACTGCACTTAAATATCACCGAAAGGGATGTAAGTGTCATGCGGACCCGGGCAGCCACATGGACACTGCTCGCCATTTCGGCCCTTCTTCTTGCCATCATGGTCATTTCCATCTCCCCGGTCGACGGGGATAAGCTGATCCAGCCTCTCGATATCGAGGAGGAGGCTGCGGTCGTGACGTTCGAAAAGGATCCCACCGGCATTGCGGAGGTCAATGTCACCGTGAGATCCACATCCACCAGGACCGCTTACTACACAATTTCCGCATCGATTTCGGGGAATCCGCTGTGGTCCGTGGAGTATCCAGATTCCCTATATCTCGAGCCGATGGAGGAATGGAGGTTCAGGGTGACCATAAGGGTTCCTGCCGGAACTCCGCCTTCGGATTCCGCGGAGCTCACGGTCTCGATGAGCAGTGAGGGTGGAATCGTGGTGGGCTCTGATTCCTGCAGGGTCATTGTCATGCCCCATGTGTCCACCGAACTCGCCCCGGCAGTGGACTATCTCGTGGATATGCCATCCAGCGGGAGCTTCCGGGTCAAGGTTGTGAATACCGGGAACGTCAGAACCCCTGTTGCCCTTGTATCTGACGGCCCCTGGCTGGATACTGTCGGGACCGCCGACCTGCTGCTCGAGGCGGGCGGGGTTCTTTCCCTCGAGATCGATTACGATGTCTCCGGGATGACCGGGGAGAACACCACCCGGCTCCGTTCCATCGCAGACGGTCTCGAGAGCGATCATCTTGATATTACCTTCATGCCGGACGGGGAACTGTTCCATATCATGTTCGGAGGGGGTCCGTTCCTCGTTCTGCTGCCGGGTCCGGGCAGTGCGGAGAGGGTGAGGCTGATGTCCATCGGCGGGACCGTGTCAGATGTGGGCATTGAGGTGGTGGTCCCGGATGACGGCAGTGTGACACTGGAGTATGATGAGCTTCCTGACGAGATCTCACTCGAGAGAGTGGATGCCAGGCTTTCGGCATCGGGACTCGACGGGGATTCGGTGGTTGTGATAAGGGCTTTCGGGTTCCATGAGGATCGGATGGTTGTATCCAACGAGCTCCCTGTGGTGTTGAAGGCCCATCCGGGGGAATCGAAGGGACCGGACCCGGTTCTGGTGACCGCCATAGGAGGAGGCGGAGGAGCCGTCCTTGCGGGGTTGGTCGGGACATTTGCCTATCTCTATTCGGCTTCGGAGGTCCTAAGGTACAAATGGCTGCTCCTTACATTCATTCCGCTGTATTCGACAATTCACGGAGAGAGGGTCCTGGACCACTTCTTCCGCGGGAGGCTTTACGAATATATCAAGGAAAATCCGGGGGCCACGTTCACTGCCCTGAAGGAGCATTTCGATGTGAAGAACGGGACACTGACATATCACCTCCACAGACTCGAGCAGGAGGAGCTGATAACCCACCGCAACGTGGGGAAGTACAAGCTGTTCTATGTGGATGGTGTCAGGGTGAAGGGGGTGGAAGCCGTCATATCTCCCCTGGACAGGGAGATGATCAATATCATAACGGAGAATCCCGGCATCACCTCCAAGAGGATGATCTCAATGCTTTCGGGGGAGAGGTCGAATAGGACGCTTTCCAGACATATCAAACAGCTGGAGAGAAAGGGGTTCATCAGGTCGGAAGTGAAGGGGGGTCAGCGTCATCTGTATCTCACAAATGAACTGGAGAGGGTCCTTCTTCCGAAGGAGGGAGTATTGGAGATGAAGGACCTTGCAGTTGCCGATATCTGATCGGGAAACGAATGGAATACGGGGCACGAGGCCCCCGTCTTCTCGCGGATTCCGTGCGCTTACTTATACAGCTTCCCTTTAGCGAAATTTAAAATAACTGGTCATTATTCATCGCATCCCTGTCTATGCCGCAGTAGCTTAGCTGGTTAGAGCGTACGGCTGTTAACCGTAAGGTCGTCGGTTCGAATCCGCCCTGCGGCGCCATTTTATTTTTGTACCCCTCTAGGAAGATCGAAAGGGTTAAGGCAGGAAGTTTTAAGTAGTGTAATCTGGGCCAGGCAATAAAGAAATAAATGCACATCATTTGTGGTAATTGAAACCAAACAATAACCCAAAAGATGTGCATTGTCATGGAACAGGTGCATGTAAAAGAATTTATCGGTAACAGGATCTCAAGTTTGAATTCTCCTCATTGGGAGAATGCAGAGCCATTTCCCGAAGACAAACCTTTGAGAATAGATACGATTCTCACTCACAATAATGCTTTTGATAGGTATGTAATATCCAATCCTGATGAGATAACTGATTTTCAGTTGGAATCGATACTATCCATGATTCGTTGTGTAAGTAATGAAAACGGCGGAATTTATTATGAGTGTCCATGTTGTGGGCGATCAAAGTTCATTCCTTTCCGCTGTCACAGTAGATGTTGTTCCGTGTGTGGTAAGAGATATGCTGAGTCCTGGGGACGGAATTTGATGGGAAGGTTTTTTCCAGTATCTCATCGTCATGTTATTTTCACTCTTCCGGGTCCCTTGTGGGAGTTTGTTCGATCTGATATTGGTTTGTATGTCAAGGACATGTTTGAAGCTTCAGTGCTCGTCATACGTAGGTTGTTTGCGAGGAAGTTCAAGCATATGTCAGTGAATCCTGGAATGATTTGTATAGTACATTTCACAGGTAGGGACATGAAGTTCAATCCTCATATTCACATGCTTGTGACTGAGGGAGGTTTGACAAAAAATGGAGAATGGAAGGATCATTCTTTCTGGCCGTATAAGAAGATGAGTGAGTATTGGAAGTATGAGTTGTTGAAGTTATTTTCCCGTCATAGAGGTTTGAGTTTGGATGATAAATCTTTACTTGATGGTCAGCGGAAGCAACGTTTTGTGAATGGAACGAATGGTTATGTGGTGAAGAATTTCCGTGGTGTGTTGGATGTAAAGAATGTTGGTAGTTATCTTGCGAGGTATGTGCGTCATCCTCCGATTGGAGAGTCTCGTTTGTTAGGTTTTGATGGTAATGTTGTGCGTATCAAATATGAATGGGATAATAAGATGCATACAAGTGATGTTCTGTTATCTGATTTCATAGGTTCGATTCTTGTGAATATTCCTTCCAAGCGTTTTCAGGTTGTTCGGCAATATGGTATGTATTCGAATATTTGTTATGGTAAATCTAACGGTGTGTTTGTAGGGATAGTCCATGTTCAATCAATGTTGATGGATTTTGAGAGGAGAGAATCTCGTAATGTTCGCTGCAATTATTGTGGTTCATCAATGGAGTTGATTATGATTGAGATAGTGAGGCATGGCAGGTGTTTGTTTGTAATCTATTGATTTAAGAGCCGTTAGGCTCGAGCATTCCGCAGGAATGCTTTTTTTGGAACTCCCCCTATGAATGAACATTAGAATCTCTGTTATTGAAAACTACGCCAAGCCCTGGTGGTTCAGGAGAATTAGGAAACTTCTCCGTTCGCTTCGCTCACTCCGACCACGTTACACTCTCCCTTCGCTACGCTTCGGTCGGGTCGGCTAACAGGGGGATATAAGGCTCCAGACCTTGCAGGTCTTCCGCCCAAATTTTTATCTCCGATAAAAACTTCTTATATCCCCCAGACGTTAGCCAAAATTTCCAATTCTTCCTCCCGGAGGAAAGGAAACCTGAACCACCAAAAACAGGCTTGGCTTCGTTTAACTAGGAAACGAGAGGAAAAAACATGAACCAGATTGCTACGCAACCCGGCATAACAGAGTTTAAACGGCTTCGCACGGCGAATACCCAAATTTTCAATGACCCGAGTGAGGGGGAGTTACGAACAATACGAATAAATATCTTTGAAACATGAGGGATAAATATGAGTTTAGAAACAAGATTATGGTCAGCATCGGATCAACTTAGAGCAAATTCAGAGCTTAAAGCATCAGAATATGCTGCCCCTGTATTAGGATTAATTTTCTTGAAATATGCAGATTATAAATTCAATAAAGCTCAAGAACAATTGGAAAAGAAATCCTCTTCTGGCAGGCGGCAAATCGGTAAGGAGGATTACCATGCCCTCGGTGCAATCTATCTGCCTGAAGGATCACGATTCAATGAGCTTCTTGAATTGCCTGAAGGTCAGGATACAGCAAAGGCCATTAATGATGCAATGAAGGCTATAGAAAAAGATAATCCAGATTTGAAGGATGTTTTGCCAAAGAACTACAATACAATTGACAATAACACACTCATCGAATTACTAAAAATCATGTCCTCAATACCCGATATAGAAGGAGATGCTTTTGGAAAGATTTATGAATATTTCCTTGGCAACTTTGCTATGAGCGAAGGTCGGCGCGGTGGTGAGTTCTATACGCCCACGCCATTGGTCAAATTGATTGTAGAGATAATTGAGCCATTCAGGGGACGAATCCTTGATCCTGCATGTGGCTCTGGTGGTATGTTTGTGCAGAGCTTTAAATTCGTGGAAAATCAGAGAAATAATGGGACTGGCCTTAGTATTTATGGACAAGAAAGGGTCAAGGATACTGTTCGTCTGTGTAAAATGAACCTTGCAGTTCATGGACTAGCTGGAGATATCAGACAGGGAAACACCTATTATGAAGACCTTCACAATACAACTGGAAGATTCGATTATGTGATGGCCAACCCTCCATTCAATGTAGATGGCGTGGACAAAGAACGAATTAAAGACGATCCACGATACCCTATTGGAATGCCAAATGTTGACAATGCTAATTATCTCTGGATTCAATTGTTTTACAGCAGTTTAACAGAAAATGGACGAGCTGGCTTCGTGATGGCAAACAGTGCTTCTGATGCAAGACACTCAGAGATGGAGATAAGAAAGAAAATTATTGAGGACTACGCAGTAGATGTGATCGTTGCCATTGGACCGAAATTCTTCTACACATTGCCAATTTCCTGCACTCTTTGGTTTTTAGACAAGGCAAAAAAGGACACTGAAAGAAAGGACAAGGTACTGTTCATTGATGCTCGCCAGATATTCACAATAATAGACAGAGCACATAGAGAATTCACACCACAGCAAATAGAATTCATAGCGAATATTGTAAGAGCATATCGTGGAGAGGAACTGGAAAATAAGCACAATAGCGAAGAACTATTGAAGGAGCATTTTCCAGATGGTAAAATACATGACAGACCGGGCCTCTGCAAAGTAGCTTCAATCCAAGAGATAAAGAACGAGGGATGGAGCCTTAATCCAGGCAGATATGTCGGCGTGACAGAAGTGGACGAAGATGAATTTGATTTTAAAGAACGATTACAAGAATTAAACGACGAGCTTGAAATCCTTAACTCAAAAAGCCATGAACTCGAAGAAAAGATTTCTGATAATATCAACAAAATACTGGGGTAACTCAAATGGGCGCATGGGAAGAAGTAACATTTGAAGATTTATACGAAATCCCCTCAAGAAATGGGCTAAATAAACCTAAGAGGGTAAGAGGTTCTGGAACCAAAATGGTCAATATGGGTGAATTATTCGCATATCCACGAATTAGAAATCCTGAAATGGAAAGAGTACCACTTACTGATAATGAAAGGAAAAAATCCATCCTTAAATCCGTAGATTTGCTTTTTGCACGACAGTCTCTTGTTCGCGAAGGTGCTGGGAAGTGTTCCATTGTAATGGAGACCCCGGAACCTACCACTTTCGAATCTCATTTAATCCGAGTCCGTCTTGACAAGACAAAAGTCAATCCCATATGGTACTTTTATTATTTTATGTCATACGAAGGAATGGGTAATGTCCGCTCCCTAGTAATGGATGTTGCGGCAGCTGGCATTCGTGGAAGTGAACTCGCCAAACTTAAAGTGCCTAAACCACCTAAAGAAATACAGGATAAAATAGCCAGCATATTATCCAATTATGATGAACTCATAGAGAACAACTCAAAAAGAATAGCGCTCTTGACCGAAATGTCTAAAACTATATTCGAAGAGTGGTTTGTCAATTACCTATACCCAGGGCATGAAGAGAATAATATGATTGAGGCAGAAATAGGGCCAATACCACGAGGTTGGGAAACTGGTCGTTTTGATAAATATATTAAATTTGCAAAAGGAAGAACTGTTTCAGATCTTCAACAAGAAAAAGAAATCAATTATCAACCATATTTGCTAATTGAAGGATTAAAAACTGGACAATATCAATATACAGCAGATAAAACAATAACAGCAGAAGAGCAAGACACTTTGATGGTTATGGATGGTTCAAACTCTGGAGATGTTTACATTGGATATTCTGGAACCGTTGGATCTACTCTTGGAATTTATACTCCGATTGATTCTTCAAAAATCTCACCATATTATGTGTTTTATCTGCTCAAATGTCGAGAAGAAGAAATTAAATCAAAGAATACAGGAGCAGCAGTTCCTCATGCGAATAAAGATTATATTAATTCAATGACGATTTTGGCTCCTGATGGGGAGGTTATGTCCCTGTTTGATAGTATTGTTTCAGCAAATCATGAGCAAATTATGAACCTCAAGAAGCAGATTGCCATTTTGAGAGATAAACGAGATTTATTAATTCCCAAGCTCATTTCTGGAGAGCTTGATGTTTCAGAGCTTGATATTAAAATACCGGAGGACGCGAGTTGACCCCATCAGAGAAGGCTAGTTATTCAGAAGATGCTCTTGTCGAGCAACCTGCGATTGAGTTGTTTGAACAGCTTGGCTGGACACATGCAAATTGCTTCAACGAGTTCGACCATGTGGGTGGCAGCTTCCTTGGACGTGAGAATAAAGGAGAGGTAATCCTTGTTTCTAAGCTTAAACCAGTACTACGAAATTTGAATCCGGAACTTCCAGAGGAAGCTTTGGACTTGGCAATTGAAGAACTCAAGCGGGACAGAAGTATGATGAGCATGGTTCAAGCCAATCGTGAAGTATATAATTTAATTCGTGATGGCGTAAAGGTCAAATTCAAGAATCCAGAAGACGGTTCTGAAATAGAGGAACGTATTAAAATTATTGACTGGAATAATCCAGACAACAATGATTACTTCCTCGCATCACAGTTCTGGATCACCGGAGAGATGTACACCAGGAGAACAGATTTACTCGGATTCATCAATGGCATTCCGCTTGTCTTCGTTGAGCTGAAGGCATCACACCGCAATATCAAAGCAGCCTACGATGATAACTTATCTGATTACAAAGTTGCCATACCTCATTTGTTCTGGTACAATGGCTTTGTGATTCTATCAAATGGAAGCGATAGTAAGATCGGCTCGATTACATCTGAATGGGAACATTTCTCAGATTGGAAAAAAATTAACCGTGAAGGTGAGGAAGGTATAATCTCGCTGGAAACAATGATAAGAGGCACCTGCGACTCAGATAAATTACTGGATTTGCTGGAAAATTTCATATTATTCAGTGAAGTTAGGGGCGGAACAATAAAAATCATAGCTAAAAACCATCAATACCTTGGCGTGAACAATGCCATTGATTCAATTAAACAGATACGTCATAACCAGGGTAAATTAGGGGTATTTTGGCATACTCAGGGCAGTGGAAAAAGCATTTCTATGGTTTTCTTTTCCCAGAAGATATTCAGGAAAATTCAAGGTAATTGGACATTTGTTATATTAACCGATAGAATTGAACTGGACGACCAGATTTATAAAACCTATGCCAGTACGGGAGCAGTAACAAGAACAGATTCTCAAGCAAAAAGCTCTGAATATCTAAGAGATCTACTCACTGAGGATCACAGATATATCTTCACCTTGATTCATAAATTCCGCACACCTGAAATAATATCTACCCGCTCAGATATCATCGTAATTGCTGACGAGGCACACAGAACACAATATGATACTCTAGCCATGAATATGAGAATCGCGCTTCCAAACGCAGCTTACATTGCATTTACTGGCACTCCTTTAATCGCTGGGGAAGAGAGAACGAAAGAGGTGTTTGGAGATTACATCAGCATCTATAATTTCAAACAATCCGTAGAGGATGAAGCCACGGTTCGACTTTATTATGAGAATAGAATCCCATCCGTTAGATTGGATAATGAAGATCTGAATGAGCAAATATACCAGGTAATTGAAAATGCAGAGTTGGACGAAGATCAAGAAGTAAAATTGGAAAGAGAATTCTCCCATCAATACCATATAATAACTAGAGAAGATCGGCTGGAGGCTATTTCAAAGGATATTGTCGAACATTTCATGGGGCGGGGCTTTAAAGGTAAATCGATGGTTGTTAGCATTGACAAAGCAACCGCGGTAAAAATGTACAATAAAGTAAAAGTCCACTGGGAAAGATATTTACAAGCACTTGAACACGATTTGAAAACTGCTCCTGTTGATGAGCAGGAAAGGTTGAATGAGATTATTGAATATATGAAAACCACAGATATGGCTGTAGTAGTATCACAGAGTGCAAATGAGGTTCGAGACCTTAGGGAGAAGGGACTTGACATAACCCCGCACCGGAAAAGAATAATTGATGAAGACCTAGACACAAAATTCAAAAATCCTGATGACCCTTTGAGAATAGTATTTGTTTGTGCAATGTGGATGACTGGGTTTGATGTTCCCTCTTGCTCCACCATTTACTTGGATAAACCCATGCGAAACCACACCCTTATGCAGACGATTGCGAGAGCGAACAGAGTGTTTCCAGGAAAGTCCAATGGGTTGATTGTGGATTATATTGGGGTATTTAGAAACCTAGAACAAGCGTTATCAATATATGGGCCGGCCTCTGGAGGCGGGATTCGTGAAGGCGACAGACCAATTCTTGACAAGGGGGCACTTGTTGAGGAATTAAGAAATATCATAATAGAAGCTGACAAATACTGCACTGAACTAGGTATTAATACAGAGGAAATCTTGAAATCTTCAGGTTTTCAGAGAATAGCTTTACTCGATCAAGCAGTAGATGCCATTCTAATAAAAGATGAAACTAAGAATAATTTCCTGACTCTAGCGGGTAAAGTGAAAAAGATATACAAGGCCATATTGCCAGATCCGAGGGCTGTTGAATTTGCACCAATAACTATTCTTTTCGATGTTATAGCAAAGAAGATTCAATCTCTGGCACCGCCCCCCGACATTACTGGTGTAATGGGACAGATTGAAGATATTTTAAACAGTTCTATCATGGCGGAGGGCTACATCATTGACCCGAGTGATCATTTGATTGATTTAACTCAAATTGATTTTGATGCATTGGCTAAAAAATTTGTAAAAGGAAACCAACATACAGAAACTGAGCGGCTAAAGAGCATTCTTCAATACAAACTGAGGAATATGATTCGTTTAAATCGTAGTAGAATGGATTATCTGGAAAAATATAAAGATTTAATCGATGACTATAACGCTGGAAGTATCAATATCGAAGAGTTGTTCAACCAACTTCTGACCCTTGCTCAGAGCCTTAAAGAGGAAGAAAAACGTGCAATAGCTGAGAATCTCAGTGAAGAAGAACTGGCAATATTTGATATTCTTACAAAACCAGATTTACAATTAACTGATAATGAAATCCTTGAAGTAAAAAAGATTGTAAGAATGCTACTCCAGATATTAAATGAAGAACTACTTGTACTTGACTGGAAAAAGCAACAGCGTACACAAGCACGAGTAAAGGTTGCTATTGAGGATATGCTAGACAATTTGCCAGAAAAATATGATGCCGAAATATATCAACAAAAAGCAAATCTCATTTTTGAACATATATACGATTCCTATTATGGAGATGGTAATAGTGTTTATGCAAATGTATAATAACAAAATAGTTTTTACTAAACTCCCCCTCACTGGACGGAAACGGTTATTGAAAACTACGCCAAGCCTTGGTGGTTCAGGAGAATTGGAAACTTCTCCGTTCGCTTCGCTCACTACGACCCCGTTGCACTCTCCCTTCGCTATGCTTCGGTCGGGTCGGCTAACAGGCGAATATGCGGTTCGCTTCGTTGCACTCGCTCACCCAAATCGTTCCCTTCTGGAACGACTTCGCATATTCGCCAGACGTTATGCGAAATGCGTCTTCCAAATCCTAAAAAAGTGTATAAAATGAAGGCATTTACAATGAGTGAAAGGAGTAATCAGAATGAAAAATAAATTCGACCGGGTGTATCAATTTAAGA
>Ga0164318_10002802_pt1 | contig 16314 bp, 14 predicted proteins | sample GuaBasSedimGuay9_FD_113734 | JGI IMG/M metagenome (GOLD analysis project Ga0164318, IMG submission 113734) | Subseafloor sediment microbial communities from Guaymas Basin, Gulf of California, Mexico - Guay9, Core 4571-4, 0-3 cm | ecosystem: Environmental > Aquatic > Marine > Hydrothermal vents...
CTGACCTGTTTTTCATCTTGTCAGAGATTCTTGATGTTATAAGAGAGGCAAAAACCCCAGCCAACCCGATTATAGAGAGAAAAGCACCAAATTTTATTTCTTCTGTAATGAATGTTATGGTTACCAAAGGAACAGCTATCCAGTTGACACCCTGCCAAAAGCCCTCGACCAAAAACAAGGGGAGTATTTTCTTTATCTTTTTACATCTCTTCTTTACCTCCAGTTCAATAACTATATGCTTCTTTATTTTTGAGACGACGAACATCGCGATGAATAAGGAAAAGGCGGCAAAAATAAAAATAGGGTCATATCCGTGCACCGCAATTATAGCACCAGTGAGAAACGGCAGAACAGCCCTTATTATTGGTGGTAAGATAACAGACAAACTGCCGAGAAATGCCTTGTTGTCGTTATTGGAAAAGGAAAAGAACTTGACACTCCAAGGCATCCAAAACCAGAACACCATTACACCAAAAACAACTGCAAACAGTGCCAAATAAACAAGATTGCTTGGCAAGAGAAATACGAGCATGATATAAATCAGCGCCCTTAAAAACAGGGAACAGTAGAAAGAGTTCGATGTTCTCAAAGACCTAAAAAGAAAATAACACAAAGTAGCGACAAGATATACAATCACATAGCACGCAATAATATGGGCAAAGCTAAAGCCCTGCTTAAACAAATATAAAAAACTAAATTCCCACACAGCTATGGATATCGAAACCAGAGCTTGAATGCCGTAAATAGTCAGAAATTCTTTCCTGTCGCTCATTTTTATCAATGGACCGATCGGGATTTGAACCCGAGACCTCTACCATGCCAAGGTAGCGATCTTCCAGACTGATCTATCGGCCCATAGCTCATAACTAATTTGTAATTATGTGAAATAAAAAACTATTTAAACTATCGTGACATGATTATTTGTCTATGACCTTGACAGCATTTATGAACTCAGAACTATTTAGCCTAGTCATCTTGCCATTATTCATATTCTGCATAAGGATAATTGATGTCAGTCTCGGCACCATAAGGGTCATATTCATCTCTCGTGGCATGAAATTGCTCGCGCCTGTGCTGGGCTTTTTCGAGGTCTTGATATGGCTTGTCGCGATAGGACAGCTAATGTCAAATCTCACATCTCCAATCTATTACATAGCTTACGCTGGTGGGTTTGCGACCGGAACATACGTGGGCATGTGGATAGAAAACAAGTTATCGATAGGTAATGTAATTATCAGAATAATAGTTAAGAAAAGGTCAAACAAACTGATACGCGCACTAAAAAAATCAAAGCACGGTTTCACTTTTGTTGACGCTAGGGGAAAAACAGGTAAGGTAAAGATAATTCTAACGGTAACAAAGCGACAGAATATAGACAAAGTCATTAAAATAGTTAAGAAATTCAATCCACGCGCATTCTACTCGATAGAAGATGTTAGGTTTGTCAATGAAAGAATAAAGAAGTCTGATGAGCACGAGAAAGATTATCTACGCCTCTTTGGCCTTTTCAGAAGATAGTACTAAGAAGTATTAGAAGTCCACGCCTGAACCTTTTCGTGTTAAGACCTATCGAATTTTTTTCGTTTTTGATTAAAGCTTTCTAATGGATTTATTTTCAGCGCGCTTTTTAGAAGGCTGGATGGACCCGGTGGGATTTTCATAACCCTTCTTTCAATAGCCGAATGGCCTATTTCTTTACAAAGAAAAGGGTTAGTTTGAACCCACAACCTCTGCCGTTCTCGTTTTTCGTTGCGAGGGCAGCGCCATTCCAAGTTAAGCCACGGGCCCATTAAGACGAAAATGGAAAAAAATCAAAAAGTATTAACACTAGTCAAAGAGTTTGCCCATTCTTATTATCTGGTCAACGATTTCTTCTGGAGTCTTGTCACTCGTATCTATGACCAGGTCGGCATCCTTACGCTGGTCGAAGTAGTCAAAACCGTACATCTCTTTCCACTTTCTTCTTTCTATGGCTTCTTTCTTCTCTAACATCTCAAGTGCCTCGTCGTATTTCAGATTATCTCTTTTTGCGTAGCGCTGTGCTCTTACATGAATAGGCGCCTCTAGCCAAACCTTGAGGTCAGCCAACTTACCGATGAAGTGTATTCCTAGCTTGCTCTCTATAACAATGTTTCCATGCTTAGCCAAACTTTGCTGCATCGCATCACTCTTTTGGTGGAATTCCTTGCTCGAGCCAATGTCAGTCGACCATTGCTTTATTGCGGACTGTGTTTCTCCTTTATCCTGAAACTGCTTTTTTGTGTACTTGCCAAGAGAAAAGAAGTCCATCTTAAGCTTCTTTGCGAGCAGCTCGGCTGTCGTTGAAGAGCCGCACCCAGGCATCCCAGATACAACTATTGTTCTCCCTCTTTTCTCTTTTTCTCCTGTTTGATTTTCATTTTTCATTTCTTCACCTGTTTGCCCACTCATGAGAATTATCTCCCAAGAAAATTTAAATATTCTTTCTTCATCAGAATCACCAAAAATCCTTTGTCCTTTACAATGTCACTCACAACTTCGTTGTTAACAAAACGCTGGCATCTGCTTTGGGATATTTATAACTCATGGAGATTCTTCCTTGATCATCTTACCTCCCTTGAACACTCGGATGATACCGCCAGATTCTGAGACGACGATCGCAACGGCATCTGTTTCTCGGGTTATCGCAGCTGCTGATAGATGACGCGCACCAAGACCTGGCATATCTATGCCACTTGTGTCGATAGAGAGGTAGCGCCCTGCCGCATGTATTACACCATCCTCACCTACCACGAAAAATCCATCTAGTTGGGCAAACTCTTTTATCGTTTCTTTGAGTCCAGCCTGCATTATATTATATTTTGCGGAGCTGAACGGATTTAATATGAGCTGAGTTGACTTTTTCATAACGTTCTTCGAGTCGCCAAAAATGAATCCTGTTCCTATTTTTCTTCCTTCTCTACCCTCTCTGCCAATCTCTCTTGCTATGTTCAGTAGCGTTTCAAATACATTTTGCTTCGACTCTTTTTCTATCTTTTTCTCGCTAACATTGAGGAATTCCTCATCTATCTTAAACAACAAAAACAATCCTTCAAACTGCTCGCCAAGACTTTTGTCAGTAACGCAAAGAACATTATCGCCGCTCTTGAGTATGCCTTTGTTTATAGCCTCTATGACCACAGCTCTTATGCGAGCTATGCTACCCGCGGGCAGTTTAGAAACGTTCACAGAATACTTTATCCTATTAATTCGATTCCTATCTTCTTTGAACAAGGTCAGATCAAAGATAGAAGAATTCTGACGTTTGGTAACCAGAAGCACGCTGGCATCGGACAAACTAACAACCCTGGCAGTAGTCTTACCGATGAACTCGTCGAGCCGCATAGTATTATAATTACTGCGACCTTATTATATATTTTTTCGTTCAATCTGCCATTCAATCGGTTAAAGACTTAAAGCTTCTGACAAAGTAAGATTATGAAAGACGAAAATCAGATAATATTTCTTGGAACAGGCGGCGGGCGCTCCATTATGTTCTCACAGGTCAGAAGAACAGGTGGAATATTCGTAGAACTTGATAAAACCAGGCTTTTAATAGACCCCGGACCCGGATCGCTCACGACAGCGAAAGAACTTGGTTTGTCGCTGCGGGGCCTGGACGCTCTTTTAGTGTCACACATTCACCCTGACCACTCAACAGATGCAAATGCAGTAATAGATGGCCATGCAGGTGACGAAAACTTTATTCTGATAGCTGAGAAACATGTTGTAAATCCGACGAAAGAGACATATCCCGTGATAAGCAGATACCACCAGGGATTGTGTAAAAAATACGCTGTCGGTCCGGGAGAAAATATAAAAGTAAAAAACCTCACAATAACCACTACACCAACGAGACATTCTGCACCTGCTGTCGGGTTCAAAATTGCGGGGACCAAAACAATATCTTATCCGTGCGATGGCTCATATTTCCGCGGCCAGGAAAAATATTACGATAGCTCAGACATACTTATATTGAATGTGCTTGCACCATTTCCAAACGATAAAAAGATGGCAAAGCACATGGATGTTGAAGATGCCATTAAACTCATCAACGCGATGAAAAACAAGCCGAAGCTTGTAATAATACAACATTTCTCCTTCTACATGCTTCGAGCCGATGTCAGAAAACAGGCAAAAATCATCGAAAAGAAAACAGGCGTCAAATGCATCCCGGCGCGAGACGGCATGAAGCTCGATGTAGACTCTCTGGGCGTCGAGAAGAAGGGGCTGGAGAAATTCATTGGATAACGAATATCACTTGCTATATATCTTAATTTCATAATCTACTATTTTGTGCTCAGCAAATGTTTTATTTATCTCATCTTTTTTTCTAACATTAAAAATATCTTCGATGTGCCCAGGAATATTACTTATCTCACACGGTAGACCAAAAAGGCCAATAGAACCAGACCCATTTTTGGGCATAAATGACCGAGTAAGCCCATCGCCACAAACTTCATAAACCTCAACTGAAACCACTCTTTCCCCATCCCAGTAAGCAACATAACGAGGAAGATTAGAAGAACTAGCATGCTTTAAACAAGGTGATTCATCTGACCACATTCAAAGAAGGGTTGTTTATTTATTATCAAAAAAAAGAAAATTTCTTAAAATCATGTGATTGAACACGAAACTAAAAATTTTGACGACAGATAAAAAAGATATAAATATATCATAATAAAATTTATACTATGGCTCTGATAACAACGAAAAGATATGACAAAAGCAGTGAGAAAAAGTGGCAGAAGTTTTGGCGCGAAAAGGAAATATTTCGATTTGACCCGAACAGCGAGAAGCCAATATTCAGCATAGACACGCCTCCGCCAACTGTGTCTGGGTTTATGCATATGGGCCACGCATTCTCTTATAGTCATATAGATTTCATAGCACGATTCAAGCGAATGAAAGGATATAATGTATTCTTTCCGTTCGGCTTTGACGACAATGGTCTTGCGACAGAACGGTTCATAGAAAAAAAGTGCAAGATTCGAGCAAAAGATTTAACAAGGCAGGAATTCATAAACCTTTGTCTCAAGGAGACCGTGGAGGTTGAGAAGGAGCTCACCCGATGCTGGGCAAGCCTTGGCATATCAGTTGACTGGAATATTTTTTACAGAACAATAGAAGACCGTTGTAGGCGAATATCCCAGAAATCATTTATAGATATATACAAACAGGGGCGAGCATATCAAAAAGAGGCACCAACAATATGGTGTCCAACATGCGAAACAGCCATAGCACAGGCTGAACTTAAAGACGAAGAAAAGGATGCGTTGTTTGTTGAGATAAACTTTATTCTTGAAAATGGTGAAAAAATAAATATCGCCACCACACGACCGGAGCTACTTCCAGCGTGTGTTGCTGTTTTTGTTCATCCGGACGATGAGAGATACAAAAAACTTGTCGGAACCAAAGCCAAGGTTCCGTTGTTCGACTTTTATGTTCCTATAATCGCTGACGAGCGCGCAGACCCTGAAAAGGGAACGGGCATTGTCATGTGTTGCACATTCGGTGACCAGACAGATATGGAATGGTGGAAAGCTTATAATCTTCCGCTAAAAATAGCGATAACACAAGATGGTAAGATGAACGAACTTGCCGGCAAATACAAAGGTATGTCTGTTAAGGATGCGCGTATGCAAATCATACAAGACCTTAAGAATGCTGGGCTGTTTGTCAGCGAAAAACGAATAAAGCACAGTGTCAATACCCACGAAAGATGCGGCACAGAAATAGAATTCTTGGTAACAAAACAATGGTTCATAAAATATCTCGACCTCAAGCAAAAATTCTTAGATGAGGCGAACAAAATCAACTGGTACCCGTCATTCATGAAAGCGCGCTATGACAACTGGGTGCAAAATCTTCAGTGGGACTGGTGCATATCAAGACAGCGATATTTTGGCGTGCCGTTCCCGATATGGTACTGCAAGAAATGCGGTGAAGTCATAATCGCAGACGAAAAAGACCTGCCAGTTGACCCGCTACAAGACAGGCCAAAGCATCCATGCCCTAAATGTGGCTCAACAGAATTCGAGCCAGAAAAGGATGTCCTTGACACATGGGCAACATCATCTCTAACACCTATGATAGTGGGAAAATGGATTGATGATCCCGATTTCTTCAAGAAGATGTATCCAATGTCTCTGCGGCCTCAGGCACACGATATAATTACATGTTGGGCATTTACGACAATAGTAAAGGGGCTCCTTCACACAGGTCAAGTTCCGTGGAAGGACATTATGATATCAGGGCATGCCCTGGATGAGCATGGAAAAAAGATGTCCAAATCCAAAGGAAATGTTGTCGACCCCATGGAAACTATAAAGAAGTTCTCTGCAGACTGCCTAAGACTCTGGGCAGCCTCCTCAAAACTTGGAGAAGATTTGCCGTTCCAGGAAAAAGAGCTGGTCTCTGGCCAACGCTTCCTCACAAAACTATGGAACGCATCTCGCTTCGTCATAAACAATCTAGAGGGCTATGAAAAAACTGATATCCCACACGAAAATTTGCGCCAAATAGATAAGTGGATACTATCAAAGATGAACACCATGATAACACAAGTAACAAAACATTTTGAAACCTATAACTATTGCCATGCCAAACAAAAACTCATAACATTCTTCTGGCACGATTTTTGTGACGACTACTTAGAAATTGTTAAAGACAGGTTGTATAACCCAGAGAAATACGATTCAAAGAGCGTAGAGTCTGCTAAATACACGCTTTACAATATCCTTCTTAACACGCTAAAGATGCTTGCACCAATAATACCGCACATAACAGAAGAGATATACCAACTATATTTCAAAAAATATGAGGGCCATGAGAGCATCCATATCTCACCGTGGCCAGAACCAGATGATGAACTAATAAGTATAGAATTCGAGGAAATGGGAGACCTGTTATCAGACATAATATCATCAGTGAGAAAATATAAGACAGAGAACAACATGGCAATGAACGCAGAGTTATCCAAACTCACGATAAATGCAAAGAAGGCGGAAGAAGAAAAACTCAGCGAAGTCATAGACGACCTGAAGGCTGTCCTAAAAATCAAAGAAGTGGAATTTGGTTCAGCCTCCAAGATTACGACCGAACGATTCGGAATAATTCTGAATATAGAGAAATGATAAAACTCATTTCAGACCTAGGTCTTCTATTAATAAATGGGTTGCTTCTGGCTTTTTTTTATGATTCTATCCAGTTCTTTTTTAATATCCCGGATATAAGCATTAATTAGTTTATCAGCATCACCAATAAGGTCTGGATATCTTTTTTGTATCTTCTTAGAATCTATTGATATAATAAAAGAATAGATGCTATGAGGATGTTCATAGACTTGTGCCAGTTCAAGCAACAGGTTGTCGGGGTCTTTCCTCATCAACTCGGTGAAATAAACAAGAAGCTTCCCTTCCAATAATAATTTCATCGAGAAACTCTAGTGCGTTGGTTATTGGGGATGGAGCGAGTCCATCATATGGTGGTGTCAAATAACTCTCCAGTTCGTTCATAAATTCATCGCCTGAATTCATCGCCTGAACTTCTTTTTGTCCTCCTTGAGAGCCCATTTTCGTATTCTTTCTATCTCCTGTTTTCTTATCCTATCGTTTCGTCTCTCCATCCTTCTGATAGCTTTCTCAAACTTCTTACCGACATCTGATATTGACTCCTTTTTTGCAGAGATTGTTTGTGCTTTTGCTTTTGAGACAGGCGTGTATGTGCTTAAGCGTTGTAATTTTTGTGTGCTTGAAAATCCTGGACTAGATCTTGCACCGGAAAATCCATAATCATTTTTCTTGTTTCTCAGCAACTTGTTTCCCAAGAAGAAAAATATAACTAGCGAAACTATGAAAATAAAAATATTGGACCCCCCTGTCGAAAACATGCTGACAAATAAACCTGTCAGTGACCAACCGGGGTTATTCTTTTCTAGGTTGTCTTGAGATGCCTGACCGCGACCAGTACCTGTGCTGTTGTGTACATCAGCGCCGACGCTCTGGTTTGTGTTACTACTTCCACCAAACCCTGTGCTTGGCTTGTTACTTTTGCTATTCGGATTTGATGTAGAAGAAGAACTGCCTGTTCCACTAGATGAACTGGATGAACCGCCAGAATTGCTATTCTCTTGAACCGAGATAGTTTTTGTCTTCTTGTTGTTATCTTCATTTGATTCTTCTATGACATCGTCAGAATCAACTTTGATTTCTATATCATAACTGCCTTCATCGACATTATTCCAACTAAAGGTTATGGTTTTTTCCTCATTTATGTCCAAGGTCATGGTCTTTGTATCCTTCACAGAACCGTCCAGCTTGTACTCAACAACAAAATCATAGGCTTTGACGCCACCACGATTCTTCACGCGCACATTTATGTCAACGTCGTCCCCGACCTTTGGTGAACCCGGATTTGTGGTTACGTATTCTATCTCCAAGTCGGGATAGTCGAAAACATCTCCGCCTACGTAAACCTTTTCATATGCGCTGTCTGAGTCAGTATTAACCAAGATGTCCTCGTCGCCGTCATTATTAATGTCGTCTGAACCAATGCTTGTAATTCTATCGTTAGAAGGGTCCCAGAACTTCTCTGGCTTGTCATCATTATCAGTATCTATCAGAAAGTCTCGTCTGCCGTCGTTATTCATGTCTTCGATTAGCAAAGCCTTACTAGAATCGTCGCTGTCAAGAAAATAATCATAATTCCCATCTCCGCCAACATCTATTGCTGTTTCATTGTTTCCATCATTGTCTATGTCTCTCTCCATTCGTGGAGAAGCATCAAAAGTGACACTCTCAGACATCTGATTGTTGCCAGCATTGGAATCAAACGGCTTGACATTCTTCACGAATGCTATTAGCTCAGCAGAAGACCTGCAAGTTTCGTTCGCTGGTATTGTCAAAGATATCGTGGCAGAATGGTTTACCGCAATGGATGTTGTTATATTTTTCCATGCCACGTCATTGCCGTCTAATTTGACGACAACATCATAGCCGGTTATGTCGAAATCTCCAATATTTTCAACATCCACATCAACTGTCAGAGCCATACACTCTTGGGCAGTACCGTGTGATATGCTAATAACAGACAAATCGCTGACATCATAGTGGTCGTCACACGCGTCGCCTAAGCCGTCGCCATCAGCATCTTCCTGTCCAGGGTTATAATTATTGGGGCAGTTATCCAAGCAACCGATAATGCCGTCATTATCGGCGTCGCCATCATTACCATTCGGACAAACATCACAAGCATCGCCAATGCCATCTGAATCTGCATCGGTCTGATCGCTATTCGAAACATAAGGACAATTATCTATTTCATTGGGAACAGCATCGCCATCAATGTCATCATCACACGCGTCGCCTATGCCATCTGCGTCTGTGTCATTTTGTTCTGGATTGGGTATCGAAACACAATTATCATTAGCATTAAGCACATTGTCGCCATCAATGTCATCATCACACGCGTCGCCTATGCCATCTGCGTCTGTGTCATTTTGTTCTGGATTGGGCACAGAAGGGCAGTTATCCTCTGTGTTGTTTATCTCATCTCCGTCTGCGTCTGGGTCGCATGCGTCGCCCAAGCCGTCGCTGTCAAAATCTCCCTGCATAGGATTTGATATGTGAGGACAATTATCATTGCTGTTGACTACGCCGTCTCCATCTATATCATCATCGCACGCATCTCCCAAGCCGTCGTCATCTATATCAGACTGATTTGTATTCGAAATGTTAGGACAATTGTCAGACGGGTCTGGTATCCCATCCTCGTCCTCGTCTCCCAGAACCCACGCAACAGAGCGGATGAACATGTCTATGGTCTCTTCCTCCCAATAATAAGACTTGGGTATACCAAAGAACACAATCTTACTTTCATTGCTCACTTGCTTTCCATCGCGCAATGGCGTGCCAGAGTCCGCAATACCCAGAACCAGATAAGTCTGGCTTGAAGAATCATAAGAAAGTTTTTGTAGCGGTGTATTGGATGGGGTAATACCTAAGAAATTGCTTTTTCTGTCGTAAACGAGAAGGCTGTCTCCAATAGAGTACATGCTCGTAATTAGGTTTGAATTATCAGCAATATAAATATGGTCTTTGTTAAAGATTTCCCATACTTTATCTCCCCATCCCCAATCATCAATATAAGGATTTCCCATACTTATTGTTGACACATTGTTAACAGGGATGTCTCTGATAAAGGAAGAATTGGTTAACTCCCTAGTAGACGCCGATACAACAATCATATCGTAATCATAGTAATTTACAGTGGAATATCTATCTACAAGAGTAACATCAAATCCTAAATCATTGGTGAGAATATCATAAATTTTTTGGTCATAAGTCTGAGAAAGGCTACCAGCGTTCTTAACAACCATCGCCACATCGATGGTCTGCGCAAATGCAAGAGAGGCGAATATAGCAAACAAACCAAAAACCAGCACTAATCGCAAAACTGATCGCGAAAATCCTTTTACCATGACCACACCCTTTTCTGGCATATTCTACCATTACCTCTATATAATTTTATCGTAATGTAATCGTAATGCATTACATTTATAACCTAAGCGTAGTTATTTAAATTAATGATACAGAAGAAAGTATTTAAATCTATTCCCCACTATTTGATAGTAAAAATATCAGTTATAAATAACCGGAAAAAAGACTATCTTCGCCATTGAATGCTATTTCATATGCAGTGAGTCGCAATATGTCGTGGGTGGGCTGACCCCTTAACTTTGCTCCTACTTCTTTAACTGAATATTTAGTTGCATTATTGAGGAAAGAACCAATTTGCTCTTCTATTTTTTCTCTCGAACCACCGAACCATATATTTCCCGGGAACGGTTTGGTTTTTTTCTGTTGCAAATAGAAACTGACCAGACCCCATCCCTTAATTATATATGCTTCTAAATCGGTTAACTTCAAATTATCTGTATCAGGTAATATTTTAATATTATTATTGATCGTTTTATTCTTAAGTATATGTTCATACAGCTCACCGAGGCTTTTAAAAATTATCGCTTCTTCCATACCTACCACTCAAAAATATTTAACAACATAAAAAATCGCGCTCAAGACAAAACAACCTTGAGCTTCCTTCTTTTGATTGGCTTTCTTCTCTTGTATACTTTCTTCTGTCCTGTCTTGAACAAGCCGCTCTGGTACGCAAAGAATGCCAGCACCACCACAAGAGCAGCTGCGACGTATCCAAGGCTTTTTGCCACTGGGCGCAAGACAGCCCATACTGTCGGTGTCTGTTCCTGACCAGCTCCTGTTGTTTGTCCTTGTTCTTCAGCGCCGCCTGTTTCGTTTTCTATTTGCTCTGTTGCATTTGCCTGCTCCTGCGCACTCGAACTGCTTGAAGAACTATTTGAGCCGGACGTTGAAGAGTTGCTTGAACTTGCATTGCTAGAAGAACTACTGGAACCGGATGAACCACCAGACGAGCCAGATGAACTGCCACCACTTGAACCACCAGACGAGCCACCGCTATTACTTGACCCACCGCCTGTGTCGCACGTTCCGCAGTCTTCTGGGCAACTGCTACATGTTTCGCCGTTGTCACATGAACCGTCGCCACAATAGGGATTTGCCACGCATGCGTTCCACGTGCATGAGCTGCTGCACGTTCTTGTTCCTGTGCGGTTGTCTGTGGTATTGCAAGGTTCGCTATTACCGTCACACTCTTCGCTTCCTTCGACAATGCCGTTGCCACAGACAGCAGTCGTGTTTTCCTCTCCAAGGCCATAGGCAGAAAAACTATCAGTGTATACAGTAACCTTGTTCAAGTCTTTGTCTATGGTTGCATTATCAAAATCAGCCCAACTGCCATCACATCTCTGGTAATACATATTCCAATTTTCGCACTTCAATACCTTCAGATTATTTTCCAGCACTCCAGAATCGTTGTACAGAAAAGTCAGCACAGCATCTTCGAAATCAACATTTGGATCAGCAGCTACGACCTCGACAAATTTCTTCAGGTCATCTGGCAAGGTCAAATCTTCCGGGGCGTCGTCAAGTCTTATGCTAATAGAGTTTGACGCCTGTGTTAAATCAATGTTGTTCAACTTGAGGTTAATCTTGCTATCATATATCTCTAAGTCATAAACACCAGAAGTTATTTGGAGGTTGAAATTGCTTTTGTTCTCGCCGGTTACCACAGCCGTGGTTTCGCCATGCTCATAAAGCCGCAGAGACACGAACTTGCTGGAGCCTTGGCCATTTTTCACGTTCAGATACAACCAAACCGGTTGAGTGACCGTAATATCACCAGCGTATTTGCTTACTTCATTTTCCGAGTCCTGTGCATGCACGCTAATGCTATATTCACCTGCAGATGGTGGCGTGTAAGAGCCAATATAAACACCGTTATTCAGCGTCAATATTCTGTTGGTGCTTGAACCTCCGAATCTGGTTATAGAAGCATAAACAGTTGTTGGCGAACCACTAACAGAAGCCATTATGTTAAAAGACTCCCCAAGACTTATGGCATCAACAGGGTCACCATGCGAGTCAGTTAAGGTAACTGTGCCTATTGACAAATTGCTTCCACCGCCAGAGCCCATCAAAATCGTGACATCAACAGCAGAACCTGCTGAAAAACCACCGCCCTCTGGCTGGAATTGAGCAGAGATGGAGCCTTGATATGTCTTGACTTGATTTATTGTTGTAGTGAACGTAATTGTCTTTTCTTGGCCTGGGCTTAGCGTAACCTGCGTCTGACTCAGTGTTGTTATGCCGTCAAGGTCGCCAGTAGGGCTCATGGTAACGACAATGTTCCCGCTTGTCTCAACGTTTTTTACCACAAAACTTCCCTGGACCGTTGTTCCAGGAACAGGGTCAGCATAAAGCACCATCTTGGCAGGTCTCAAATATGTTGTAACAGCACCTGCAAAAGGCACTAAACACATCATCAAAGACAAAGTCAACAAAACCAATCCAAAACTTTTCTTCATAACCACACCTCATACAAATTTAACTTTTTTGATCACGAAAAAAACCACCGCAACCAAAACAATTGCTCCAGCCATGAAAAGCGTTCTATTATCAAGACCATTATCCCCAGTAGTCCCTATGCGCACACAGTTGTCACACGGGCCTTCTTGTGTGATTGCCACGACATTCACCGTGAGTGCTATCGGGGTTTCATTTGTCGCGGGATTGGAGAAAATAGCAAATATGTCTCCTTCTTTTTGTCCTGGCTCGGTCACAGACAAGTTGAAATCTATTCTTCTGGTCTCGTTGATGCCAAGAGTGACATTATCGACAATATCCACCGCGTTTGCTATCGCTGGGCTTGGGTCGAACTTTACGAGTGTTGTAAAATTATTTTCATTCATGACAAAAAAATAGCCACTCAAGATTGTTTTGTAACCTTCTGTCACGTTTCCGCGCAGGACCATCTTAGGCGGTCTAAGCTTGGCAGTAACATCAGCGCTAGCAACGCCGACAAAAAGAGCCGTAAAAATCATGAAAGACATAACAGCAAACAAAAATTTTTTATCCATATTTTTCACCCCAAGATTTGAACACAAATCGAGCATGATTTCAAATCATGATTAATATTCCAAAGTAACTATTTAAATGTTACTACCAATTACGAGTAAATTACAAAAAAGAGAGCGCAAAAACAAAGAAGGTGTTTATAGGCATACAGCATCTAAAATATCTAAAAATCAGAAATTTGGCTTTGAAGAAAAAGCATCAAAAATCGACATAAAAAAATAAAAAAAGAAAAGAGAGGTCGCTTCTGGCCTCTCTGCTCCTCTGTGCAACTTTTCTACACTGCTTTTCCAATTATGTAGATTGTTCCATCGCTGAATGTTCCGATGCACGGAACTGGGTAATGGATTTTGAACTCTATCTCCAATGTTCCTTGGTTTGTGAGCAGATTGCCCAACGCTCCTTGGCTTAGCTCTGTGTTCTTTGGTACTGGCTTACCACCATAGCATGTACCAGTAGCAGTATTTGGTAATACATTGTTGCACGCAGCATTGTCATCATAGTTGGACATCCATGTCCAAGGACCCATCATTGTTCCTGTCCATCCTCTGAACGCCATACCTGTGTCATCTGAGTTAGCCTCTACTAAACCGTTGGTATCAAGACCGTCTCCACCAGCATCTTCGTGCAACCTCAACACATTGCTGTCAGGACAGAGCGATGCTCCGTTTGGGTCTGTCAAGTCTGTTCCTGCAATCCACATCCAAAGATTTGCTCCACCTTCGGCAATGTTCTTTATTTGTAGCTTGTTCAAGGAGTGTACCCAGTCGCCCGGCTGTCCATCCTCGAAGTGGATTGGCTGGCCATCGCTTGTCACAACACTCATCGATATTGCGGGATTGAAAAACCAGTTCTCTGTGTGCGTACCGTCTGTGGCAACAAAAGCGCTGTTATAGACGGTCATTTTCACTTCGCTGTCGTCATACCAGCCAGGTTCAACTGTCAAGGTACATCTGAATGTCTTGTCTGTTGTTTCCGTTAGATTACCTAGACCGTCACATGTGGTTGGTGGGTCTCCGTCAAAATCGCTAAAACTTATCTCTGTACACAGAACTTCTGGATTTCCTTCAACCTGTATCTTTAACTGGCCAATGTCTGCTGCGCCGTTTGGATCTCGCACAGCAACATCGAATACTATTGTTTCTCCTGTGAACGCGTATAAACTCGTTCTGTAGTTAAGTATGTTAACGCCGTTAACAGTAACTGTTCTGTCTTTAACACAGATTGTTGGTGTCGAGTCTCCTGGTGTTGCCCCTGCGCCTACTTCTACTGTTTCTGCTCCCAAAGCTATAGTTGTCATTGCCAACAAGGCAACCAAAACGAAAAAGCTTTTAGCAATTTTCATATTTTAGTCCCTCTTTTTTTACAATTTCTCAGGAGCAGCGAAGCTGCTCCGAGACCCCGAACAGCTACGCTGCCCGGGCTTTGTCGTGTCTGTCGACACGGTTATGGGGTGAAAGCATAACTATAAGTAGAGTGGCAAATAATCAGAACTTTTAATCAGAACTTCTTGAAACCACTACACCCCACCACCAATTGTAAAGTGTTCTTGACACGTGAGTAGTCTGAACACAACACAATCGTAATCTATAAGAATGTTAATGTAATTAAAGGGGTGCCATCTTATCGTAATGTATTCGTAATGCGTATGTATCTCACGCCAGAAATCTCAGCAAAATTAAAGCAAGAATTGCCTTAGGCCTCTATTAGCATAATTATGTTTGATAAAAATGTTTTAGCATTCTCTATAGACTCTTCTGCCGGTCCTTTGTTTGCCTGCGGTATTGTCTTATAGGTGTAGTGCCCTCTTTTCCATTTTTCTTCTTTAAAGATTCCCAAAAGCTCATCGGCTCGTATGACTAATTTTCTGTAAATCCTTAGAAGCTCTACATCAAGAATACCTGAATCTACAAAAACTCTCTTGAATTCCTCGTATGTTTTTTTATGAACTTCTGGTGTGCTCGTCTTTATATTTTTCGACATAAGAATTGCTTTGGCTGCATAAAAAATACAATAATAGGAATGAGATATGACCGCGCTGTAAAATGTCATATCCTCTTTGATATCAAGACTTGTTTTTTCATCTGCATTATTAGACAACCTGAATAGTGTTTCGGCTATTTTCAGCTCAGTCTTTCCTCTCTCTATAAATATTTTAACCCTTGAATCCATTATCTATCGCCCTAAACAATATTCTGTAAAAAGATTCTGCTCCGGAGACTATTAAATGTTTTCTTGCTATTTCTTTTCCATAGTTTTCCTCGCTGTTCACAAGCATCTGAAAAAACTGCCCCTCCGTAAACACGTAAGGATGCGCCCTTGGTATCATTAGTTCCCCCTCGTCTTTCAATGATAATAAAATTTTTTTGATATTAGAACCGTTATCGCATATCAAAACAACATCCAAATCGGATTTTTTTGTCTGTTTTTTTTCAGCATAGCTTCCTGTTATTATAAAAGTAAAAAATGATGTTGGGATCCCCCGCATTAGTTTTTCAATGTTTTTATGGGGGAGGTATTCCATTTTCTGTGTCTTGTACTCTGAGACAAAAGACATTATCCGGACCGATATTTCATTATGAGCCAATGAGTAGACAATCACATTCCCATATTTTTTCTCCTTCAAAACACCAAGTCTTACGTACTTTTTCAGTGTGCTGAAGACATAATTATCTGATTTGTTTTTAGAACGTTCCTTGACCTGCCCGAAAGTTAGTCCTTCCCAGGGCTTTCTCGAAAAAACTTCAAGTATAGTCCACTCTTTTACAAGCATTTTACCACAACTTCC
>Ga0164318_10002803_pt1 | contig 16312 bp, 16 predicted proteins | sample GuaBasSedimGuay9_FD_113734 | JGI IMG/M metagenome (GOLD analysis project Ga0164318, IMG submission 113734) | Subseafloor sediment microbial communities from Guaymas Basin, Gulf of California, Mexico - Guay9, Core 4571-4, 0-3 cm | ecosystem: Environmental > Aquatic > Marine > Hydrothermal vents...
ATAATTTTAGGTCCTTATGAATCAGGGAAATCCACACTTCTTAAAGGAGTTACAGTGATATAGTTTGGTTTGAGAAAATCAGAATGGGATTTACTTAAATCGTGGGGTAAAGCAAAGAATTATATTGGTGAAATTAAATTTATTGTAAAAGATAATGAATACAGAATTAATCGCGAATTTGAGACTAATAAAGTTGAATTTATCAAAAGAGACAAGAAAGGGAATATAGAAACTTTATTTAATGGCAGTGCCGCGCCACAATCAAGAACAGAAGAAAAAGAGTTTTATCTTGCAGCGCTGAGAGAGGTGATTGGTATAAATAATGAAAATGTGTTTTACAATACAAATGTTGTATTACAAAAGTCAATTGAGGCAGAGATAGGAAGTGAGGTGCAACAAATTATTACAGGAGCTGTTGGCACTAATTATAAAAATGTTCTGGAAAATTGGAGAGAAAAATATTTTGAATTTACAAAAAAGAGTATTTGGGATGATGCTTCTGATAAACGAAATGATAGAAAAATGGAATTAATAGAGAAGCAGATAAAAGAACTTGAAGATAGGAAAGAAAAAGTAATTGAAGCAAGTATAAAAACATCTAAAATTGAAGAGAAACTTTTTGAAATGGAAAAAGAACTTTCTAAAAAAGAAGATGAATTAAAAAAATTGCGAATTAATTTTGAATTAGTTAAAAAATATAATAATGCAGTGCAAAGATATAATATGCTTAAAACAAGAAATAAAGAGATTTTAGAAGAAATTGAGCGAATAAAAGAAATAAATATTGAGTTAAAAAACAAGGAAAAGATTTTAAAAGAGAATTATTCTGATTATGAGAAAATTCCAGAGAAAGTTATTGATGAGTATAAAACACTTAAAAAACTAAAAGAAGAATTGACAGGGGAGGAGAAAGAGCTTAACGAAATTTTAGTAAAACGAATGCCGTTATTTTCTCGGAAGATTATCCTTTCTATTAATGGTTTTATAATTGCAGGACTAACATTCCTTACAGGTATAAAATTTAAGCTACCAGTGCTTTTTATAATTGCTATTGGAGTAGGATTTATTACGCTTGGTTTTCTTATTTATTCTATTATAAAACATTCAAAAGAAAGATTTGAACGAGAGACTTTAATCAATTTTCATAAAGAAAAGATTGAGAATATCAAACATAAGATAGTGACTTTGAATAATAATTTAGCAAAATATATTTTATTACTTAAGGATGAAAATTTTGAATATAAGTTTGAGCAATATAAAAAGCTGTCAGATGAGATTGGAAGGTTAAAATTTACAATCCAGAAAATGAAGAATCTTGATGATTTAAAAAATACTCAATCTGATATTGAAAATGATATGCTTGTTATTACAAAAATGATTTCAGAATTAGAGGAGAATAACCCATTTCTCTCAAAATTTAGAGATAATATTCGTGATGGCGTGGGGTATGTAAATGAACTTAGTGGAAATATTGAAACACTTGAAAGAGAAATTGAAGATTTAAAATCAAAGATATTTGAAACAAAGCAACAATTAGCATCTACTTTTACAGAAAATGAAAGTGTTGAAAGTCTTGATAATAAGATTCAAGAGCTTAGAGATGAATACAAGAATTATCTTTTTCAGAAAGAGTCTTATGCAGAAGCAGTGAATACTTTAAAGGAAGCAATTTTGGAGTATCAAGAGAGACATCTTGAAAGACTTTCCAGAAATATAAGCGAAATTTTTAGAAAGATAACCAAAGGCCGATACATTAATATAGGTATGACAAAAGATTTTGTGCCTATGATAAAATTCAAAGATTCAAAAATTGTGAGAATTAATACTTTAAGTTGTGGTGCTGAAGAACAACTTTATTTTGCAATAAGGCTCGCACTTATACGAGAGATAAACAATGTAACAAATTTGCCTTTAATTTTAGATGACCCATTTGTGAACTTTGATCAGGAACGACTTAGAATTGTGCGCGAAATATTATATTCACTTGTGCCAGAAAATCAAATAATACTTTTTACGCATATTCAATCTTACTCAAACTGGAAAAATATAAATTTGCTCTCTCTTTAATTTATTGACAATTACTTCTTTTTATTCTATATTTACAAAATGTGTTTTGTTAAAATAAAAGAACTAAAACCAACTATAATTGATAAATATTTACTTATTGAATTTTTTAAAACATTTACAGGTGCGCTTTTTCTTATAGTTGTAATGAACCACCTAATTGAGATAATGGAGCGTTTAGATTTTTTTATTTCAAAAAAAGTAAAATTTATTGAAGTAGTAGTTTATTATCTTTATAAAACTCCTTTTTTTATAGTAGAACTTGCTCCTATTGCAGTTCTTTTTGCTGTGGTGTTTTCCTTGGGTATATTAGCCAAAAATAGAGAAATAGTTGCTATGATTACAGGTGGAATAAGCTTCTATAGAATCGTATTTTATCTTTATGTTACTGGTTTCTTGCTAAGTGTGATTTTTATTATTTTTAATGAATTTATCGTTGTCCCTGCTCAAAGAAAGGCAGTTGAATTAAATAATAAATTTAGAAATATATATTATGTAAAAGATAGGCGAAACTTTAGTATGTATGGTAAACATAATTTTATATATTACATAAAATATTATAATTCAAAAGAAAAACTTATGCAAGATATACAGGTATTACGAACTTCACCAGATAAAGATAAAATAATATTTCGTATTGATGCAAATTGTGCGAAATGGGATGAGATGAAAAAAGTATGGATATTTAAAAATGGAATTTTAAGAAAATTTGATAAAAATGGAAATTTAAAAGAAGTAGAAAAATTTGAAGAAAAGGATATAAAAATTCCTGAGAGACCTTCTGATTTTGAATATACTAGAACAGATGTTACACAATTAAGAATAAAAGAAGCAATTACTTACATTAATAAACTCAAAGCGTGTGGATTTCAATATCATAAGGAACTTGTTGATTTTCATATAAAATTTTCATTTCCTTTCACTTGTTTTTTAATGATGCTTATAGGTGCTCCATTAAGTATATATTCAACAAGAAGTGTTATTGTAATAAGTATGGGACTTGCGCTTTTAGGTAGCTTCGCTTACTGGGTGATCCTTAATATAGGAGTCTCATTTGGAAAAAATGGAATATTACCTGCCTTTGTTGCAGCTTGGTTAGGAAATATTATATTTCTTGGAATAAGTATTTTTATTCATAGGAAAATTCCAACATAAAATGTGGAAATATTCTTACATAGACCATACAGCAGATTTAGGTGTTAAAATTGTTGCTGATACTTTGCAGGAAATTTATCAAGCAGCTGTATTTGTAATGTTTAATAATATACTTGAACTTGATAAAATTACTATAACAAAAAAATGTAAAATAAAAATAAAAGCCAATAGCTATGAGGAGTTGCTTTTTAATTTGCTTAAACGATTACTTGAACTGTTTTATACAAAAGGCTTAATATGCAAAGAAATTAAAATAGTAAAATTAAAAGAAAATATAATAAAAACAAGAATTTATGGTAGTATAATCAATTTCTATGAAATTCCATCAGAGATTTTTAAATATGAGATAAAAACAGTTACATATCACAATCTTGAAATTAAAAAAGAAGGAAATAAATATACTACGACCATAATATTTGATATTTAACAAATTTGCACTCTGGACACAATCTATAACGAGCTCCTGGAATTACATTTTTTATATTAGCATTAATATATTTCCCATTTATTTGAATTCTTTTACATTTTGGACATTGAACCATTTTTTTCTGCCTCTTATTATGTTTTCGGACAAGAAAAACAAAACTTAAGTTGGGGATGCCATTTGATGAGGTTTTAAATAATTTTCTATAAAATTATAAAGCACCATCCTATTTTTTTCCAACATTTCTCGTATTTCTACCCCAATGTAAACAGAATTTTTTTGTTTCCGCATACTTCTTATTACACCAGTAAATATAACATATTCTTTCTTTCTATTAAAGAATATTTTGCATCTAAGCTTCATTCCTTCGGTAAAAGCAGAAGAGAGTAGTGGGTCCACTACTTCTAATCCTATACCATTAGTACTTATATCTATTACCTTTACATTTAATTCCTCAGATGTCAAAGAATTTAAGCGCCTTTTTAGGAGTGCCTCATGAATAATTTCTGCTACATCCTTAAAATAGTTAATCTCATTCAATCTTATTATTTTTTTTGACCCAGATATATTATATGCATAGATATAACCGGGCATAATATTGGATACAAAAATTGGAGTATAAAGAATTGAAAAAATATCCTCTTTTTTATAATGAGAGATATGTTTATCAATAAACTCATTTATTTTTTCTTCAGGTGTATTATTTTTTCTTAAAAATTTAATATAATCTAAAAAAGTAATTACTTCATTAGGATAAGGATTTTTTAAATATTCTTCCCTTGTTTGAGCATTTTGTATAAGTAGAGGTTTTTTCCATATTTTTAATATTTTTGCAATAATATTTTCTTCTTTTAAAGGCATTATTATTTTTACATTATCTACAATAGAAAATTCTTTAATTTCTCTTAAAATAAGATTAAGAATTAAATTTGCATTTGGCACATCTTTTTGTAATTCTTTATAGATTTCACTTTTTATATGGGATGGCTTTACATTGTTTTTAATAAAACTAATAGTAGGGGAATCAGCTATATTAATAATTTTTATATCAGCAAAAATATTAAATTTATCAGCTTTATATCTTGTGGATTTGCGTTTATAATGCCGATAGATTATTTCTGGTATCTGCAAATAGATTAAGTTTTTTTCTCTTCTTATAAATTTTGTATCAAAGAAGTAATATTTATTAAGATAATTAAAATTAATTCTTACAAAAGGAGAGAGTTCAGCAATTTTAAATTTTGTAAAAAAAGAGAATTCATTATACCCTAACTCTTTTATAATGCCACTATATTCATTAAGTCCAATTCGGATATATATAACAGAATTAGATTTAGATATAAGATTAAGTAGATTTTCAATTTTACTTTTATCATTTAATACTTCTTCACTCACGCAAAGATATTCCTTTTAGATATAAATAATATATTGGAGATAGGGGGATTCGAACCCCCGACCTCGTCGATGCCACCGACGCGCTCTCCCAACTGAGCTATATCCCCATCACTATCAACGCAATATAATAAAAAAAACTCTTTATGTCAATCAGTTTGATAAAAAACTTGTGGCTTTATTTTCCGTATAAATGCTCTTTGTCCCTATTATTGTTGAATTACAAATCTTATGTATTTTGCTTTGCATTTGCTGTCTTCTGCTACTGCTATATATCCCCCCTTGTTACCTAATTTATTATTGCCCACAATCTAATAATCATAAGCCCAACACATCTTGCTTTCCACTTTTCACTCATCATTCTACTTCCCACTTTTCATTTTGCATTGATTCGTGATTTTTGATACTCTTCTAATATATCCTTTATTATTGCTTTTACCTGTTTTAAGGAATTTTCTACTTCGCATATAATACTTTTCCTTTATAGAAAATTTCTGTAAAAAAGGGGTCAGGTATATTTAATCTTTTTTTTAATTCAATAGGAGTAACAACAAATGGAGTTATTGATAACCCTTTTCTTAAATTTGATATTATTCTGCAAACTTGAGCAAATCTTTTATGAAATAAAAGATTTGTCTTTTTTACAATTAACAAGTCCACATCACTGTTTTTATCTGGATTACCGTAAGCATAAGAGCCGAATAAAATTATTTTTTCAGAATGATATTTTTCTTTTATTCTTTTTACAATTTTAGCAAGCTTTTGTTTGAATTCATCATCAGCATTTATGTCAATGTTAATCTCTTTCATTTTCACCACCTCATTTTTCGGTCTGAGGTTCTCTACAGAATCCATTTCCCATTTTGGTTTTTCCATTTCCTATTTATCTGTTCTCTTATATTACAACTTTTCAATAAAATGTCAATCTTTTTCATCTTTTTCTGAAAGAGTGTTGAATAATTATAATATTTTTAAAAAGTCATTTTATAATGAGCTGTAAAAACAGACCTTTAGGTCTGTTAAATATATTAATTCAATATACCTAAAGGTACGATTTTACATTTTTTATTAGTATATACTACAATTTGTTAGTGATAGCACTGACGAATGAAAAGCCCATATTTACATAAACTCAACTGTCCTTGCAAGTCTTTAGCCAACAAAGGCGATGCAATATGTGTTACCATAAACCCTAACCTTTAAGCTATGTGCACAAAGTTAATAAAGTTGTGCACCGTCCCCAATAAACCAATAAAATTTTTATTGACAATTTTTAAAATGTTATTATATTTTTGTTGATTAATTTATTATGGAGAAAGTGAATGAACATACTTTTGTATGGTATAATCATTACAGCAGCACTTCTTTTTGTGCTTATAATTTTGTTGATTATTTCATTAGTACAATTAAAAGCTGGTAAGCAACCAAGATTAGCAAAAAGATGTCCTACCTGTGGTCAGATTCTTGAGCCTGAATGGAACAGATGTCCATTCTGTACAGAATCTGAAGAACCAAGAACATTTCCAACTACTGCAACAATTCCTGAATTGCCACCTATTGGGTATCTGATTGTAAAATCAGGTGCTGACAGAGGAAAAGTCTATAAAATAGAGAAAGAGTCCATTAATATAGGAAGTGGTAATTATAATGATATAATTATAAATGATAATTCAGTTTCTCCACAACATGCAAAAATCTGGACCTCTAATAAAAGATTTTTTATAGCTGATTTGCATTCACAAGCTGGCACAAAAGTTAATAATAAAATAATTGAGCAATCTGAAATTTATGATAATGATGTAATAACTATTGGTGAGAATATTTTTGTATTTAAGGTTCTTGAATAGATATTATGTTAATAAAAATAAACTACTGTATTCAATGTGGGAATCCACTTAAAGAAAAAGAAATAGAGGGAAAGATACGTAAATTTTGTTCTAATTGTGGTTACATTCATTATATAAATCCTATTCCTATTGTTGCAATAGTAGTGAATAATAATGGGAAAATTTTAATAGTAAAAAGAGGGATTGAACCAGAAAAAGGCAAATGGGTGCTACCAGGAGGTTTTGTAGATGGAGATGAATCACCAGTACAGGCTGCTAAAAGGGAATTAAAAGAAGAAACAAATCTTGAGGCAGAAGATGTAAAATTAATTACTTTGGTAAGCACAAAGAGTGAGATGTATGGTCCAATACTTATGTTGGGATATGAGGCATTGAATGTAAGTGGTAACCCTGCGCCTGGTGATGATGCTGTTGAAGTGAAATTTAAAGAAATTGTAGATTTAAATGAAATTGCTTTTAAATCGCATAGAATCATTCTTGAAAAATATTTTAAGAGTATTCGGTAATTTAAATGGCAAAAGAGAGAAAACTTTACGGTTTTCGGCTCTCCACATTTATATCTTGTAAGTGGTGATGTGAGTCCTTCAGCCTGCCAATGCACAGTCCTCGGAGTTGGTAATAGCCGAGACTTAATCCTCGGCTACATTTTACATTTGCAACACCTGCAGGATGTAGGTGGGAAAATAAGAATGAGTAAAATTTTGTGCCTTTTGAAAGTAGGTAAATTTAAAGTGTGTAATTTATAATTTTAGATATGTTTTGAGTTATAATTTCCAAACAGCCTATTTAAAAAGTAGGAGGTTGGGGAAAATTTCTTCAAAAGATAAATATAAAAAAATTTTAAATAATGCATTACTTTATTGTTTTACCCCTGACAAATTTGCACGAGGAAGGGATATTATAGATATAGTAAAATCCCAAATAAATGGGGGGGCGGATATTATACAATTGCGTGAAAAAAATCTTTCTGATAGAGAAAAACTATCTCTTGCATTGAAATTAAGAAAAATTACTTTAGATTCTAATACCCTTCTTATTATTAATGATGATGTTGATATTGCATATTTTTCCAATGCTGATGGTGTTCATCTTGGGCAATCTGATATTCCAGTGGAATATGCGAGGAAACTATTAAAAGATAAAATTATAGGAATTTCTACACATAATTTAAAGCAATTTAAAATTGCTCAAACAATGGATGTTGATTACATTGCCATAGGTCCTATTTTTCCTACACAAACTAAAGAAAATCACGAACCAATTATTGGTGAAGAAAATTTGAGAGATATCCTGAAATATAAAAAGAAAAAAGTTGTGGGGATTGGGGGAATAAAATATGAGAATGTAGAAAAAGTTATTAAAGCAGGAGTAGATTGTGCAGCTGTGATAAGTGATATTATTAATTCTTATAATATTGAAGAGAGAACTCGCCTGTTTAAAGAAAAAATTAAAAAAATAATTTCTATTTAATTTTTATTTTAATTGACGATAATTTAGTTGAGAAATTATATATAAGGGAAGTGATTATTATGGAAAATAGGAATGAACTAAAACGCTTATGTGAACTTATGGAGGATGAAATATATATTTTTAGGCAGCTTCTTAAAATTGAAAAAATGAAAAATTCATTGATTATTAATCAGGAAATTGAAGAGTTGAAAAAAGTTACGGATGAAGAGGAGAAATATTTAGATGAAGTTGCAATGAAAGAAAAAGAACGAGAATCTATTGTTGAAAAGTTGTTTCAGAAATATAAAGTAAATTCTGAACGAGTTTTAACTGCATTATTGAAGGTATTGCCCGATAATGTGAATGATATAAAGCAAGAATTACGGAAACAAAAATGTGAACTAATAAGAAATATTAAGGACTTGAAAAAAATAAATTCTATTAATAATAAAATTTTGATGGATTCAATTAAATTTTTTAATTATGCTGTAAACACACTTCAATCTGTTGATACAATTACATATACAAATGGAAAAGATAATAGGAATGAATATATTAGCAAATCTCATTTAATTGACCGTCAAATATAGGAGGAAGAGATGGCATCAACATTTATGGGAATTGAGCTTGGAAAACGAGGGATTATAGCACATCAACAGGCAATTCAGACAACAGGACATAATGTTACAAATGCAGAAACAGAAGGTTATTCTCGGCAGCGGGTTGTGCTTGAAACAGAACATCCACTTTATACGCCGTCATTAAACAGACCAGAAAGAGCAGGACAGTTAGGACAAGGAACTGTAGCTGTTAGAATTGAGAGAATAAGAAATGCTTTTATTGATGATAAAATAATGGATACTCTTGATACACTTGGTTATTGGAAAATGAGAAATGATTATATCTATCAAATAGAACTTGTTCATAATGAACCTTCTGATATGAGTCTTCGTTCACTTTTAGATGAGTTTTGGGTCGCTTGGGAAGAACTTGCTAATAATCCTTCTGAACTTTCTGTAAGAAAGGTTGTGAAAGAAAGAGCTGAAACATTAGTTAAAGCCATTAATCATACTTATCACCAATTAAAAGATATTCAGAATAATGTTGACTTTGCTATTGTAACAAAGATAAAAGAGATAAATGATATTGGAAAAAAAATTAGAGATTTAAATGTAGAGATACAAAAGTCATTAAATTTAGGTGATATGCCTAATGACCTTATGGATAAAAGAGATTTGCTCATTGAGAAACTCTCTCAGATGGTAAATGTTGAGGTTGAAAGAAATGAGGAAGACGAATTTATTGTATATATTGATGGGGAACATTTTGTTCAAGGTATCCATTTTGAGAAATTAAAAACTGTTCCAGAGCCTAAAAAACAAGGTTATCATAATATTATTTGGTCAGAAATAAATAAGTCTGTTAATATTAAGGGTGGGGAACTTAAATCTCTTCTTGAACTCAGAGATAATATTTTGCAGTCACAAATTGATTATTTGAATAATTTTACTGTAAATATTGTTGAACTTGTAAATGAGATTCATAGAGATGGTTTTGGGTTGGATGGGATAACAAATAGGAACTTTTTCAAATATTTACCTGTAACAGATGCTATAAATGGTGATTATGATAGTAATAATGATGGAGTTTTAGATTCAACAGCAATTTTTAAAGTTACTGGAATAAATGGATTAAACCCTGAATCTACAATTGGCATTCAAGGCACAATAACATTTGATGCAAATAGACAAGGAGGTGCTCCAATTACTATAAATTATTATGCTACTGATACAGTAGCAGATGTTATAGATAAGATAAATAAATCGGGAGCTGAGGTAGTAGCATATCTTGACCATAGAAATAGACTTGTTTTAAAAGCGACTCTCGCAAAAGATGAGAATAATAAAGATTTTATAATCAGACACATTGAAGATAGTGGCAATTTCCTTGTAAATTATGCTGGGATATTAAGAAATTCAGGTGTAGCAGGTGCTTATGATTGGCGTGCAACTGGTGCTGTTAATTCACTGCAGGTTCCGCAGACAAATTATACAGTTGCACCTTTATATAATATTTCTGCATGGACGGATGTTGATATTCCTATTAAATTAGATGTTTCAAAAATTGCAGCAGCAAGTGGAACTGATACCACTGGTGATGGTGACCTTGATATGCCAACTGGTGTTGGTGATGGATCTAATGCATTAAAAATTGCTGAATTAAGATATAAAAAAGTAATGATAGGTGAAAATGCTACTTTTGATGAGTATTATACTGCTGTTATTTCAGAAATAGGAACACTGGGCGAGCAAGCAAAACTTGAAACAGAAATAGCTGAAAAATTGGTTGATAATTTTAAAAATTTGCGACAATCTGTAAGTGGTGTTAATCTTGATGAAGAGATGGCAAACCTTGTAATGTTTCAACACGGATATAATGCTTCAGCACGTGTAGTCTCAATTATGGATAGAATGCTTGATACAATTATTAATAGAATGGGAGTGTAAATAGATATTAGTTAAAATCCTTAATTCAAGGAGGAATACGAAATGATGAGGATTACCCAAAATATGTTAAAAAATGATGTAGTATATAACTTAAATGTTCATCAAAGAAACTTAGATGATCTTCAAAATAACCTTTCAACTGGGAAAAAGGTAAGACTACCACGCGAGAATCCTATTGCTGCTACCCATTCAATGCTTTATAGAACCAGAATTCAGGAAATAAGAAAGTTTATAGATAATATTGAAGAAGGAGAGACAAGGCTTAATTTTGCTGAAAATGGTATACGGAGCATAGTTGACATCTTTCATCGATTGGAAGAAATAACTGTTCAGGGTGCAAATGGGATATATACAAAAGAAGACAGGGAAAAAATTGCTGTTGAAATTGATGAACTTTTAAAAGAAATTGTTGAAATAGCCAATTCAAAATTTAAAGGTGAAGCAATTTTTGGCGGGTATCAAATTAATATAAATCCATTTGAGGTTTTGAAAAGTAAACCAGGCTATGCTGATAGAGAAGTTATAACAAAAGTGTTATACAAAGGTGATATTGGTCAACATCAGAGAGAAATAGAGCAGCAGGAATATGCTCCTGTAAATTTGCCTGGTAATGTTGTTTTCTGGGCTACAAATGAAGTTATAATGGGTAATACAAATGTTGCAAATTATACATCTGCCCGTAATCAAAAGATTAGAATTGATGGAAAAGAGATTTTAATAAATGCTGGTGATAACATAAATATTATAATTGATAAAATTAATAATGCAAATATTCCTGTGCGTGCGTCATTAAGAAATAATCAATTTGTAATAGAAACTACAACTCCTCATGAATTATGGATGGAAGATATTGAAGGTGGAACTTTTCTTCAGGAGATTGGATTGAAAATTGCAGGACAGAGACCAAATGAATTTTCAAATAATACTAAAAAAATTGGGTATAGTATCTTTGATGTTGTAATTAAGATACGAGATGACCTATGGAAAAATGATGTAAAAGCATTGGGTAGTGAAGATCTAAATTTTTTAAGGCATGGACTTGATAATTTGCTTAAAGCACTTGGTGAAATTGGCGCAAGGTCACACAGGTTCCTTGTTGTGAAGAAAAAATTGAATATGGATGAACTGGATATGACAGATATTCTTGCAAAAACAGAAAATATAGATGTTGCAAAAACTGTAATGGATTTACAAATGCTTGAATATATACACCGTTCAGCGCTTGCTGTTGGCGCAAGAATTATAAGACCAACTCTTATGGATTTCTTAAGGTAGATAAATAATTAATTATATTACCTACGCAAAAATTAAGTTAATGAATACGGAGGCAGAAATTGAGAAAGATTAAAACAAAACCTTTTGGTGAAATTGAAGTAGATGAATCGCAGGAGATAACTTTTCCTGAAGGATTGTTTGGATTTGAGCAATATAAAAAGTTTTATTTACTTGAAAACCCTGATAGTCCATTTTTGTGGCTCCAGTCGTCTCAGGACCCATCGTTGGCATTTATATTGATATCGCCTATGCAATTTAAAGCAGATTATGAACTTAAAATTTCGGATGAAGATTATAAAAGTATAGATATTAAAGATAAAGAAAAAGAATTACTTGATTTTGTTATAGTTACAGTTCCATCAGATCCTGAAAAAATGACAGCAAATTTGCAAGGTCCAATAATTATAAATATAAAAAAGAAACTTGGCAAACAGGCTATATCGTTAAAAGAAGATTACACAGTAAGATGTCCAATTTTGGATGAGATGAAACGAACAATGTCAAAGAAAGATAAGGCAGAGGAAAAGTAGATGCTTGTTCTTGCAAGAAAAATAAATCAAAGTATTATAATTCAAGATAATATAGAAATAATGATACTTGATATTCAAGGTGAACAGGTTAAAATAGGAATAAAAGCTCCAAAGGAGATAAAAATTTATAGAAAAGAGATTTACGAAGAGATTCAGAGAGAAAATATACGAGCTGCTCAATCCAAATTACCAGAAGATATAAAGAAACTTATATAAAAAATACGGGATGTAAACTTCAAATTAAATAAATAAGGGACAAGCTATTGCTTGCCCCTATTGTGCACTTAATATTTTTATGGAGTTCTCTTTGCTCTACTAACCCCAGTAAGCCCTTTAATTACTCTTATTCTTGAATTTTCAAGGTCACATATATAGAAGCTACCCTTCCCATCACCAAAAATATCTACTGGATGAGAAAGGAAACAATTTATAGCAGGAGCGCCATCTCCAGCAAATCCAAATTCTCCACTTCCAGCTATAGTAGAGACAGCATTTGCACTAACATCAATTTTTCTTATTCGTGAATTCATTGCATCAGCTATATATACAACATTTCCTTCAGTCCATAATCCATAAGGTGTATGCAATTTTTCTTCAGTAGCTCTTAATACATCACCATAATATCCGGGCATTCCTGGTAAGCCTGCAATGGTAGAAATTATACCATTTTTGTCAACTTTGCGAATTATATGATTGTCCTTATCCGAGATATACACTTCCCCATTAGCAGTATAAACATCCCACGGATGATTTAGATTAGCAATAGTAGCTGCTTCACCATCACCACCATATCCGGCTTTTCCTGTCCCCGCAATAGTATAAATATATCCATTTTGTGGATTTTTAATATGAGGAGCTCCTGCAATAGGTCCAGGATTGGGTAAACTATTAGGATTATATACCACTCTTATTTTATTATTATAAGTATCAGCAATATATACATTCCCATATTTGTCTAATGATATAGAAGCAGGCCATGCTAAATCTGCTTTTATAGCAGGACCATTATCACCACTATAACCGAACCTTCCACTTCCTGCTATTGTCCTCATTATTCCAAATTCGTTTACCATACGAATCCTATTATTTCTTGTATCAGCAATATAAATTCGCACCTTCTTTTTTTCTTTATCAATGGTTTCAACATGCACTCCCATTGGAAATGCAAATGAAGCTTTAACAGCTTTTTTTTCATCTCCACTATAACCAAATACACCTGTTCCAGCAATAGTATGAATTACACCCATTGTATCAACTTTTCTTATTCTATTATTTTGTGAATCTGCAATATAAATATTTCCTATTTCATCTACACATACACTTAACGGCGTGTAAAGAGATGCATTTACAGCCATTATTCCATCACCATTATATCTGCTTTCTCCATTTCCCGCTACAGTATCAATTATTATTTGTGTAAGTCCTTGATAAATATTAAAGAAAAATAAGAATGTAATAATTGTGATTAAAAATAAAATTTTATTTACCTTCATTTTTACCTCCTATTATAATTTTATTAAATAAAATATATTACATTTCAAATAAAATGTCAAGTTTAAAATAAAAAAAATTAAAAAAATTTTTTTTAAAAAATTCTTTTTTTAGCTAAAGTTTCTAATGAATTTTTCCGAAAAGTTTGAATAAGGTGTAGTATTTAAAATAGAGAGTGTTGAGTAATTCGGGTGCGAAAAGGCACATCCCCCACTTACAGGATGTAAGTGGGGGTGCCTTTGAGAAGTAGGTAATTTAAAAATAGCGATGTTTTAATTGTTTGTATATATTAATTTTCAAACAATTTCAAATAAAAAGGAGGTGATGTTGATATTTGATTAATTTAAGAGTTTAAGCAAGGAAGCTTAAACCAAAAAATTACAAGGAGGTCCAAAATGATTATCAACCACAATTTAAGTGCTATCTATGCCCACCGTCAGTTAAAATTTATTGGCTGGGATGTGAACAAGAATATTGAGAAACTCTCATCAGGTTTAAGAATCAATAGGGCAGGCGATGATGCCTCTGGGCTCGCAGTATCTGAAAAAATGCGATCCCAAATAAGGGGGTTACGCCAAGCTGCAAGAAATGCCGAAGATGCCATTTCTTTTATCCAAACAACAGAAGGATATCTCCAAGAATCTCAGGATATTCTTCAGAGATTGAGGGAACTCTCTATTCAAGCATCCAATGGTATCTACACACCTGAGGACAGAATGCAAATTCAAGTGGAAGTCTCTTCATTAATCGATGAAATTGACAGAATAGCCTCATCTGCACAGTTCAACACAATGAATATGCTTACAGGAAAGTTCGCAAATCCTGCAGCAGGTGGACAACCAACTGCATCTATGTGGTTCCATATCGGTCCTAATCAGGATCAGCGTGAAAGAGTTTTTATTGGAACTATGACTGCTATAGGATTAGGTGTGAAGAACCCTGATAACACAATACTTTCACTTTCAACACCTGAAAAAGCAAATGCAGCTATTGCAATAATTGACAAGGCTCTACAGAAAATCTCTAAACAGCGAGCTGATTTAGGTGCTTATCAAAATAGGCTTGAATATGCAACCAAAGGGTTAATGAATGCGTATGAAAATACTCAAGCAGCCGAATCAAGAATCCGTGATGTTGATATGGCAGAAGAGATGGTAGGCTTTGTAAAGAACCAAATCTTAATGCAATCTGGAACAGCAATGCTGGCACAGGCGAATTTAAAAACTCAAACTGTATTAACATTGTTAGGCACATAACACATATTTTAATGGGATCAATTTAGATACCTTCATCTCTTTTCAATAGGGTTGTGAAGAATATCCCCTGAGGTTCTTCATTAATACCTATTGAAAAAGGTGGAGGATAGATTCAGCATGGAAGCTGAGAAAAAATTTTATCAAGGGAGGGATAACTATGATAATCAATCACAATATTAGCGCGGTCTTTGCCAATCGAGCTTTGAAATTTAACGATGTCAATATTTCCAAAAACATTGAAAAACTATCATCCGGTCTGCGAATCAACAGAGCAGGAGATGACCCAGCTGGACTTGCAGTTTCAGAGAAACTTCGTTCTCAGGTGCGTGGATTACGCCAAGCTGCAAGGAATGCTGAAGATGCCATCTCTTTTATCCAACTTACTGAAGGATATCTTCAAGAATCTCAGGATATTCTTCAGCGATTAAGAGAGCTGGCTATTCAGGCATCCAATGGTATCTACACACCTGAGGACAGAATGCAAATCCAGGTAGAAGTTTCATCCTTACTGGATGAAATTGATAGGGTTGCTACTTCTGCTCAGTATAATGGGATGCGGATGCTTACAGGCAGATTTGCGAATCCAGCTGCTGGTGGCGCACCAACTGCATCTATGTGGTTCCATATCGGAGCTAATCAGGATCAGCGTGTGAGAGCGTTTATTGGAACAATGACCACGCAAGGCTTGAATATTGCAGGTCTGTCCCTTTCTACGCCAGAAAATGCAAATGCTGCTATTGGCAGGATAGATAGTGCGCTCGTTAAGATTAGTAAACAGCGTGCTGATCTTGGCGCATATCAAAGCCGATTTGAAAGCACTGTCAAAGGGCTTATGGTCGGGTTTGAGAATATGCAGGCTGCTGAGAGCCGCATCCGTGATGTTGATGTCGCAGAAGAGATGATAGATTATGTGAAAAACCAA
>Ga0164318_10002804_pt1 | contig 16306 bp, 14 predicted proteins | sample GuaBasSedimGuay9_FD_113734 | JGI IMG/M metagenome (GOLD analysis project Ga0164318, IMG submission 113734) | Subseafloor sediment microbial communities from Guaymas Basin, Gulf of California, Mexico - Guay9, Core 4571-4, 0-3 cm | ecosystem: Environmental > Aquatic > Marine > Hydrothermal vents...
ATTACATCCCTATTTACAAAAACGGGTGCTGCGATTGGCCTTAGGCCGGATCAGCGCTGAGCTGACCGGACTCACCTATCTCCATCTCCAAAACGCCCTGGAGCTCTGCCACCATCGCCTGCCGTCGGGAGAAATTACCCTGCCCGGCGGTTGGCGCTTGATCCGTGCCGGGAACCGGCTTGAATTAGAGCGGCACCGGCCACCGTCATTGCCCCGCGGCGCCTTGGTCCTGCCCGCCACTGACCACGGAAGTTTTCCCGGCTTCGGCTGGCTGCTGAAGTGGACCACCTATGCGGCTAGCGCGCCGGTTGATTGCTCCACTCCACCGGAGATGGCCCGCCTGGATAGAAATAAGGTGCAATTTCCGCTGATTTTGCGTTGCCTGCAGCCCGGTGACCGCTTTCAACCGCTGGGAATGTCAGGCACCAAAAAGCTTCAGGATTTCCTGGTTGATGCCAAAATTCCCCATAGCCAGCGTCTTTCCTATCCTCTACTCTTGAGCCAGGACCAGATTATCTGGGTCGTGGGCCAGCGCTTGGCAGATCCGGTCAAAATTACTCCGCAGACCACCACCATCCTAGAAATCACCGCTTCTCGGGAATAAAGGCGTCATTGCCGGGGCGGAGTTTAATCGGACTAATGGCCAATTGGTTGTCATTTAATAACACATTTCGCTTTGCCCTTGAAAAGCTTCGATTTTTCTGTTATTCCTAAAAAAGTTTACTTGTTATGGTTTTTATAGTTTAATCAAGGCGTTATACGAGCACAACTATGGCCCTGATGCTGTATTATTCAGGGCATCAAAGTATTTTTTATAGTATTGTCTCATTATAGTGGTTCTAAAAGTTAGGTATCGTAGCAGGAGCACAACGCAAACCGCAAACGGTATTATTTTATGATAACCTACGAGGCGGTAACGAAAGTTTTTGGGGAAGGCCCGGACGCAGTTATTGCCATTGATAGAGTCAGCTTCACCATTGCTCGGGGGCAGGTGGTCATCTTCCTGGGGCCTTCCGGATGTGGCAAGACCACGCTGCTGCGGCTGACCAACCGGCTGGATTCCCTGAGTCGGGGTAACATATATATTAACTCTCAAAATATTCGGGACTTAAATCCGGTAAAACTCCGCCAGAGCATCGGCTATGTTATTCAGGAGGTCGGTCTGTTTCCCAATAAGACCATTTTTGACAATATTGCCGTGGTCCCCAAGTTATTAGGGTGGAATAAGGAGAAAATCCGCAAGCGGGTAGATGAACTTATGCACCTTACTCGGTTGGAGCCCGACCTATACCGGCGCCGCTATCCTGCCGAACTATCCGGCGGTCAGCAGCAGCGGGTCGGAGTGGCCCGGGCGCTGGCCGCGGATCCCGAAATTTTGCTGATGGACGAGCCTTTTGGAGCTATCGATCCCATCAATCGGGAACAGATTCAGAATGAATTTTTAAACCTCCAGGCCAAGATGAAAAAGACGATCGCCTTTGTTTCACACGATATTCACGAAGCCCTTAAGATGGGGGATAAAATCGCCCTCTTCAATCAGGGCCGGCTGATTCAATACGACACTCCGGAAGTTATCCTGACCCGTCCCAAAAATAAATTTGTCGCCAATTTCGTCGGCGCCGATCGGGCCTTAAAAGTCCTGGGCCTGTTGCATGTCAGAGACATCATGAACTGCTCCCCCAGCAATATCGTCGATGCGGCCCAGACCGCCCCTGAGGTTTTAAAAATGCTGGAGCAAAAAAATCTGCGTTACGCCATTGTCTTAGCCCAAGGCAAACCCGTCGGTTATGTGACCTCCCAGGACCTCAAGTACGAACAGGGTCTCTGCCAGGAAGTGGCGCGGCCCTACCCGCTATGCTTAGAACAAGGCACATCAGTCCACGAAGCCTTGTCTCATATGCTGATGCATGATCTCACCACTTTTTGTGTGATAAATGACCAGGGAGATTTGGTCGGCACCGTGACCTATAAAAGCATCCAGAAATCCCTTCAAGATTTTTTTGCGGATGACGCCGAAGCACAATAACCAGGGCAGCCGTTGAGCACTTTTGATTTTATCATCAATAACTACCGGCAGGTTATCTATCTGATCGGGGAGCATGTCTGGATCGTCAGCCTGGCCCTGGCCCTGGCCACTTTAATTGGGGTGCCGCTGGGGATGGTGATTACTCGGCATAAAGCCCTGGCCGCCAGGGTGATCAATGCCGCCAACATTTTGATGACCATTCCTTCCATTGCTCTGTTCGGCCTTATGCTTCCGGTGCTGTCCCTGGTGGGGCATGGTTTGGGTAAAGTTCCGGCGGTTACCGCGCTGGTGCTCTACAGCCAACTTCCCATTATCCGCAATACCTATACGGCCATTCAAAACGTCCCCCCAGCCGTAGTAGATGCGGGCAAGGGGATGGGCATGAGCCGCTGGGAGTTACTCCGAGAAGTGCAGATACCGATATCTATTCCGGTGATTCTGGCCGGGCTGCGGACCGCCGCGGTGATGAGCATCGGCATTGCTGCCATCGCCGCCTATATCGGCGCCGGGGGCTTGGGGGTTCTGATTCAGCAAGGCATTGATCGGGTCCACCAAGAAATGATCCTTAGCGGTGCCCTCCTGGTGTCCGTCCTGGCTTTGGTAGTGGACGGCGGGATGGCCTTGATCGAAAGATTGGTTACCCCCAGAGGGATTAAAATTCAGCAACCGCGGCCGAAATGATCAGAATTTTATTCAAGGTCAATAGATTTTTCCTGATCATGGTTATTTTTGGGGCCGGAGTCGCGGCACAAAGAACAGGCCTGATCGACTACTTTTTTGATCCATTTGAATACCCGATTTTTATAAAACTTCTCGGGCAACATCTTTATCTGGTGGGCTGTAGTATGGCGATAGCTACCGTTACCGGCCTCAGCGTAGGGATACTATTAACCCGACCGCGGTTCAAGAGATATGCCGGGGTGGGTATGTATATAGTTAGTCTGGGCCAGACTGTTCCCTCCCTGGCGGTCATCGCCCTGGCCATGAGTTTTTTGGGGATTGGCGCCAGATCGGCGATTTTGGCCCTGAGCCTGTATTCCATATTACCGATCGCCAGAAATACCCTGGCGGGAATCGTTGCCGTTCCTCCCGCCCTGATTGACGCGGCCCGAGGTATGGGAATGCCCCCCGGGCGCCTATTGCTGGAGGTGGAACTGCCTAATGCCATGAAGGTTATCATCACCGGCTTCCGGGTAGCCCTGATTATCAATATCGGCACGGCCGCCTTAGCCTTTCTGATCGGGGCCGGTGGTTTAGGCGACCTGATCTTCTCGGGCATCAGTCTCATGCAAACCGATAAGTTGCTGGCCGGCGCCATCCCGGTAACCCTGATGGCCTTAATCGGCGACTTTCTCTGTGAACTTTTGGGGCTGTGGCTGATTCCTCAGGGACTGCGGTTAGAAAAACAGTGAAAGGGGAAGCCTCTATGTCATATTTGCTAAAAACATATCTTTGCCTTTATTTTTGCCTGTGGCTGCTAGTTTTTTCGGGTAACGGTTGGGCTGCCGATAAGAGGCTGATTATCGGCGGGAAAAATTTTACCGAACAATATATCCTGGCGGAGATCGCCAAGATCTTGTTACAGCAACATGGTTTTGACATAACCTTGAAAACCGGCGTGGGATCCACCCTGTTACGCCGGTCCCTGATGAGCGGCCAGGTTGACCTGTATTTTGAATATACCGGAACGGCTTACACGGTTTATCTAAAACAGAAAGACCGGGCCATCATGGCGGACGCCGAGAAGGTATTCAATTTTGTGCAACAGGCCGACGCCAAACGAGGCCTGGTGTGGCTTTTTCCCCTTAAATGCAACACCACCTATACTTTAATGATGCAAGCGGCTCATGCCCAAGGTCTGGGCCTGGCCTCGATCGGCGATCTGGCCCGGTATGTCAACAAAAACCCCCAGGCCCTGATTTTTGGGATGAATGCTGAGTTCTGGGGACGCCCGGACGGGTTTAAACGCCTGATGCAGGACTATGGCTTCCGGGTACCTATCGGCAAGATCAGGAAAATGACCACCGGCCTGTGTTATACGGCCTTAAAAGAGGGTCAGATCCATGTATCCATGGGCTTTTCCACTGACGGTCGGATTGCGGCCTTTGGATTTATCAACCTCGACGACAACCAGAAGTTTTTTCCAGTGTATAACCCGGCTCCGGTGGTCCGCGGCCCGGTTTTGGATAAGTATCCAGAAATTCGACAGATCCTTAAAATAATGAGCAAACTCAGCACGGAGGATATGCAGCAGTTAAATAGGTCTGTGGACGTGGATAAGATTTCAGTCCAGCAGGCGGCGCTTAACTGGCTAAAAAGCAGCGGTTGATTTGGGCTAGGTGGATGAGATGTGCTCATTAGCGTGACGGCAAGAAGCAGAGGGGACCGTTGCGCAAACTCCTGCAGTACTAGCGCCAGGACATTTTGGTTTTTTGCCAAAAAAAATATCTGGGCACCCGCCGAGATTTGCCACTTTTGGGGTTTTAATGATTAAGATCGGCGTTTTGATCGCTAAATCGCACAGGAGGACAGTAATATGCAGCAAAATCGGCGAAAGCGAGAACGGCGGTGGGTATCCTTAATCATCTGCGCGGCCCTCGGTTTAATGAGCTCTGGTATCGCGTGGGCCGGTTTCTGTAATTGGGGCGGCCCGGGTATCTACCCACATTTAACCCCCCGACAGGTTGGCCAGGTCTTTGATCTCAAACAAAGATTCATGAACGATACGGCGGGCTTACGCAAAAACATGGCTGTGAAGCGGGCCGAAATGGTCGAGCTCTGCCGCGTTGCCGAGCCCGATCTGGCCAGGATCAAGGCCAAAGAAAAGGAAATCAATGCCCTACGGGAACAGTTGCAAGAGAAGCAATGGGCTTTTTGGATGGAAATGCGGCAGTATTGTCCTAAAAAGCCGGATGGGACGATAATCTCACCGCCGCCGGGCATGGGTCCCGGGCCGTACCGATCCTGCTGGTAGAATTAGAACTTTTAGATAATTCTCATCCGGAAACTCCCCCGGCCCCGGTCTATACACCCACCAGGAGCGGGGAAGTTTCCGGATAAATCCTAGCCTAACGGTAAAACAACCGTCACCCAGGTTTCGCCGGGCTGACTCTGGATCTTAATCTCGCCCCCATAAGGATTCAATAAACGTCGGGCCATATACAGGCCTAAACCGGCGTGCGGTCTTTCTGGGCTATCTTTGGTAGTAAAAAACGGCTCGAAGAGGCGGGACTGCACCTCAGGCGCCATACCGACCCCGGTATCGCCGATCCGAATGATGCGGTGTCGTTCTTGCCAAGCAGTTTCGACCGTCAGCACCCGCAACTGGACCAATTCCATGGCTTCCAGGGCATTATCTACCAACAGGCGGAAACTTTGGCTGAAATCGATATAGTAGCCTGCAATCGGCGGCAGGTCCTGATCAAAGTAATAACGCTTGTCAACCATATGTTTGAAAAAACGATTGGCCTCGTAGAGTTCCAGTTCGTCCCGCAGGATGGCATTGAGGTCGAATGATTGCCGCCCGCGTTCATCCTCGTGCACCCCTTGTTGGATAATCAGTTGGGCCAGCTGTTGCAGTTTTCTGATCTCGTCAAGCAGTTGTCTGGTTTTATCTTGCCGATATTGATAGTATTGTTCCCAATCGGCCTGTAATTCTGGGGTAAGCCGTTTCGCCAGCTTGTTCTTTTCCTCGTCGTCCTTCCGCTGGAGTAGTTCGCAGTAGAGGGACAGGACTTGCAGCGGAGTATTGAAGTTATGGACGATGCCGGTGCAGCGCTGGCCCACCGCCGAATGCCGATAATATCGCACTAATTCCAACCATAAGCGCTCATGCTCGTCCATTTTTACTCCCTAGCGCAACATTGCTCCTACCTGAGGATAAATCAGATATTAAAGATCTTGCCCCGCAGCAATTGACGTTGCCAGTAAAATACAAAACTGAACAGGTGTTCCCGATCCGCCTTGGTCATATTAATAAATCTGATGCCGACCTGTCGGTCATCCTCCTGGTCGGTCCAAACTACCCGACCGAAAATTTTCTGGACTTGGCAAGGGTGGCTAGGAAGGAGAATGGCTAGCTCCAGTTCTTGTCTGGCCGGCAAAGATGTGTCCCCATAAAGGCGCAGGCCATCTACACTTAGATCGAGGGTTTCTCCGAGGAAGACCTTGTGCTCGGTTTGCTCGCGGCTTCGTTCTGGCTCACCAGGCTCATCCGGTCGTGCTTGAAGCTGGTCGGATAGGCGGAGGTTACTAAACAAGTGGTCTAAGGTCCAACTACAAATAAAAGATGGCCGGGGGTTAGTCTCAGTCGGAGGAGTGGTCTCCGCCTGAAGCAGATTGGGGCTGGTTGTAGGCGGTAGCAGACGATAATAGACCGGCAATCGACAGGGCACGCGATAACTGCGGCGTCCTTCCTGGCCCTGAAAAGGATAGAGCCTCGGATCAAGCTGATTAGCCAGTTGCATTTACGGCCTCCCGATGATCAGAGTGACGGTGAATTGAGCGGATCTACCAGGGGACGCTTTGGAGAAATCAGAGTCAGATTGGGGTTTGCCGACAAAGACACCGATCCCAGGTTGGGGACATTACGGTTTTTAAGCTTGGCCCGATAGAGGGCCTGGTCCGCCTGACGTACCAGTCCGGCTTCGCTGTCTTCGGACAGCCGCCGGTTATCAGCCAGACCGGCACTCACCGTTACCTTAATTGCCATCCCATTGGAAAAATTTTCCTGCTGGAAGCGCAACCGTAAGCGTTGCGTCAGCTTCATGGCTTCCTTGAGCGAGGTATGCGGCAAAATCAGGGCAAACTCATCACCGCCATACCGGGTCAGGATGTCTGACTGTCTGATTTCGTCTTTCAAGACCCCGGCCACTTGCTTAAGCACTTCGTCCCCGACGGGGTGTCCGTAGTGATCATTGATCATTTTGAATTGATCAATATCCAAGAGGAGTAGTGAAAGCGGATAACCGTAACGTCGGCTGGCGGAAAACTCCTTGCTCATGTGGTAGTCAAACATACGGCGGTTCATCACCTGAGTCAGTGAATCATATTCCGCCAAGGTGCTCAGATGCTCATGGTCTAGGGCATTTTTCATGGCCATGGCTATATAAGGACTTAAGGTGCGCAGTAATTTGCCATGAGAGGATGATAAGTTTATAGGTTGATCTCCACCCAGGACCACCAGACCTACCGGGACATCGGCGATTTTCAAAGGGAGATGTTTTAGATAGCGTGGTAGCCGGGACAGACGCCATGACGTCGTCGAGGCCCGGAAAAATTTAAATTCCAAGGAAGCCCCTGGCCAGGGCAAGTGGTAGGGGTGCCATCGCTTCAGCTGACGCAGAAAGATTTCCTGGCCCACTGAATCCAACTCACTAGAGAGAAAAATTTTTCTGTTATCCGGGGCTTGATACCAATCCAGACCAAGGAAAGTAAAATTAACCAAGTGGGCTAATCCTTTAGTGATGACCGCGGCCAATTTAACCGGGGACAGAGTAGTAGTAAGGGAATAGCTAAAAGAATTGATAAAACTTAAACTTAGCTTTTGTTCCAAGAGGCGTCCCCGTTCGGCCCGGAGACGGTGCGTTTGTTGCTGTAGGCGTTGATTAGCCTGGCTTAGTTTTTCCGATAAATTCAAAATTTCAAGAAAAACCTGGTGGTTCTTCCGTCCCTGGCTTAAAGCCGGCAAGAGTTTTTCTTCGGTCACTGGTTTCATCAGGTAGGTATAAGCTCCCTGGTGGATTAACTCAAGCACCCATTCCGGAGAGGGGTTGGAACCCATAAATATGATGAACCCGTCCCGATCCAGACTTTGCCAAAAGTGCAGCAATTCGAGGGGGGGGACATGGGGAAGATGATCATCACAAATTACCACAGCGAACTCCTGACTGACCACCTGACGCCAATTCTCAGTCTCGGTAGTCAGGGTCTGGACCTCAAACCCGCGAGCTTGAAGCCAGGCCCTAATCAGAAACGACATGGTTTCATCTTTATCAATAATCAATACCCGCCCCTGGAATGGTTTCGATATCGGCATCACTAGCGCCCCTAAAATATATTTTTGTTTCTTCTATGCACAAAACATGCCATCTGTCTCGGGGGGACAATAATGCAAGGTAGTTTCAAATTGCTGGTTTATAGAACCCTCGGCAAGTATAGACTTTTAGCCAGATTGGGTATCAAACCCCTAAATTTAACACCTCCGGGCATGGGTTTTTAAGCTTATCGGGCAGGAGATTTTGGCCTAGCGTGATAGTTGATTAACTAACAGATTTGCCTAGTTTGCCAATATTTTGACGGAGGGCAGGAGGGTGAGGTAGGAGGTTAGAAGCTTGGAAAGAAACAGGGGGGGTTTCAATAATTTTTACAAAGGGGCGGGTTAGCTCAGGGTCGAACTGGCTACCGGCATTGGCCAAGATCTCGGTCAGGGCTGCTTTCTGATCCCTGTGGCCCCGGTAGGGTCGATCCGAAGTAATGGCATCATAAGCATCTGCCAGGGCCAGAATACGGGAGAGGAAAGGAATCTCTTTGCCGGCTAGCTGGGACGGATAACCCTGACCATCCCAGCGTTCATGATGATGGAGGATAATGTCCTTCTCCGGGGTGAGCAAGGCTAGCGGTTCGACAATCCGTTCTCCTACCAGGGGGTGAGTTCGGATAATCGACTGTTCCTCCTGATTTAGTTTCCCGGGTTTAAAGAGTATCGCGTCTCTGATACCCACCTTGCCGATGTCATGTAATAAACCGGCAATCCGGATGGCATCAAGGTCCTCCTGCGGCAGGCTCAATTCTTGGGCGAAGCGGAGGGCTATCTGAGTTACCCGTTCCGAGTGTTGGCAGCTATAAGGATCACGAGCTTCCAGAGAATTGACCAGGGCTCGCAAGGTTTCATAATGTTTCAGAACCGCACTTTCATAGAGGGCGGTATTTTCTATGATCAGGGAAGCTCGCTCGGCCAACAGGTTTAACATTAAGACATCATCGGCATCGAAATTGCGTTCGGGGTTATGACTGACCACCAGCACCCCGAAGAGTTCGCCGCGCACCCGGAAAGGCACGGCGAGGCCGATCCTCTCAATCTCCTGACTTAGATCGCCATTTTTTTGACGCTTGATGAACACCGAGGTCTGATGTTGGACAACTTGTCGGCTTGCTTTTAATAAACTCGGGTTTAAATCACCAGTCCCCAGACTAGCAATGGGTTCTAAGTGCCGATGATCCTGGTCAACCAAGAGAAAGTAGGCCAGGGTGCCATTAGTTAGATCTAAGGCCATTTGCAGAATTTTAGTATAGAGCTCATCGGTCTGGCCTACCTCTGCCAAACTGGTGAGGATCTCACAGAGGATCCGTTGTTCTCGGGTCAATTTACCTATTTGCCCGTGCCCACCTTGCATAAGCTCTTTTTCACATCTTTGGTGACGTAGAGTTAAATTTGGGGTTTGGACCGTTTTCTCGATTTTTAACTTTACTAAAACATTTTGGAGCTCTTTTAAGCCGACCGGTTTGGAGAGAAAATCTGCGGCTTGGTGTCGCCAAGCCGACAGCACTAGCGAATAGGAGGGCTGGCCCGTGACGATTACTACTTGAACATCTTGATACCGTTGCCGGATATGTTCCAGTAGTTCCAGGCCGCTAAGCTCGGCCATATTCTGATCTAGAAAGGCAAAAGCAATAGGGGTTTGATGCAAAATTTTTAAGGCTTCAAAGGCATTAGCGGCCGGGATAACATTATATTCCTCACCCGTGGCCTGGATTAAGGCTACCAGAATGGCCAGCACTTCGGGTTCATCATCGACTACCAAGACATTATATTTTTTTTCCACGTTATTTCGCTATCTAAGGGCCAAGGGAAGGTACAATTTAACCACCAGGTGTGGTCCACGGAGAGGCCACAGAATGATTACCCCCTTTTCTGCCCGGCTAACCGCTGGCCTGGTCGGAGACCCAGGTAGATTGACTGGTATTATGGTCCCAGCATTATGTTGATATATTCATTTATCGGCATCTTAGAAGGACATCTTTAAGACTGCTAAATAGATTATAGTCACGGCAGGCTAACCCGCAATAGATCCTGTGGTTGGGCGAGATAGATTTGGTGCATTGGCCAGCGGCAATCGAATAATGCAGCGCGTCCCCCGATCGACTTCGCTCTCGATGGCGATTTCTCCCTGATGTTGTTCGATGATCTGTCGGGAGATGACCAGCCCCAAGCCCGTCCCCTTCTCTTTGGTAGTAAAAAAGGGGTTGAACAACTCCTTTTGCACCTCGGGCGGGATGCCCTGGCCGATCGTTAGCCACGATGCCGTCAATGGAAATTCTTATGAGGTGGCTTTCAAATTCCAGCCGATGGCGCAGTTCCTGTTCTAGTTGGCGTTTGGTAGTAATATCCCGAAACACCCCAACCACCATCAGAGGGGTTACCCGACCATCCTCTTTAAGGGGATAGAACATGGCTTCGTAGGACAACTTTTTCCCTTCCCAATTGCGGGTCAAGATGGTCTTCTGGGTTGTACCTAAAGACAGGGTATTTTCTAAAGGACATTGACCCTGAGCCGCAGTGCACGGCTCATGGAAAGGCCGTGACATTTCATAACAGAGTTTACCGATGATCTCTTCCCGCCGATAGCTGAAGTGCTTTAAAAATGGTTGATTAACATAAAAAATCCGGCGTTCCTGGTTGACCACCAGGATATAGTCATCTTCAATGCTATCCAGAATCTGGCAAAATAGCCTTACTTCTGTTTCCACAATCAAACCTTGGCTAACGGCCTGCTGGAGGTAAACTTCACCGCGAAAACAAGGTGACCGACGCCACCTCAATCTGTTGCAAAAGCATTTTTATCCTTTATATAGAATATAAACACTTTTCTGCCAGAATCATGGTTCCAACAGGAAAATAACCTTTCTTACCCAAGCCGTTACCACTACTTAACGATCAGCAAAAATCGGTTATATAGGGATTGTTTTCCTTTTCGGCCTTTAAAGTGGAGGTCGGGGTGTCGCCGTAATCATGTCCGGGCCAGATAATGGTCTCCTCCGGCAGTGGCAGCAGCTTGTCCTGGATGGATTGGATCAGCGTGGCCAGAGAGCCGCCGGGCAGATCGGTGCGTCCTGCAGCCCCGACAAAAAGCGTGTCGCCGGTAAACAGATGCCCCGGCGTATATAAACAGATTGATCCGGGAGTATGGCCGGGAGTATGGAGTACTTGGAGTTCCAGGTCTCCCAGAGCCAGCCGCTCATCATCCTGCACTTTGAGATCAATGGCCGTTAAGGGTGGAAAACCCTCCGCCTCAGCGGCCTGCTGCATGTCGGGAGTGGAAAAGAACTCCCAATCCAGGTGATGCATGACCGTCTGGGCCCCGGTGGCTTGTCTCCAATACTCGTTTCCGGCCGTATGGTCGGGATGACCATGGGTATTAACAATCCAGCGGATCTGGAGCTGATGGCGTTGGATTATTTCTCTAATGGCGTCTGACGCGGCCGCCGGATCGATCAACAAGCCGGTGCGGGTGGGGGGGCAACCCAATACATAACACAACACCTGCATGGGCCCTACTTCAACAGCCTCGACAATAAGTCCCATCGATATCCCTCCTGGCAGTCGGCACTGTAAGATTTCGGTAAAATCAGGCTGGCCGGTCAATGTTTCCTGAATTCCGACCCTAACCTTCCCCCGTTGAATCAACATCATAACTCTTTTGTGTTTGCCGACCAACTTAAATTTATCCCCCGCGCCATAGAATAGATACATTTACCAAAGAAAATGATATATTAAAACAAATGTTGAAAACAAACTTGGTTGGAACCTGATTTTATGTCACTTTGTCATTCGGAGTCTGACTGTCCCGAACCCCAGATAATTCCCCGTCCGGAACATTCGATTTCTCGAGCCCAGATCGATGTCGAAGCTCTCAAGGTTTTATACCGTCTGCATCACCAGGGCTACCAAGCCTATCTGGTCGGAGGAAGCGTGCGCGATCTGTTATTGGGGAAAAAACCTAAAGATTTCGATATAGTTACCGATGCACATCCCGGAACCATCCGCCGTCTGTTTCGCAATAGCCGGATTATTGGCCGTCGGTTCCGATTGGTCCAGGTTTTTTTCCGGGGCGGCAAGGTAGTCGAGGTTTCTACTTTTCGGCGACGTTCCGAATTTGACGCGGCGGCAGAGATGCTGGCTCCGAACAATACCTTCGGAACGCCGATTGAAGATGCCCGACGTCGAGACCTCACTATTAACGGCCTATTCTATAATATTGCTGACTTTTCTGTGGTTGATTACGTGGGTGGTTTGGAAGACCTGCGGTTGGGCCGGATTCGGGTAATCGGCCCGCCCGAGGTTCGTCTCCGGCGTGATCCGGTGCGCATGGTCCGGGTTATCCGCCACGCGGCGCGCACCGGATTTACCATTGATCCCGCGGTGTGGGCCGAGATTCAGGCCCAACGCCATCTGATTCGGGTCTGCGCTCCGGCCCGGGTACGCGATGAATTAATCAAGGATTTTCGCAGCGGCGCGGCCCGCGCTTTTGTTGAGATGATGATCGACAGTGGCTTGTTGGCGGCCATCTTCACGGCTTGGGAACCAGAGCTCAACCCTGAATCCCCAGACGGACGGACCCGACAAAAGTTGCTAGAGTTTTTTCACCAGGTAGATAAATTAACTAAGGCCGGATATGCCCTGAGCGAGGCCTTCTTTTGGGCTGTCTTATTTACTCAATTTCTGGAAGGGTGTCCCAGTCCTGCCGAAGCGATCGATTATCGCGCCTGGGTCCAAGAAAAGGTTTTGGAACTACTTAGCAATATGGAATTTCCCCGTAGCCGTCGGGATGAGGTTTGTCTAATCCTGGCCATCGAGCAATCTCTGAAACAGAGCCTGGAGCGGGGAACCCGTATTCCACCCAAGCTAAAACGCCGTTCCTGCTACTTTGAAGCCTGGTTACTTTATCAACTCAAACGGGCTCCTGCGGATGCTGCCGTGGCGGAGCTCCTGCCCACTAAAACTGAACTCCGGGCTCCAGCTAAACGTCCCCCCCGCAAGCGACGGCGACGCCGGAGTGCTCGACCCTCTGTTCATAAGAAAACCGATTCACCGACCCGGACCTAAGGCCCATAAACCATCGTAAATCGCTTCAAAGGTAGTAATATCACTGGCTTCTTGAGCTGAAAGAATTAGGGAGACGCTGTAGTGAAAATTGTTATCGTGGGTGCCGGAGAGGTAGGATTCCACATCGCCCAGCGGCTGGCCTTGGAAAACAAAGAAGTGGTGGTCATCGATAAAGATCCCGAAGCCCTTAAACGGGTCAGCGAGCATCTGGATGTCCAGATTCTCCAGGGTTCGGGTTCCAATCCCCAGGTGTTGGAAGAGGCGGGCATTAAAAGTGCCGAAACGGTGCTGGCAGTCACCAATAGCGACGAAGCCAACCTGATCGTCTGCTTTTTTGTCAGCTTTCTGGCGCCGGGTATTCCCAAAGTGGCCCGCATCCGCAGCGAGGAGTATAATGCCTACCGCGAGGCCTTGGCCCAAGATCCCCTCAATATCACCATGGTGATCAACCCCGATGTGGAGGTGGTTAACTCGGTGCTCCGCTATATGAGCGCTCCCGATGTGGAAGAAATCAATGAGTTTGCCGGGGGCCGCATTGTGATGGTAGGGAAATACTTACAACCAGACAGCCCGTTAAAGGATCTCAGGCTAGTGCATCTCCCGGAAAAGATAGGTAGAAAACGTCTTATTATTGCCGCCTTGATGCGCGAGGGCCAACTAATCATTCCAAAGGGAACTGATAAGATCAAGGCCCATGATCTGGTTTATGTGGTCTGTGAAAAAAAGGACCTGGAGCAAATTCTCAAACTCTTTGGCGGCCAGGTACATTCCCTCAGAAACATCTTGATTGTCGGCGGCGGTAAAATCGGCCTGGGACTGGCTACGGCCCTGGATAATAAACACTATAATACCAAATTAATCGAATCCGACCCGGAGCGCAGCCAATACCTGGCCGCCCGGTTAAACCGCGTCATCGTGCTGCACGGGGACGGCACTGATCAGGAGTTGTTGGAACAAGAAAATATCGGTAGTATGGACATGGTCATCACGGTAACCGGAGAGGAGGAATTGAACATTCTCTCCTGCCTGTTGGCCAAACGGCTGGGGGCTTACAAGACCCTGGCCCGAATCAATAAATTTGCCTATATGTCGCTGGTCCAGACCGTTGGCATCGACCATATCGTCAGCACCAGGCTGGCGGCCATTTATTCCATTTTGCACTACATCCGTCGGGGGCGAGTTCTTTCCATTGTCTCTCTTAAAGGCGAACAGGCGGAAGTCTTGGAGGCGATTGCGCTGGAAACCTCTGATATCGTCGGCACTCCGTTGCGGGAACTAAAATTCCCGGCTGGGGCCCTGATTCTATGTATTCTGCGTGGCGAGGAAGTCATCATCCCTACCGGCGATTCCGTCATCCAACCACAGGATCGGATCATGATTCTGTCCACCCGGAAGAATATCCCGCTGGTCGAAAAGTCTTTAATGGTTAAACTGGAGTATTTCTAGGATGCGCTGGCGATATATTTTGCACATTATTGGCGCGCTGATCATCTGTATCGGCCTGAGCATGCTCTTGCCGCTGGGTTTCTCCGTGTACTATTGGGACCAGGGCTTAGTGCCCTTGCTCCAGGCCATGATGGTCACCGTGATCATCGGGTTATCGTTAGCTATTGCCTTCAGAAATGCTAATTCCAAAGGATTTGTCAGTCACCGCGAGGGCATGGCGATCACGGCCCTGGGCTGGCTGGCAGCCGGCAGTTTCGGGGCCTTGCCCTTTCTCTTCGGCGGGGTCTTTTCACATCCGGTGGACTGTCTTTTCGAGTCCTTCTCCGGTTTCACCACTACCGGAGCCTCGGTCCTGACCGACATCGAAATGGTTCCCAAAGGCCTGCTGTTCTGGCGCAGTCTGACCCATTGGCTGGGCGGCATGGGGATCATTGTTTTATCGCTGGCGATCCTGCCGTTTTTGGGCGTTGGCGGCATGCAGCTTTACAAGGCCGAGGTGCCGGGTCCGGTCCCGGATAAACTCACGCCCCGGATCAAGGACACCGCCATGCTCCTGTGGCAGGTATATCTGCTGTTTTCCCTGGTCGAGGCCGTCTTGCTGATGTTTGGGGGCATGACCCTGTTTGACGCCCTTTGTCATACCTTCGGGACCATGGCCACTGGCGGCTTTTCTACTAAAAATGCCTCCATTGCCTACTACGATAGCGCCTACATCCAAACGGTGATCACCATTTTCATGCTGATTGCGGGGATCAACTTTTCCCTGCACCTCCAGCTTCTCCGGGGCAAGCCGTTAATTATGTGGCGAAATCCTGAATGCCGTTTTTTCTTAGGGCTGTTCCTGATCTTTGGCCTCGTCACCGCTCTTAGCGTTTACCAGGCTAATTATCCGTCCCTGGGGCAAGCCGTGCAATATGCTTCCTTTCAGGTGGCCTCCATCCTCACTACCACCGGCTACGCCACCGCCGATTACGAGCTCTGGCCCTCGCTGCCCCAATATCTCTTGCTGCTCTGTATGTTTATCGGGGGTTCGGCCGGTTCTACCGCAGGCGGGATGAAATGCATGCGCATCCTGCTGTTACTTAAACAATCTTATCAGGAACTCATCCGGGTTATCCACCCGCGGGCGGTAATTACGGTCAAACTCGGCAAGCAGGTGGTCCCCCCCGATGTCCTAAACGGTATCTGGAGCTTTTTTATCCTCTGGCTGGGGCTGCTGATTCTTTCGATTTTTCTGGTCGCGGCCACCGGCGTGGACCTAGTCACTTCGTTTGCCTCGGTCCTGGCCTGTATCGGCAACATCGGCCCAGGTATCGGCGGGGTCGGCCCCACCGATAACTACGCCATGATCCCCACCTTTGCCAAGTGGGTGCTGATGTGGTGTATGCTTCTGGGCCGTCTGGAAATCTTCACCGTCATCATCCTGTTTGTCCCGGAATTCTATCGCAAGTAAACTAGAGCTAAATAGAGAATCCTGATAATTGAGGAAGGCCTAAAGAGCCGGGTAGGGCAGTTGGGGACAGGGGTCGGATCAAGCACCCTGAGGAATTTCCAAATTATTCACTTACTTTTTTCTGTGGGGAGGCGCAAGGAAAAATAGATCTCACCTTCTCCGGCTAATGATCCGCCTTGAACGAGGGCATCGTCCGTCTGATTAGCCGGTGGAGGGCAGGGGTACTTGCACAAGAGGCTATCGATGCCGCTAACCATAGTAACAACATAAATTTTAA
>Ga0164318_10002806_pt1 | contig 16303 bp, 14 predicted proteins | sample GuaBasSedimGuay9_FD_113734 | JGI IMG/M metagenome (GOLD analysis project Ga0164318, IMG submission 113734) | Subseafloor sediment microbial communities from Guaymas Basin, Gulf of California, Mexico - Guay9, Core 4571-4, 0-3 cm | ecosystem: Environmental > Aquatic > Marine > Hydrothermal vents...
CAAACCAGACTCTCCAATATTTAAGCTTGCCGATTTTAAATTGGAATTTGGATGAATTATCAGTCTACTTCCATTTACTTCAACTTTCACTCCCAAGCTCCTTAGCAATTCCAAAGCAGCATCAGCATCAGCACTAGACGAGTAGCCTTCAATCCGCACCAATCCGTCAACTAAAAAAGCAGCAGCAATTGCTCTTTGCAACATACTTTTGGAAGCAGGAGCTTGTAATTCGCCTTTTATTTTAGACGGAAAAACTTCTACAATCATCGTCTTAGGATAAAACCTGATTAATAATTTCGGTTTGATTATTTATGCTCTCTTGGTGAATAGCCTTGAAAATTTTAGAAACAAACTCCCGACTTAATCCTTTTGTTTGTCCCAAGGCAATACTTTGCTCAATCACTTCTCCCCATCTACTATTCTGCAAAACAATCATATCGTTATTGCGCTTAAACTCACCTATTTCTCCAGCTACTTTCATTCGTGCCTCTAAAATCTCTATCAATTCCTGATCAAAATAATCAATCTTCTTTCGCAAACCACAAAGCTTCGATTGCTCTTGTTTTGAATCTCCTTTTGAGCGAATTTTTAGGGACTTGATTACTTCTTCCAACTGAGATGGAGTAATTTGTTGCTTTGCATCACTCCAAGCTTCATCTGGATTTGGATGCACTTCTATCATCAAACCATCGAAATCTAAATCCATGGCTTTTTGAGATATCCCTTGGATAAGATTGCGCTTTCCACCAATATGACTAGGATCATTGATGATTAACAATTCGGGAAAACGACGTTTTAATTCAATGGGAATCTGCCAGTTGGGTGCATTTCGGAAAGCCGAATCGCCATAACTGCTAAAGCCACGGTGAAGGGCTCCTAGTTTTGTAATCCCCGCTTTATTAATACGTTCCAAAGCTCCAATCCACAATTCTAAATCAGGATTGATTGGATTTTTAACAAGCACAGGAATATCAACACCTTGTAAAGCATCTGCAATTTCTTGAACCGCAAAAGGATTTACAGTTGTACGAGCACCTATCCACAGCACGTCAACATTATGTTTTAATGCTTCGTAGGCGTGTTTAGCATTTGCCACTTCTGTTGCCACTTTTAAACCTGTTTCTTGTTTTACTTTTGTTAACCATTTTAATCCTTCAGAGCCTACACCTTCAAAAGTATTTGGGCGTGTTCTAGGCTTCCATATTCCAGCTCTAAAAACTGAAATATTTTGATTTTTCAAAGCGTGAGCTGTCGCCAAAACTTGTTCTTCAGTCTCGGCGCTACAGGGGCCAGAAATCAATAGTGGTCGGTCTGTATTGTTTATTCCCCATTCATTAACGGGTAGGAGATTTAATTGCGTGTTCATAGTGATTGATTTATGATTTTATAAATAGTATTAGATTTTTCCATCAATTGATTTAACCCTTCTTTATCTTCGTTTTGGATATGTTCTTTAAAAAGGGATAAGTTTGAAATATACAAGTCCAAAGCCTCCAACATATTGTCTTTATTCTGCAAGAAAATAGGATTCCACATTGCGGCAGAACTTCCTGCTAATCTAACTGTTGAAGCAAAACCACCTCCAGCAAGATTATAAATATTTCGTTCTTTATCTTCTACATTATAAGCTGTTAAGGCCAATGAAAAAGATAAAATATGCGAGAGATGTGAGAGGTAAGCCAAATCTTTGTCATGCTCCTCAGCATCCATATAAATCAACTTCATATTTAGTGCTTTAAACAATAGCTTAACCAGATTCAATGGCATTCTTGCATTCTTTTCCGGATTACAAATAATGGCTACTTTATCGGTAAACAATTGCTCAAAAGAAGCAGCTGGCCCTGAATTCTCAATTCCTGCCATAGGGTGAGCAGCCACAAAATTCTGCCCTTTTGGATGCTTACTTGCCAACTCAACAATTTCCTTTTTTGTCGATCCCATATCCACCACAACTTGCTCATCAAGCTGATCTAAAAGTGCTGGCATGAGTTCCAATATGCCATCTACAGGAGTTGCTAAAATAATGATGTCGGCTGCTTTTGCGCCTTCCAAAACTTCTGCTGCTCCATCAATAAGCTTATTTTCCAGACAGAACGAAAGGTTCTCAGCGGCTCTATCAAAACCTATAATCTCATCAGCAAAACCACTCGAACGCAAACTTTTTGCTAATGATCCCCCAATTAATCCTAATCCAATTATAAATATATTCATGTGTTACTATTTTATTAATTCGGCCACATTGAACTCGCCTTCAAGCATAAACTCCAACGTCAATAAATTTAACATGGCTCGGTTCATTCCTATTTCTTTAAAATTCTGTTTAATGCTTCTGTTAAAGTTTTTTCATTATTGGCCAATGACAAGCGAATAAATCGTTCTCCGTTTTTCCCAAAAATAAAACCCGGTGTAATAAATACCTTTTTATTCTGTAAGATATCCTCACTAAAATCTTTGGCCGACTTTGCTTCTCTCGGGATTTTAGCCCAAACAAACATGCCTGTTGATTCTGAATCAAAGTCACAATTTAAAGCACTGAGTATTTTTTTTGCAATTTCTTTTCTTTCTGAATACACAGTACGCTGAGTTTTATACCAATCTTCGGTATTCCTCAAAGCTTCAGCAGCAGCCAACTGAATGGGTTTAAACATTCCAGAATCCATATTTGACTTTACCTTAAGAATAGCTTGAATAAAATGAAAAGCAGCTCCAATCATTCCAACACGCCATCCCGCCATATTATGTGATTTACTCAAGGAATTTAATTCAATTGCAATTTCTTTAGCACCATCAACCGACAAGATACTCAAGGGTTTATCGGTACTTATCATACTGTATGGATTATCATTTACGATAAGAATTCTATGTTTCTTCCCAAAAGCTATTAACTGCTCAAAAAGCTTAATTGAAGCGGCTTTACCTGTTGGCATATTGGGATAATTAACCCACATCAATTTAACATTAGTCAAATCCATTTTTTCGAGATGATCAAAATCGGGACACCAGCCAAGCGATTCATTTAAATCATATTCTACGGCTTTTGCTTCGCATAATGCAGCTACGGCTTTATAGGCTGGATATCCAGGATCAGGGACCAAAACCTCATCGCCAGGATTTAAAAAAGCCAAAGAGATATGCATTATTCCTTCTTTAGATCCCAACAAAGGCAGAATCTCATTTTCTGGATTCAGATCAACCGCATAGAATTTCTTATACCAATCAGAAAAAGCATTTCTCAATTCAGGAATCCCTGTATAACTTTGGTATCCGTGGTTAGTGGGTTCACTTGCTGCTTGCATCAAGCCTTTAATTGTATTTTCAGAGGGAGAAAGATCGGGATTACCAATCCCTAAATTGATTACCGATTGCCCAGCGGCATTCATTTTCCGTATCTCAGCCAACTTAGTTGAAAAGTAATATTCGCTTACCGATAGAATCCTATTTGCTGGTTGTATTAATGTTGTATTCATTTTGTATTTCTAAAATTTCACTCAAAAAAAAAGCTCTACTCACGCAGAACTTCAGCTAATAATTAATTATGATGCCTCCGTCCTGTCAATAAAACAGATAATAATAGTTCCAGAAATAATAAAAGCTACTCGTAATCATTTTCTTCTTTTTTTGCATAAAAAAAAGTCCCAAATTTCTTTGGGACTCCTTTATAATTTATTTTTATTTAATTACACAAAGTATCCCACTATGGTTTAATAAACCAATAAAAGAAATAACGATATGTATAAGTTGTCATCATTGTGGCTACAAAAGTAGAATAGTTTCGGAAACTACCAAAGTTTTTTTTTATTTAATCGGCAACGATATAAAAGTTCTTAGAGATATGCTATTTTAATTACTTTTACTTGATAATTTTTTAAACATATATATTTCCAATATGCTATGTAAAATACCTTTTGAATTTATTTCTATTGAAGCAGATGGAGTACATCTAATACTCAGTGCTAAAATCAATCAAAAGCCTTGCCGATTACTGATTGATACAGGAGCCTCACGCACTGTTTTTGATCAAAATAGAATTTCATTATTTGTAAACGAACCTGAGATGCAAGAGAACCAACATCTCTCAACAGGCTTAGGAACCAACGATATGAAAAGCCATATTATCACTTTAGAAAATCTTGAAATTGGAGATCTTTATTTAAAAAACTATATAAGTGTAGTTATTGACATGAGTCATATCAACCAATCTTTTGAGGCTTATGGTTTGCAAGCTATAGATGGAGTTATTGGAGGAGATATTTTACACGATTATAAAGCAGAGATAGATTATAGGAAACAAGAACTTCGCCTTCGCGTTCCAAAGAAATTATTGAAATAAAAATAAATATGATCCCAAAACAAAAAATAGCGCACATTTATTGGATCTTACTCTTGTTTTTGCTCCTTACTTCCGGATGCAATACAAATAATGAAAAATCTATTAGCATCCAACAATTTATAAGTATTGAAAACATTTCTGCAGGCTCAGGAATTTGTAAAACGGAAGAAGGACTCTGGGTAATTGGTGATGACTCACCTTATCTGTATTTAATAGATGATAAAGGAGAAACGCAGGAAAAATATCTTTTATCAAAAATTCCATCTTCCGGACAAGAAAATTATTCTAAGAGTATAAAACCTGATTTTGAAGCTATGGATGTTTTCAACGATACACTTTTAATTATAGGGTCAGGCAGTCAAGCGTTTACACGCGATACAGCTTATGTTTTTGACAGTAAAAGCAGAAAAATAATCTTAAAAAAGTCTTTGCATAATCTGTATCATAAATTCTATTTACAAGGTGATTTCCCCATTGGGAATAGCATTAACCTAGAAGGTTTAGCCAACGATGGGAAGTTCTTTTATTTTTTCCAACGCGGAAATGTATGTGGGAACAACAGAATCTATCGCATTGCTAAAAAAGTGCTGTTAAACTATCTTTTTAGTGAGAAGGCTTCATTACCAGAATTCAACTCTTTTCTATTTGATCTGCCTATGATAAATAGCAACCAAAGCGGCTTTTCTGGGGCTTGTTTTTCAAAAGAAGAAAATACGCTTTATGTAAGTATATCAGTAGAAAGTACGGATGATGTTTATAACGACGGCGAAATATTAGGTAGTTTTATTGGTAAAATAAAAATCAACAATAAAATGAATAAAAAATTTGAATATTGGCCGATAAAAGATTCTTCAGAACAATTCGTAATTAGTAAAATAGAAACAATATATATTACCGAAGTCAACAGCTCCGAAATAATTTTTTTTGGGCTTAGTGATAACGATAATGGCAAAACAGGCTTTTACAAGCTTTTACTTCATTAGAAATTATTAATTTTGTAGCAAATCAATTATTATGAACTCTAAGAATTTTGTGCTCAATAGTATATCTAAGACTATTAAACTCTCCGTATTAACGCTTATGCTTAGCATATTAAGCATACAACTACAGGCTCAAATTAGCCGAGGTGGAAAACCGGCATCTTTTCGAATGGAAAAATTTGCAGATAATGAAAAGATTTATTCTCCAAGAACTCCTTTTTCTCCTCAAAAAAATGCAACTATTGAGAAACAATGTACTGCATACAAATTTGGACAAATACTAGATTTTAATCGGAAATTACAAGAGCCTGATTTTGGAAAAAAGATAATTGATTCTAATGGTAATACTATTTGGAGGGCAACAATTACATCAAAAAATGCTTTAGCTTTAGGCTTGTATTTTTCTGATTTCTATTTACCAAAAGGAGCGAAATTATTTATATACTCTCCTGATAAAAAGCAAGTTATTGGCTCTTTTACCGATTTAAACAATTCCAAAACAGGAATGTTTGCTACCGAATTAATTTATGGTGATAAATTAGTAATTGAATACAACGAGCCTGCTAATGTCGCCGGTTTAGGTCATTTTACCATTGATGAAGTATTGCATGCTTATCGTGGTGTTAGCAACTTAAAAAGCACAAGTGGATTTGGAGACTCGGGGGGCTGCGAAGTAAATGTAAAATGTTCGGAAGGAACCCATTATGAAAAACAGATAAATTCAGTCGTTCGCCTTTTAATTAAAGAAGGAAGTTCCTCCTACTGGTGTACAGGAAGTGTAATAAATAATGTAGAAAATGATAGAACCCCATATATTTTAACTGCAGACCATTGTGCTACTGACGCTTCATCAAGTGATTTGAATCAATGGATTATTTATTTTAATTACCAATCGGCTACCTGCGATAACCCAAATGATGAACCAAATTCAAACACCATGACAGGAGCTACAAAAATTGCAGCCAGTTCAAATTCCGGAACTATGGGCTCTGATTTTTATTTGGTTTTGCTTCAGCAGAACATTCCGGTAGAATACAATGCTTATTTTATGGGTTGGGACAGAACCGGAGATGGTAGTACAAATGGAGTTACTATTCACCATCCACAAGGCGATATTAAAAAAATATCAACCTATACTTCTGATTTGCTAAGCGCAACCTATTCAAGTGGTGGCTATGTTGGCTCTGAAAACGGATCTTGGGAGGTAGTTTGGAGTGCAACAGAAAATGGACATGGAGTAACAGAAGGAGGTTCTTCCGGCTCTCCTATTTATTCGCAGGATGGTTTTTTAATAGGTACATTAACGGGTGGTTGGGCTTCTTGTACCGAACTGACATCGGAAGATTATTATGGTAAATTCGATTACCATTGGGATAAAAACGGAAGTACAAATAATACACAATTAAAGCCTTGGCTAGATCCAAACGACACAGGTGCTTTGTTCTTATCTGGTGTTCCTGTTGGGATTAAAGAAGAAGCAAAAATACAGGATGAATTTTTCAGCCTTTTTCCCAATCCCTCAAACGGACAAATTGTATTACGATTTAATGAATCTACTAATGGCAAAACCTATACTATTCGCATTAACAATATGTTAGGACAATCGGTTTATCAAAATAAATTTGTAATCAACTATAAATTAGACTTAAATTTACAATACCTCCAAAAAGGGATTTATTTCTTTGAAATTGAAGGCAACGGACAAAGACAAACACAAAAAGTAATTATTCGTTAATGAATAATTTTGGCAAAATAAGCTATCTGCTTTTATCAATTCTTTTCGTTAGTTGTAATGCTTCCGATAAGATAGTGTTGCCATAAAAAAAATTAAGCCAAAATACAATTTCACACTCGATAGTGTTCCCAAAGCACCAAACTACAATAGCTACAGTGGTTGGACTTATATTCCGAAAAAAAGCGAATATGAAGCCGATGTGTTTTACATACATCCTTCGACCTTTTTTGTGAATACAAACTGGAATCAACCCATGGATTTTAAAGCCATAAATGATTTAACATATTATGTCATTTTTGCTAATCAAGCCTCTGCTTTTTTAGATGTTGCTAATGTGTACGCTCCCCTTTATCGCCAAGCAAATTTTTATGCTTTTCTTGATTTAAAAGCAGACAGTAAAAAAGCACTTGATTTGGCCTATCAAGATGTTAAAGCTGCTTTTGATTATTATTTTGAGAATTTTAATCACGGTCGACCGTTTATTCTAGCAGGGCATAGTCAAGGCAGCTACCTAGGAAAAGAGCTTTTAAAATACATCAATAAAAGCGAAAGTATGCGTGCCCAATTTGTGACAGCCTATTTCATTGGTTGGCCCATAACTGATAATTATTTAAGTGAACTCGGGAATATTGGGATGTGCCAAGACAGCACCGAAATCGGATGTATTAATAGTTGGAATACGCAACGAAGTTTTGCTTTTAAATCTTTTGCCGTAAAAAAAACGCAAGTAACCAATCCTTTATCTTGGGAGAATAAAGATGTAAATATCAATCAAGAATATAATTTAGGTGCTTTTTTTATTGAAAATCCGAATTTTGAGTTCAATCAGAAAAGTTTATTTAGTGGAAATATAAATTTCCCCGATGATTTTACGAATAGCAATGATACAATCATCATCCCTAAGTTCATCAATACCAATACCAAAAAAGGAGTAGTTGTTGTTGATAAACCATCCAATCAAAAGGATTTAGTAATGTTCTTAAAGGCAGGTAATTATCATCTTTATGATTATAATTTCTTTTATTTTAATATTCGAGAAAATGCAAAAATCAGAATAAGAGAGTTTCTTAAAGACAAGTTGAAAAAGTGATAAATCACTAATAAAACCCCTTATCTCTCCCTATAAATTACTTCTGTAATTACTTGTCCTACTACTTTTAAAGTTTCCTTGTCAATATTTCCTATATTATCTTTAAGGGTATGCCAATGCTCGTAAAATCCATAGGGAGAATCAGGATCATACTGAATAATATCAATAGTTGGGATATTGGCATCTCTGTTAACAAAATAATGATCATCCAGTACACTAAAACCTTTTTCCAACACAAAATAATCACCGTATCCTGCAGTAGCAGCAATTTTCCACACTTTCTTTACAATATGAGGAGCATAAAGCATGGAAAAATCTTCCATATAAAAAACAGCATCTTTTGCTCCAACCATATCGAGCAGAATTCCATACTGAGCATTATAATCAATTAGATGTGGGTTTAACGACCAATATTGAGATCCTAAAGCCCAAGTTTCTTCAGAATTGGAAGTACGTGAGGCAAATTCGGGTGTACCATAATCTTCTAAATCAAATAAAACAATATCCACACCTATTTCAGGTTTTTGTATTTGCATCTGTCTTGCCATTTCAATTAAAATACCTACTCCACTTGCTCCGTCATTTGCACCATCGATAGGAGTGTGATAATTAGCTTCATCCGGATCATGATCGGCATAGGGGCGAGAATCCCAATGCGAAGAGAGAAATATTCGCTTTTCCTTATCTAAATTAAAACTGGCGATAATATTTTTTCCATTCAAGAGTGTAGCATCGTATGCACGTGACTGAAATTCCTGGACCACCACTGTATCGGCATATTGAGCAAGTTTATTTATCAAATATTCACCTGCTTTAGTATGAGCTTCTGTATTAGGCACTCTTGGTCCAAAATCTGTTTGAGCTGCTACATAAACATAAGCTGAATCGCCATTAAAAATCGGAACTTGAACTTCAAGAGCGTCTGATTGTTGTATTTGATTCGTCTTTTTCTGTGCTTTTTTACCATTTTCACAGGAAGAAAAAGCAAATATCACCATCATTAAAAAAAAGAAAGTATATTTTTTCATAATCAGATCATTTTTTTTACAAAGTTAAAAAAGCAAACTAACTAAGATGAATTATAAATCGTTTAAAAGAAAATCTTTTTGATGCATCCTTATTGGCTCTGCCATTTCCATTTTCCGTATATCCTCAGGAAGAGAATCAACACCTCCAATATAGCCAAGAGCAGTTACGCTAAATGCCACAATCTCTTCACCTAATCCAAAAAATTTATTGGCTTTTGATACATCAAAGCCCGTCATTTGATGAATATATAATCCCTGATTAATCGCCTCTAACGAATAATGAGCAACAGCTTGTCCCAAATCATACTGAGCCGTTTGGTTGTGTTTTCCATTACGGCTAAGATTTATTCTATAACAATTCAGAATTAAAACAGGAGCTTTTTTTGCCCACATCTGATTAAACTCAACTAATGTATCCATTATATTTTGATAACTTTCTTCGCCCTTATAAGCTACAAGAAATCGCCAAGGCTGTTCATTAAAAGCAGATGCAGACCAACGAGCAGCCTCCATAATACTATGAAGTTTATCCTTTTCAACAATCTTATCAGAGAATGCTCGCGGACTCCAGCGGTTTTTACTCAGTACATTAATTGGATAATTTATTTCTTTTATCATAGGAATTTTATTTAGAAAATAAGTGTAAAAACACTTCCCTTTGCTGTGATTGACTTTACCTGAATACTGCCTTTATGCATATGCATAATTTGACGAGAAAGGCTAAGACCAATACCTGATCCATCTTTTTTGGAAGTAAAGAAAGGCATAAATATTTTATCTAATAAGTCAGGTTTTATTCCTTTTCCATTATCAGCAATTTCTATTATAACACGATTATTTCTATTAAAGCGTGAAATTATCTTAATCTCAGGATTGGCACTGTCTTTAAGTGCTTGAATTGAATTTAGAACTAAATTGATAAGTACCTGCTCAAGCAAATCAGGATCGGCTGTTAGATGAAGAGTTTCGGGTAAGATATTATATGAAAAAGTAATACCATTTTCTTTTAACTGAGCGGCAAAAAGCTGCTCTACATTTTGAATTAAATCGGATACAAGAATACTCCTGAAATTTGGCTTTGGTATTCTGGTTAAATTACGATAAATCTCTACAAAATTTAATAATCCCTGACTTCTTTTACCGATTGTTTCCAATGCCAACTTTACATTTTCCTTTTCATCAGTATTTAGATTTTTCATCTCCAAGCTTAAAGGTTCCTCATCAAATATCATTTGATTTACAGTAGTTGTTAATGATGATATTGGGGTAATAGAATTCATTATCTCATGAGTTAATACTCTAATCAAATTTTGCCACGACTCTATTTCCTTTGCTTCTAACTCAGCGTGAATATCTTGAAAACTCACCAATAAATATTCTTCACCTTGCTTTTTAAATTCGGTAGCAACAACTGCCAATTGTAAGACTTCATCCTCTTTCAATAATTTGATAAGAATAGAATCTCCCGCTTTTATATTTAAAAGTTGATGTGTAATACTTTCGTCTATACTGCTAAGCTGCTGAATATGATTAAAATTATTTATCCCAAAAAGACGTTTTATAGCATTATTTACAATATCAACCTCACCGTCTTTCCTATAAGCAATGATACCGGTGTTTATATGCTGAATAACTGTTTGCAGATAGTTATATTGTATTTCTTTTTCAGCTCGTGTATTTTTAAACAATCGTATTACCTCATTAAATGAAGCATTTAAATGCTCAAATGTTTTACCCTTAATATTTACAGAAAATGTAGTGGTAAAATCATTATATCTAATGCTATCCAGAAATTTACTTAACCGACGATTACTTTGTTCTGTATAATATATTAAAAGATAGGTTTGAACCACCAATAAAACCACTAAAGACCACAACGTTATAAAATTGCTCTTAGTGTAAAAATAAACTAAAAGTAGAGTATTTAAAAGAATTAAAAACACCCGAAAAATAATGACTAAACGAAAATTTTTATAAATCATATTTTTCTATTCGCCTATAAAGAGACGCTCTTGTTAACCCTAATTCTTTTGAAGCTTTAGAAATATTACCGCCATATTTATCAATTACTTTTCTAATTAGAATTCTTTCAGTCTCCTGCAGATTTAAGTTCTCGGCATTTAGTAAGGCACCTTTCTGTATGGGTTTAGCCAAAAAGAAATCGTGTGCTTGAAGTGTAGATTCTTCGGACATAATTACCGCCCTTTCAACCGAATGCTGTAATTCACGAATATTTCCGGGCCAATTATGCTTTTTGAGCCTTTTTATAGCAGCAACGCTAACTCTTTTCTTTGGTAAACGGTATTTCTTCACATATACGCCCAAAAAGTGCTCTACTAAGTCAGGGATATCTTCTTCTCTTTCTCGAAGCGGAGGAATCTGAATCTCCACAGTATTAACCCTATACAATAAATCCTGACGAAATTTACCTTCATCAACCATTTCATACAGCGACATATTAGTGGCGCATATCACTCTTACATCAATTGGGATTTCAATATGTGTTCCAAGACGTACGACTTTTCTATTTTGTAAAACGCTTAACAATTTAGATTGAAGGCTATAACTTAAGTTCCCTATTTCGTCTAAAAAAATAGTTCCTCCCGAGGCTGCTTCAAACCTGCCTGCACGATCTTCTTTAGCATCGGTAAAAGCTCCTTTTTTATAACCAAAAAGTTCACTTTCAAAAAGCGATTCGGTAATGGCACCCAAATCTACCGATATAAACACTTCATTTTTACGTTCTGAAATCCTATGAATTGCACGCGCAACAAGTTCTTTGCCGGTTCCGTTTTCGCCAAGTAACAAAACATTTGCGTCTGTTTGAGCTACTTTTTTAACAGTATTCAAAACTTTCTGAATAATATTAGAATGCCCAATAATATCTTTAAATGGAGAATCCATATCAGAAATCAATTGCTTTTGCTTATCACGAAGTTTAGCCAATTCCTTTTTCGATTCCCGAACTTGTAAGTTCGCCGTAATCTCAGCAAGTAACTTCTGATTATCCCAAGGTTTAAGAATAAAATTTGTAGCTCCTTCTTTTATCCCTTGTACTGCCATTTCTATATCGCCATAGCCTGTAATAAAAATAATAACGGCTGCAGGATCTATTTCTAAAGCACGATTCAACCAATAAAACCCTTCTTGTCCACTCGTCGCATCACGCGAAAAATTCATATCCAGCAAAATAATGTCATAGTTATCCATACGCATCAAATTAGGTAGTTGCTCCGGATTTACTTCGGTATGTACCGAAGTAAAATATTGACTTAATAACAGTTTTGCTGCCAAAAGCACATCTCTATCATCATCAATTACCAAAATTTTTGCTTGAGTTTTCATAAATTTTAATCGAATTTTGTTCGTAAATGTACAAAAAACCGACCATTATCGAACATATTTTAACAGATATATAACAAGAACATCAACTTTACGTACTGAATATCTGATAGATAAAAACTCGGCATAATTTATGTGAAATTATATTGTCGTTAATAAAAAGTAATATATAAACTCTTAAATCTTTACATAAAATATTATTCCCTAAATTAGTCGGATTAAAATGGACAAAGAAATGCTTAAAACATCTGGCTTAACTAAAATATACCGTAATGCTGAAGTAGAAACACGCGCCTTACAAGATGTAAGTCTTGAGGTAAAAGAGGGTGAATTTGTTGCTATTATGGGTCCCTCAGGCTGTGGGAAAACTACTTTACTTAATATTTTGGGTTTACTCGATAATCCCAGTATGGGGACTTACGAATTTTTAGGAGAGGAAACATCTAAATTCAAAGAAAAAAAACGCGCTAAACTTCGTAAAAATAATTTGGGTTACATTTTTCAAAACTTTAATTTAATTGATGAATTAAATGTTTTTGAAAACGTTGAATTACCTCTAATTTATATGGGACTTAAACCTAAAGAAAGAAAAAAACGCACTTTATCTACCTTAGAAAAAATGCATATTTTGCATCGTAAACATCATTTTCCACAACAATTAAGTGGTGGTCAACAACAGAGAGTTGCCGTTGCGCGAGCAGTTGTTGGGTATCCAAAACTTATTTTGGCCGACGAACCAACTGGAAATTTAGACTCAGTTCATGGAGAAGATGTTATGCGTACTTTAAACGATTTAAATAAAGAAGGCACTACTATCATTATGGTAACTCACTCTCAAAGAGATGCTTCATATGCAAATAGAATTATTCGTTTATTTGATGGTCAAATTATTAACGAGAATATATTACAGAGTTTTACTACAAAAACTATTTAATAAACGATTCTATTATGCCGAAAGAAATTAAAATACTACTTCCCGATTCGTCTGCCAATGAAATTTTTGACATCCTTATTAAAGGATCATACAATAAAAATATACCCTCTTATCGATTTGAAATATGGGACTTAGAAAAAGATAATCCAGATAATTTATTAGCAGCCAACTTTATAATACAGAAAATCAAAACCATAGAAAAAGATTGGATAATAGCAGAAGTATTTAAAGAGGAAAATAAAAAAATTCCAATTTTACTCAAGCAAAAACTAAATAATTAAGGCTTTTTCTTATGCTTAAAAATATTGCTAAAACTACAAGCCGCTTTTTATTAAAGAATAAGGTGTATTCCATCATCAATATTTTTGGTTTGGCATTTGGACTGGCAACAAGTATCTTAATATTTCTGTACATTAATGACGAGTTAAGCTATGATAAGTTCCACAAAGATTATGAACATATTTTTCGTATCCAAGAAGAATATAAGTGGAAAGATAAAAAGCAACTTTGGGCTACTACTGAAGGTAATTTAGGATACGACTTAAATGTAAATCACAACAATCTTGCAAATACTTGCCGGATTATGGATATTTTCAATCCACCTTATCTGTATGCCAATGGAAATAGTGCATATGAAAAACGCATGATCTATGCCGATTCTACATTTTTAAATGTTTTTGCATTTCCCTTAATACATAAGCAGAAAGGCTCACTTCTTGGTTCAGCAGATCAAATTATGATCTCAAATAAAATAGCCACCCAGCTTTTCGGGAACACTTTAGCAGTAGGGAATAAAGTGGAAGTTGATGATAAAGAATATACTATTTCGGCTGTTTTTAAAAACATTCCTACCAATTCACATTTTCATTTTGATGTTGTTTTTTCTATGATGAAGCTACATCAAGAATGGAATAAAGTAGATTCTACCGGACCAATGGTATTCTATACTTATATCAAAGCTCACAGCTTAAAACAAGGAAAAGAATTACAAGCATATCTGCAAAACAAAATGGATGAAAGCTTACAGAAATTCTTACAAAAAGACACCACAACACATCGCTTTGCCGGACTTGAAGGAAAAATCCTTTTTATCCCAATTAGTGATATCCACCTTAAAAGCCATGCCGAAAAAGAATTAGAAAATAATGGAAATTTTGAATACATTATTATATACATAACTATTGGTTTGTTTATCTTAATCCTAGCCGCTATCAACTACACTAATCTAGCAACAGCAAGCTCTATAAAAAGATCGAAAGAAATTGGCATAAGAAAGGTAATGGGAGCTAATACAGGAAGTATCTTTCTGCAATTTATCAGCGAATCATTTGCTTTAGTTTTAGCCTCTTTATTAATTTCGTTAGTTGTAGTTGAACTAAGCTTTCCTTATTTTAACGATTTCGTCGGTAAAAACCTTAGACTTAGTCAATTATTAGAAAAAGACAGTATAATATATCTACTCACAGTTATTATTGGGTTGGGTATACTCTCCGGACTTTATCCTTCGGCTTTTATGTCACGTTATAAAACCAGTAGGATTTTAGCAACAAAAATAAATGCAGGAAAAAATGATATGCTAAACTTAGTTTTGCGAAGAATTTTAGTAGTCTCTCAATTCACAATAAGTATTTTCTTGACTATCACGGCCTTAACAGTTGCTAAGCAGCTTCAATTCATTCAAAATACTGATATTGGCTTTAATAAAAAACAAGTTGTTGTTTTACCACTATCAGGACAAAGTAATATCAAATATATTCCAAAACTAAAAGATGAACTCCTTCAACTTGAAGGCGTTGAATCTGTTTCTGCAAGCTCAAATATACCCGGCGAACGTTTTGGAGTTTATGGAGTACGTGTGCCTGCACTTAGAAAAATGTCTGACAATAAAAAAATTAAAAACGACCGTATGGGAGTTCGTATGCTTTGTGCCGATCATGATTTTTTAAATGCTTTTGGTTTAGAAATGGTTGAGGGAAGAACCTTCTCAGATAATGACACTTCTGATTCTCTAAATGCATTTATTATTAATGAATCTGCAGTTGCTAAATATAATCTAAAAAATCCTGTAGGAAAGAAAATGATATTTAGTTACGCACTGAAAGAACCCAAAATAGGAACTATAATAGGAGTTGTGAAAGATTTTCATTACGCCTCATTTCATACCGAAATAGACCCTCTTATGATTCACATATTTCCAACATTTTATAAATACTTAATAATTAAAATATCAGCCGAAAATTTAAACACAACCCTTATAGAAATAGAAAAAACATGGAAGAACTATTTACCTAAAGCTCCTTTCTCATACTCTTTTTTAGATAAAACCTACGATAATATATACTCCAGCGATAAGAGAATGGGAAATGTGTTTTACTATTTCACTTTTATTGCATTACTATTGGCTGGGATGGGATTATACGGATTAGCTGCTTTTATTACAGAGCAACGAAGTTCCGAAATAAGTATTCGAAAAATTCTTGGAGCATCCTCAGGAAAGATAATGCTAACTCTTTCCAAAGAATTTACAATATTAATAATAATTGCCAATTTAATTGCTTGGCTTCCTGCTTGGTTCTTCTTAAAAAATTGGCTTAGTGATTTTGCAATTAAGATTGATCTAGGATTACAGGGATTTATTTTAGCTGCTCTATTTTCATTAATTATTGGTTTATTAACAATAAGCATAAAAACTTATATAGCAGCTAAGACCAATCCTGTAGACATATTAAAAACAGATTAAAAAGGCAAAAAAAAGCCCCAAATCCAAAGGAAAAGGGGCGATTTTAAAAAAGGGAGGCGACGACTTACTCTCCCACCTGTTAGGGCAGTACCATCAGCGCAGGCAGGCTTAACTTCTCTGTTCG
>Ga0164318_10002808_pt1 | contig 16301 bp, 12 predicted proteins | sample GuaBasSedimGuay9_FD_113734 | JGI IMG/M metagenome (GOLD analysis project Ga0164318, IMG submission 113734) | Subseafloor sediment microbial communities from Guaymas Basin, Gulf of California, Mexico - Guay9, Core 4571-4, 0-3 cm | ecosystem: Environmental > Aquatic > Marine > Hydrothermal vents...
CTCACCCTGTTTTTCTCATCTGCAGAAAGTTCCGCAAATGTCTTGCCAAGCGGCGGAAAATAGAAAACCGGATCGTATCCAAATCCATTGCCTCCCTTCATCTCCAGGGCAATAGCCCCCTCGCAGATACCTTCATAAATAAGTGCCGGTCCCCTCGGGACTGCGATGGCCAGCACACATACAAATCTCGCTTTTCGATCCTCAATTCCTTCTAGTGCATTGAGGAGTTTCAGGTTTTTTTCCCGGTCATCAGCCGCTTCTCCCGCATAGCGTGCTGACTTGATTCCCGGGGCCCCGCCAAGAGCTGCCACCTCGAGACCTGAATCATCCGCGATGGCCGGAAGCCCCAGTATTCTGGCTGTATGACGCGCCTTTATGACCGCGTTATCTTCGAAAGTCTCACCATCTTCCACCACATCAGGGATGGGGCCGAAATCCCCCAGGCTTTTAATCTCAATGGGAAAATCAGCAAGGATACGCCTGAACTCCCGGATTTTCCCCTCATTCCTGGTGGCCAGCACAATGGGCCTGTCAAGCACCGTTCTCCTGTTTTTCTCCACTCAACAATCCTTTCTTCCTCTGTTTGCGCATTCATCCAGGAGCAAGCCCCTGATCTTCTGTGAAGACGATTAAATGATCAACCCGACACAGATGAGGTTCCGGTCCAGGATATCCAACAGCTGTGCTTCAGCGCAAGAAATTTGTGGACATGACATATATCGTATGACAAAAATACATTTCAAAAACGAGAGGGACGCTCCTATGTTTTCACTGGACCTTTTTCGCAAAAAATATAAAACCGATTCCACGAAGGTAAAAATCCTGGATCAACGGTTTTCGTTCTTCATCCCCCGGGAGCTGGAACCCTATCTGGATCAGAATGACGTATTCCACAATTTTCCCTTGTGGGCAAAAATATGGGAACCATCAGTGGTACTTGCGGATCACCTTGCCTCATTGACACCCAATGGCGGCAAGAATCTCCTTGAGATCGGCTGCGGGCTCGGTCTGGTTGGTATTGTAGCTGCTGCTTTCGGCCACAAGGTAACCATGACAGAGCAGAATTCGGATGCCCTTAATTTTGCAAGGGCCAACGCGCTCACCAATCTTTCTCCGTCGAGCCCCCCAATTGACATCCGCAGGCTCGACTGGAATCATCCCGATCTTGACGACATGTTTGATCTCATTGTCGGATCTGAGGTAGTCTACAGCCAGAAGGACTATGATCCTCTATTCCGCCTGTTTAAAAAACTCCTCAAATCGGATGGGGAAATTATTCTCGCGGAAAGCTTCCGGGAATCGAGCTTTAATTTTTTTAAGGAAATGAGCCACTCATTCGAGGTAAAAGCCCAAAAAAAGATAATCCGGACCCCGGAAAAAGAGATCCGAATCATGCTCTGCTCCATGAAATTCAAATAATACACCCTTTCTAAAACGACCTCCCGGTTGTTACAGATACTCACCCAGTTTTTTCATGAAGATTTGCCGAATTTCCTCCAGCTTTTTTTCACTGTTTGCTTCAAACCGCAGCACCAGGACAGGCTGGGTATTAGAGGCGCGGATGAGACCCCAGCCCCCATCAAAAAGAACCCGGGCACCGTCCACGTCAATTACCTTGTATCCCTGCTTAAAGTACTCCGCAAGGTTCTTTACCACATCAAATTTCTTTTCCTCGGGACATTCCATTCGAATTTCAGGGGTACTGAACGTCTCGGGAATATCAGCGAGCAATGCATCCAATGGTCCCTCCTTGCGGGAAAGTATCTCCAGGAGCCTGGCCCCGGCATAGACGGCATCGTCATATCCATAATAATCTTCAGCAAAGAAAAGATGCCCGCTCATCTCGCCTGCCAGGAGGGCGTTTTCCTCTTTCATTTTGGCCTTTATCAGGGAATGGCCCGCCTTCCACATGATGGCCTTTCCCCCGTGTTTTTCAATATCATCAAAAAGGACCTGCGAGCATTTTACTTCGCCGATCACCTTGCCCCCGGGATGCCGTTCCAGTAAATCCCTTGAAAAGAGTATCATCAACCGGTCGCCCCAAATGATCTCTCCTTTTCGATCGATAACGCCAATCCGGTCAGCATCCCCGTCAAAGGCAATGCCAAGGTCGGCATTGGTTTCAAAGACCTTCTCCCGCAGATCCACAAGGTTCTCAGGGATTGTGGGATCGGGATGATGGTTGGGAAAATGCCCGTCCGGTTCGCAGAAAAGGGGAATCACATCAAAGCCCATGCGATGGTAAATCTCCGGAGCAATATGGCCGGCAGCGCCATTTCCCGCATCGACAACCACCTTCCGTCTTACCGGTCCGGATTTCAGCCTCCCTGCCAGGTACTCCATGTAAGGACCAACCACATCGGCTTCTTCGTATGCCCCTTCTCCACTGTGGAATTCCCTTGCCTGTTGCATTTTCCTGATCTCTTGAATGTCCCTGCCATACACGGAGTCATGCCCGAGACACACTTTAAATCCATTGAAATCCGGGGGATTATGGCTTCCGGTGATCTGGATACCCCCGCCCACGTCAAGATAGTGGAGGGAAAAATAAAGGACCGGGGTTGGCACCATATTTACCCCCACGATATTCAGGCCGGTCGAAAGAAGTCCCTTCCGGAGGGCCTCGAAAAGAACCGGGGAACTGAGACGGCAATCCCGCCCCAGGCTGACTTTTTGCGCCCCGCGATCTTGGTAAAAGGTGCCGATGGCCTGTCCCAGTTCAAAGACCGTTTCCTCGTTGAGTTCTTCCGGATAAATACCTCGAATATCATATTCCCTGAAGACATGCGCTTTCATAACAGAGACTCCTTTCCCTTCTCTCTTAATCGGTTCACAATCTTCCTGATATCCTGTGTCTTTTCAAGGTCCGCAACCAGGAGTGCATCCTGCGTGTCAACAACCAGCACCTTCCGCAATCCCAGGCACGCAACCAGGCGTTCTCCCCGTGCCGATACGAAACTCCCTTCGCATCCCTCCAGGAGGACATCGCCCTCCTTCAGGTTTCCCTGATCATCCCGTTCCTTCCCCCTCAAATCATACAGCGATCCCCATGATCCCACATCACTCCATCCGCAGTCACAGGGGACAACAAAAACGGAAGAACGGGTTTTTTCCATCACCGCATAGTCAAATGAAATTGCTTCCGTCCGTTCATAGATTTTTTCGAGTATTATATCCCTGTCATCATGTTCCAGGGCCTGGTCTATTTCAATCAGCCCCTGATAAAAGGCGGGGAGGTGTGTTTCCATTTCACGGAGAATCCTCTCCGGAGTCGCCACAAAGATGCCACCATTCCAGTAATACTCTCCACTCGTCAGGTAATCCCTCGCGGTCTGGAGATCAGGTTTTTCAACAAAAGCGGACACATTGTAGGCACAACGGCCAAGGCCGGCATCATATTCCGTTCCACGCCGGATATACCCGTACCCTGTTTCGGGTCTCGTAGGTACGATCCCCAGGGTAACCAGCCCGCCGGTGTTTTCTGCCAGTGCCGCAGCATCCGTCAGAGCAGTAGTAAAAGCCTCCTCGTCAGCGATGAAATGGTCCGCGGGCAGGAAGGCAACGGCTTCTTCACACCCCATGTGACGCGCGTACAGTGCTCCCAACCCGATGCAGGGGGCCGTGTTCCGCCCAATGGGCTCCAAGAGAATATGCACAGGCCGATCTGCAAAAAGCCGCCTTACCTCCGGCCCGTGTCTGCGTCCCAGGATGAGAATGAGGTGCTCATCCGGCGCAATCGAACGAAGCCTGTTGCAGGCTTCCATTATCAGGGGATTCTTTCCCGTCACGTTCAGGAACTGCTTTGGTCTTTCCCTGCGGCTTGCGGGCCAGAAACGAGTCCCTGATCCACCGGCCATGACTACCGCGTACATCTCCACCTCCAAACGCTACGTTCTGTAATCTGCGTTGATACTCACGTATTCATGAGAAAAATCGCACGTGTACATCTTCTCGGAAAAGCCACCCAGATGCAGTTCTATTATAATCACGAATGCATCTTTTTCCATCCTTTCACCTGCCCTTTTCTCAGCCTCTTTGCCGCATCCCAGGCCTCCCTTCACGATCTGCACATCATCAATCCAGATATCCGTCAGAGACTCCTCCATGGATATGCCCGCCCTTCCCAGGGCCGCCATGATCCTTCCCCAGTTGGGATCGCGTCCATAAACGGCAGTCTTCACGAGGGCTGAATTGGCGACCGTGCGAGCACCTGCCAAGGCCTCGGGTGCACTGACAGCACCCCTGAGCTCAACCGTGACAAACTTGGTAGCCCCCTCTCCGTCCCTTGCAATCATCTGCGCGAGATCATCCATCACGCGGGTTAAACCGCTCAGAAATTCTGCATGGTCCTCCTGGGAAAGCGCCCCGTTTCCAGCCATACCGCTGGCCAATGCAAAAACAGTATCATTGGTGCTCGTATCACCGTCCACACTGGTCCGATTGAAAGTCTTTTCCACTCCTTCCCGCAGCGCGTCCTGGAGGACAGCCACCTCAATGGAGATGTCCGTGAGAATAAAACTGAGCATCGTGGCCATGTTGGGCATGATCATGCCCGCGCCCTTTGCCATCCCCGCAATCTTAAAAGGACGGCCTCCAGCAACTCCTTCGAACCGGGCCATCTTGGGAAATGAATCCGTGGTCATGATCGCCTTTGCTGCATCCTCGAACCCGTCAGGGCTCAGGGAGGCCACCAGGGGAACAAGGCTCTTTTCAAGGGCATTCATGTTCAAGGTTTCGCCAATGACTCCCGTGGAGGCCACCAGGACCTCCTGCGGAGAGATAGCAAGGCGCTTGGATACAGATTTCGCCGTTTGTTGAGCATCTTGCATTCCCTGTAGGCCTGTGCACGCATTGGCATTCCCTGCATTAGCGATAATAGCCCGGGCCTTTCCATCCCGGATATGTTCCATGCTCAAGATCACCGGGGCAGCCTTGACAAGATTGGTGGTAAAAACTCCTGCGGCTGTTGCAGGGTTCTCTGCGTGGATCAGGGCTAAATCAAGGCCCCCCTTATTTTTCAGGCCTGCTGCAACCGCAGATGCCTTGAATCCCTGTACAGTGTATCCCATGCACCTATTCCTTTATGGCTAATTGAAGTAATTCATAAATATACCAACATATTAAGGCCCTGCAGGCATGGAACCGGCATATTCCCTCCGCTCCGTTCTGCCTTTACCGTGAAAATGCCCCCGGCGGCGGCCGAATATGCGGGCTCTATTTTCATGTCCGGGGGTGGCTGGGCTTATTTTGGTCCAGCTATGCTGGTTTAGCCTTTCACCTTTATCACCGGTTGGCTCCACAGCACTTCTTGTATTTTTTTCCGCTCCCGCACGGGCAGGGATCGTTCCTTCCCACCTTTTTCTCTTTTCGCCGGACAGGTGCAGGCGCTTCGTCATCGCCACCATGGGACATATGCAGTGCCCGCCGCTTCTTTCTGGAAACGGGTTCGGGGGCTTCCTTCATCAACTGGATCCTGAAAATCATGCTCAAGGCCTCTTCGCCGATCTGCTCCAGAAGATTGTCAAAAAGCATGAAGCCTTCTTTCTTATATTCGGTGAGAGGATCACGCTGTCCATACCCCCTGAGGCCAATCCCCTCCTTCATATGCTCCATGTCCTGGAGGTGGGCGATCCATTTGTCATCAATAATCTGGAGGAGGATCAATTTTTCTATCTGACGAAACTCTTCCTTCCCGAACATGTTCTGCTTTTTTTCATATGCCTCCCGCACCTTGCTTTTCAGCATATCGGAAAGGTCTTCCGGCTTGAGTGCATCAAAGGATTCCTCTCCTAATTCTTCCGGTCCCACCTTCGCTTTCAGGCCGAACAGGAGCGTAAATTGCTCCTGCAATCCTTTCATGTCCCAGTCCTCGGGATAGGCCTTGGGGTCGGTCCATTTCTCAACCAGATCTTCTACCTTGTCATCCATCATATTGAGGATGATTTCATCCAGCCCCTGCTCCGTCAGGATATCTTTCCTCAGCGAATAGATAATCTCCCGGTGCTTGTTCATGACGTCGTCATATTCAAGAAGGTGCTTGCGCATGTCAAAGTTGTGTGCTTCAACCTTTTTCTGCGCATTTTCGATTCCCCTTGAAATGAGGCTGTGCTCTATGGGCTCTCCCTCCTGCATGCCCAGCCGGTCCATAATGGAGGAAATACGTTCAGACCCGAAAATCCTGAGAAGGTCGTCCTCAAGAGAGAGATAGAAGCGCGACGACCCCGGATCACCCTGCCTGCCCGAACGGCCCCTGAGCTGGTTATCCACCCGCCGGCTTTCATGCCTTTCAGTTCCCAGGACATGAAGCCCTCCGAGCTCAACAACCCCATCGCCAAGAACAATATCCGTTCCACGGCCGGCCATGTTTGTGGAGATGGTCACGGTCTTTGGCTGCCCCGCATTTGCGATGATCTCGGCCTCACGTTGATGGTGCTTTGCATTGAGAACCGAATGGGGAACTCCCTTTCGTTTCAGCATCTTGCTCAGCATTTCTGACTTTTCAACTGACACGGTTCCCACGAGAACAGGCTGGCCTTTCTCGTAGAGATCCTTGATTTCATTGACCACCGCCTGGAATTTTTCCCTCTCCGTCTTGTAGATAACGTCCGGAAAATCCTTCCGTATCATGCGCTTGTTGGTGGGAATCACCACCACATCCAGTTTGTAGATGTTTTCAAACTCCGCCGCTTCCGTGTCAGCAGTTCCGGTCATACCGGCCAGCTTATCGTACATCCTGAAAAAATTCTGAAAAGTAATGGTGGCAAGGGTCTGATTTTCTTCGGCGATACTCACCCCTTCCTTTGCCTCCACGGCCTGGTGAAGGCCATCGCTCCACCGCCTGCCGGGCATCATCCGGCCCGTGAATTCGTCCACGATCACAATCTGATCATCCTTGATCACATAGTGTACATCCTTTTCAAAAAGCCAGTATGCCTTGATCAACTGCTGGGTGGCGTGGAGCAAATCCGACGAACGTATAAAGCGCTCCTCCAGTTCCTTGAGACGCTCTTCTTTTTCCTGGTCACTCAAGGTCTCATCTTCCCGGATCAGGTGGCTTTCATCGTCCAGGTCCGGGAGGGTAAAATCCCCCAAGCCACTCCCAGCGAGCAATTTAATCCCCTTTTCCGTCAGCTCAACCGTGTTGTTTCGTTCATCGATAATGCAATAGAGGATCTGGTCCAGATCGGGCAGGAGTTTTTGCGCACTCAGGACACTTTCCAGCCGGTCAATTTCCTTTTTCAGTGCCTGGTGGTCCGAAAGAATATCCAGGAACACCTTGTTTTTGGGATCCCCCCGCTTGACCTGAAGCAGTTTCTCGATGGTGCGGTCATCAATCTCCTCCGTTTCAATCTTTCCACGAATGTCTTTGAGGATAGATCGAATGACCGTGGCCTGCTTCTTTTTCAGATTGATTACCTGCGGCTTGACCTCAGCATAAATCTTGTTTTCGCTGTGCTCCACCGGGCCGCTGATGATCAAGGGGGTCCTTGCCTCGTCTATGAGGATACTGTCCACCTCATCCACAATGGCATAGTGATAGTCCCGCTGCACAAAGTCTTCCACGTCGAATTTCATATTGTCCCGGAGATAGTCAAATCCGAACTCGTTATTGGTCCCGTAGGTGATATCACACGCATAGGCATCTTTTCGCTCCCGGTCATCCATGCCATGGACGATAACGCCCACCGAAAGACCCAGAAACTTGTAGATTGCACCCATCCATTCAGCATCACGCTGGGCCAGATAATCATTCACCGTCACCAGATGAGCGCCTTTTCCTTCCAGGGCGTTCAGATAGAGGGGCAGTGTTGCCGCCAGGGTTTTCCCTTCACCGGTCTTCATCTCTGCTATCTTCCCGTTGTGGAGCACTATGCCACCGATAATCTGAACATCAAAGGGGCGCATCCCCAGGGTCCGCACCGACGCCTCCCGGACTGCGGCAAATGCCTCCGGCAGGAGATCCTCAAGAGTCTCTCCCTTTGAAAGCCTCTCCTTGAATTCCGTGGTCTTTTCCCGCAGTTCTTCATCTGAAAGGGCCTGGAAACTCGGTTCCAGCTGGTTGATGGTGTCAAGCAGAGGAGCCATGCGTTTGAGCTCCCTTTCGTTCTTGCTGCCGAATATCCCTTTAATGACTTTTCCTATCATGATTTTCTACCTGTCCTGACACATAATATCGGTCCATATGGTCAGACCGACGTCTTGTCGTTCAAAATTGTTGAAAATAACCTATAAACTTTTATTAAAAGACGATAGAGACTAAAAATCAAGTATATTCATCCTGCGGCGTTGCTCAGCCATGTACGGGGATACCGCTATTCAACGTAAATTCGGTTCGCGGCAGAGAAGGGGTACGGGGATCTTTTTGCAGGCATGATATCTTTTCTTTGCTGGGCCTTCGCCAACCACCGGCGAAATGGCACGCACACTCCCATGCATTGCAGTGGACAAAGGAAATCAATGGATTATGCGGAGACGTACATGCAGTACGTCGCACAAATGATCCCGCGGTTTGACGCAGGGATTGGGACACCGGGGACTCGCCCGGAGGGTGGGGAGTCCAAGCGAAGCGCGGACAAACCGGGGACCCGCCCGGAGGGTGGGGAGTCCAAGCGAAGCGCGGACAAAATTGGCCATTTATGGATAGACACTGCTAATTGAGGATATAGCGAAGGGGATTAACCGCCATCTTGTTGACATGGACCTCGTAGTGCAGGTGAGGCCCGGTGGACCGGCCGGTATTGCCCACGAGGGCTATGGTATCGCCGCGTTTCACGTACTGCCCCTTCTTCACCAGGGCTTTCTGGAGATGAGCATATCTGGTCTTAATGCCGTGCCCATGAGAAATGATGATACTCTTTCCATAGCCGTGATCCCAACCGACAAACCGGACAATTCCATTGGCAGGGGCAATTATGGGAGCCTTTAAGCGGGCGGAGATATCTATTCCCTTATGGAATTCTTTCTGGCCGGTAAAAGGTGATGTTCGATATCCGAAACCACTGCTCAACCAGCCTTTTGTGGGCCAGATTGAGGGCGTTGATGCCAGGAGCGTTTTCTGCTCTTCAAGAAATTTTTCGAGCTGCGCCTTTTCCTTTTTCCCGTAAGCGATTTCATCATTCAGGTTATCCAGCGAGCGATGCATTTTCCGGACAAGGGAACTGAATGATTTCTTGGCTGCTTCTCGGGGATCCAGCAGAGCAGGGTCTGGGCCCCCAACACCATTTGACGGGCCGTTATTTTCGCTTGTCTCCATATTCACCATTACCCGGAGACGATGATCAACGGCTTCCAGTTCTCCCACCCTCTCCGTCATCTTGGTAATCCGCTCAGCTAAGTGCAAAAACTGCTCTTTCTGAAATTCATTCTCCCTTTCCAGTTGTGCCAGCCGCGGCATCTTGGTCCGCAATCCCACATAGTCTTGAAAAATCCACCCTAAACAGACCCCACCACCGATGAGAGACACGATCAATGCATAGAGAACAACCTTTGGCAACCTGAACTGTCTCGTTCCACTGGTCCCGTCAGGTACAAATACAACTGTAATCTTCTTGAGACTCATCCTCTTTTCTCCACCATAAAAGACAAATCGGCTGCAGGGCAAATAATTTTTAACAATTCAACACGATAGGCGCCATCCCCTGGCTTTCTGCAGAAATTTGCCCGGTTTCCCCCTCCTGCAAAGGAAAAAGCTGTCCTTTCAAATAGTTATACAGAAGCCAGCACAACAGTGCCTTTTTTAACACACCCTTTTCTCTTTTGTCAACCTGGAACAAGCCCTTCCAGGCGAATCGCATCTCCCCCCATGAAGCCGGAAAGCCCTGTTATGTTGAACACTTAAAACATCACCCTTCTTTTGAGGCCGCTGAACCTTATTTTAATACATTTCTGGTCGTTGCTAAGTGAAGTGCAAGCCGTGTGCCACCGAAATGAGGGAAAAGATGCCGGTGTAAGGATGACCCTATCATTCAGTTTCCATTTTCCAAAAAGAATTGGCTGATTTCTTTCGCCAGGGAGGTGCTGATACCGGGGACTCCTGCCAGTGCATCCTGCCCGGCCTCAATAATCGCCTGCATACTTTTGAAATGGGTGAGGAGCTTCTTTTTCCTTTCCTTTCCAATGCCCGGGATCAGGTCAAGGTCGGAGAGAGTAAACGCCTTTTTCCGCAAGGTGCGATGGTACAGAATGGCCCTGCGGTGTACTTCGTCACGAACCCGCATCAGAAAGAGGAGGACGGGATCACCCGGTTCCAGAAGAATGGGATTTTTTCTGCCGGGAAGGTAGATTTTGTCCCGGTTTTCCCCTCTTTTTTCATCAGCCTTGGCAATAGCGACAACCGCAGGACCATCTTCCCCCACGGTGGATTCAAGTATCTTTAAGACCGCATGCAGATGTCCCTTTCCGCCATCCACCAGAAAAAGCTCCGGAAGATCCCCCTTTGCGACTCTCCTTGAAACCATCTCAGCCATCATTCCGTAGTCATCAATTCCCTGCACGCGCTTGATCCGGTAGTTCCTGTATCCCGAACGGTATGGTTGACCGTTGACAAACCTGACCACAGTACCGACCGCCTGTTCGCCCAAAAGATTGCTGATATCAAATCCTTCTACACTCCTTGGGATTTCCCGGAGCCGCAAAGACTTTGCCATCTTCTCCATAAGTTCCATCCCGCCCGCCGCCGCGTCACCTATGAGACCACTTTCCGCGTTTGCCACTGCCATTCCCACGAGCTTCCGTTTTTCTCCCCGTATGGGCCGGTAGATACGGACTTTTCTTCCGGACAGACTCGACAACCAGCCCCCAATGGCAGGAAGTTCCTGGATGTCAGAGGAAACAAGGATTTCCCGGGGAATAAAAGCCCCTTTCGCATAGTACTGCTTGAGGAACGCCTCAAGCACTTCCGCCGCTGTTCCGCTCTGCGCCCTGAACATGAAGTGACGGCTTCCCATCAGGTACCCACGCCTCACAAACAGGAGTGCCACCCGTACCGTGGTTTCTTCTTCCGCTACGCCAATGACATCTTTGTCATCAAGATGAGAAGAAACCACATTCTGCCGCTCCACAGTACGTTCTATCGCCTTGATCTGGTCCCTGATTCTCGCTGCCCGTTCAAAATCAAGGGCAGCAACGGCACGATCCATCTCCTTTTTTAACTGGGCGAGCAACTCCCGGTTTCGCCCCTCCAGAAACAGTCGCACCTGGCGGACCACATTCCCATAGACTGAGGCAGGAACCTCTCTGGTGCACGGACCCAGGCAACGATCCATCTGAAAGTTGAGGCAAGGCCTCGTCCGTTTCGGCAAACGCCGTTCCCTGCACTTTCGAAGCTGGAAAATGCGGTCAATAACCTTCATGGTACTTCGCACTGAATGGGCGGAAGAAAAAGGCCCAAAATACAGAGCCCCGTCTTTCTTTATGCGCCTGACGATCTGGAGGCGGGGATACATCTCTCCCACGTCCAGACGAAGACAGGGATACCGCTTGTCATCGCGGAGGATAATATTGTAGCGTGGCAGGAACTTTTTTATCAGGGTGCTTTCAAGAATGAAGGCTTCGTTTTCACTGTCGGTCAGGATCCAGTCCAGGGATCGAGCCTTTTTCATCATGAGTGCCGTTTTTTTCGGCATTCCTTGTAACGGCTTAAAATAAGACTGGACTCTTTTCCGTATATGCTTGGCCTTGCCCACATAGATGACCCGGCCCGATCCATCCTTGAAAATATACACGCCAGGGCCCTCGGGAAGACCGGCCGGGATCTTCCCACCCTTTGCGTCATACTGAAATTGAACCCCGGAGGTCACGCCTGGTTCATAGTCTTCCATAGCATCTTCTTTACAGTCCCCAAGCCAACCTTTTGATTGCATATCATTGCTCAGGCAGATAGACTGTAGCCCTTCTAACGGAAGCGTAAATGATAGGGGAAACTGAGTCAACACCTTTGGAGGAATCACAAAATGCCGCGTCCATACAAACACCTGATTGTCCTGGTGTCCTTTTTCGCCCTCACCATGGCAGGCTGTGCCGGCAACAGGCATGTGGCCATACCCATTGCCTCGGTGGAAGGGTTCAATGACCACTTTTATCCGGGCCAGATTATTTTCTTGTCTGAAGGAAAAACAGTATCATTTGAGGACCTTATCAGGCAGCTGACAAAAAAGCGGCTTATATTCGTTGGAGAGGCACATTCCAATGCAGAAGATCATCTGATAGAGGTTCAGATCCTCCAGGCCCTTCTGGCCCGCAGGCCCCGGCCCGACGTTGCCATGGAATTTTTCCAGGTGGACCAACAACAGGCAATTGATCGCTATTTTCAGGGCAAAACAGGAGAAAACCTGTTTCTCAAAGAGGCAGCGTGGCATGAAAACTGGAGTTTCCCTTACCGGTATTACCGGCCGCTGATCCTGGCCACACGGGAACATGACAGCCGCCTCTTTGCCATTAATGTCCCCCGAAGAATCGTTAAAAAAGTCGCCAGAAATGGAATCGACTCCCTGAGCCCCCGGGAACGGAATTTCATTGCGAACCATATTGATCTCACGAACCTGGAGCACCGTGCTTTTCTGAAAAAGATCTTCAGCCAGCACGCCCACGGTGACCTCGGTAATTTTGAATATTTCTACCAGGCCCAATGCGTCTGGGAGGATACCATGGCCGAACATATCGCGGAATTACTGAAAAAATATCCAGGCCCCCTCATCGTGTTTGCGGGAAACGGCCATATCCTCAATCGTTACGGAATTCCGAACAGGGTGCGCAGGAGAATCACAGTAACAATGGCCACTGTGGTCATTCATGCCGTGTACAGACCCATCACATTCAAGAAAAATGGAGCGGATTTTATCTGGCTGACCGGAAACCATTTATCGTGGCACTCCAAAAAAAACCCCTGGAAAAAAACCAAGATTTCAGATACCGTTACGCACAAGAAAAAGGAATAGGCGCTTACCTTTTTCGGGTAAAATAGCCAGAGGAACCGAGAGATGGGTCATCATGAACCGGCATTTCACTACTGTCCCGTATGCGGCGGTGAGCTGAATACTGTCACCTTGAAAAAATCAGAACCGGCGAGACAGGTCTGTTCCCGCTGTCGTTTTGTCTTCTATCTTGATCCCAAGGTTGTCGCCTGTACACTGGTAGACGTGCAAGGGAAAATCGTCCTGCTGAAGAGAAGCATAGAACCTCAGAGAGGACATTGGGTGATGCCCGGCGGATACGTGGACCGGGGAGAAGAAGTAACGGCAGCCGCCATCAGGGAAACCAGGGAGGAATGCGGCCTTGATATCCGAATCCAGGACCTTCTTGGTGTGTACTCCTATCACGGAAATACGCAGGTCGTTGTGGTCTATACGGCAAAATCAATTGCAGGACAGCTCCTTGCCGGAGATGAAACAGCGGAAGCAGGCCTTTTTCACCCGGATGAAATCCCCTGGGACCGGCTCGCATTCCAGAGCACCACAGACGCTCTCAGGGACTACTTCAAACGCATGAAGGCAGATAAGTCGCCTGTCAGACATTCTGAAATCCAAGGACGGAAAGAGTTCAGTCTTACAACCTGAATATCAATATCAAAAGAAAAAAGGAGTAAACCAGAACCATGAAAATCAAACCGCAACGAATCGACCAGTTGACCCCTTCGAAATGGAAATCCATCATGGAAAGGTCCATGGAGGATATCTCTAATATTATTGATGACATTCGAAAAATCGTAAGTGATGTGAAGCGCCGGGGAAACGCAGTGGCCCTTGATCATTACCGGAAGCACAAGGAGACCATTACCGACGCGGATCTTGAGGTAACCCGGGAAGAAATTGATACTGCTTATGCGCAGGTGGACCCCAAGGTGGTAGATGCCCTTAAGATTGCCGCCCGAAATATCAAGCGGTTCCACCGGGCCCAAATCGAACGGGAAATGTGGTCCATTGAGGTGACAGAAGGCATCCTTGCCGGCCGAAAGACCACACCCATGGACATCGTCGGGTGCTACATTCCTGGTGGAACAGCCGTTTATCCCAGTTCCATCCTGATGACCGTCCTGCCCGCAAAGGTAGCAGGAGTGGGCGAGGTGGTGGCCGTAACTCCACCGTCAAAGGGCATGATCGCCAATCCGGCTACGCTGGTTGCCGCTGATATTGCAGGATGCGACCGGATCTTCAAGGTTGGCGGCCCCTGGGGAGTTGCAGGGTTGGCGTACGGCACTGAAACCATGCCCAGGGTGGACAAGATCGTCGGTCCCGGCAACAAGTATGTGACCGCCGCAAAAATGCTCGTCTACGGCCAGGTGGACATTGATTCACCGGCTGGCCCCAGCGAGGCCCTCATCCTGGCCGATGAAACCGGGGTCCCGGAACTTATTGCCCTGGACTTCCTCTCCCAGGTGGAGCACGACCCCGATTCCGCGGCCGTGCTGGTAACCACGTCCGAACAACTTGCCGACGCGGTGTGCAGATTCATTGAGAACGAATTTGAATCCCTTGCAAGGAAAGATATCCTTGAATCTTCTCTCACCCGCCATTCCTCGGTCCTGATTGCGGAAAACATGGATCAGGCCATTGACTTTACCAATGAGTACGCAGCAGAGCACCTCCAGGTCATCACCCGGGATCCTTTTATCACCCTTAACAGGATCAAGCACGCGGGTTCAATCTTCCTGGGAACCTATGCCCCGGTCCCGGTGGGCGACTACGCGTCGGGCACCAACCATGTCCTGCCCACAGGGCAGTGCGCGAGAATGTTTTCAGGCCTGTCGGTTGATGATTTCATCAAGAAACCCACCTTCCAGTACCTGAGTAAGGAAGGTCTTGCGGGGTTAAAAGACGTGGTGATCACACTCGCGGAAGCAGAAGGGCTCCCGATCCATGCAAGGGCGGTAAAAGCTCGGTTCGATTAAGCTGCTTCATCTTGACCAGTCAGAAGCTCCAGACAATTGGCTGGGGTATTCTGTGGCGGCATGCATCTTGTTCAAGCGCACCGAGTTGGGCTAATGATGTCTTCTAATGAGCGTATTACAGAGAGAATTATATGTGTGGCACTACATTTTCCCCCACTACTCTTTCTCCTTACCATGTCACATGATTGCGTGAGAATTAGAAAGCCACGATACTTTTTGTGAAGAAAATAAGGATGGACTTCGCTAAATATATCTTGAAGTTCTTTCTGGGTGTCTAGTATGTCACCTTGACGAAAATCGGACTCTTGCTTATAACTTTCATAGGTCCAATGCATAATCTAAGCAGCATTTTATCTTGTAGAAGATTCTTCTTGGGGGTTAGGCATTTCTCTGGGAGCAATACGCAATTTAACTTCCCCTTCTGTGCGATTCGTCGGGGCTGAAATGATTCTCGTTCGACAATATAGGCAACCAGATTTAGCCCCGGCATTCTTGGAAAGATCTCATCAAGGATATGACACGATTCCAAGAGCCGTGTTTTGCCGAGCAAGAAGCTATCTTCTTGAACCGGGATATACCTCGATTTTTCCATTCCCTCGATGATTCCCTCCAGATTTCCATTCATTGGTAGGCCAAGCTCTGAAATCTCCCGCGAAAGCTCTTCATAGGTAAAACGCAGCGTTGATTCCTTGCTTTTCAAATGAGCTTCTCGCTCCGCGAGCAGCACAAAACAGGCCAGCGTGGCCACGTTGATTGGAAAAGCAACAGCCGGAAAGGCATGACCGCCAGTCTTTCTACATGTTGCATGAAGGTCTTGCCGAATTTGTCTTCCAACTCATGTGCTGTATTCATCTTTTCCATACGTTCCCCCAACCGTTTGAAATAAACAAGGGCCTCAAACCATCGCCCTGTCCATTCGACTGGGATGCATTATCCTTTCATCTTTTGGCCTCTTGGAAATGCCCGGTACTATGGATTTTCAAATGGAGATCTCCGGGATTTTTTCAGGGCATCGATTAAGAATTTTTTGGCATATGGATTCGTCATTTTCTTTAAAGCCAAGCCTGCCAGCTCCCCGATAAGATTCATGAAATTTTTCCGCATTTGGGGGTCGGTTGATTGGCGCGCATATCCCAAGAATCGGATCAGATACATGGCCATTTCAGTATCGGTCATTTTTTCGTCATTGATTATCGCAGCCAATTCAGTATCCTTGTCCGTCATCGTACTCAAAGCTCCCACTTGGTTCATGTCTTTTGGTTATGCCTTCACAGGGTCTTCCTGACAACTTTCCGTAGATCTTGCATTCGAGGTATTTTCCCATGCAAAAAGCAACTACGCTTTTTATCTTCTCGCTGTTCATTTTGATACAATAGCAATCCTCTGAGGGGGAAAAGACAAAAGGACAAATCTCATC
>Ga0164318_10002809_pt1 | contig 16298 bp, 16 predicted proteins | sample GuaBasSedimGuay9_FD_113734 | JGI IMG/M metagenome (GOLD analysis project Ga0164318, IMG submission 113734) | Subseafloor sediment microbial communities from Guaymas Basin, Gulf of California, Mexico - Guay9, Core 4571-4, 0-3 cm | ecosystem: Environmental > Aquatic > Marine > Hydrothermal vents...
AATGTAGGAAATCGGTACGATTTGCGAAATTTTGAAAATTTGTACCAAATTTCCAATTTTCGAAATTCGAAATGGGTGAACATTTCGAAAATCCAGGAAATCTTCGATTTCCCCGGATAGATTGACGTCTCTTGGTTTTGGGTAGAGTTTGTCCATTTAGTAACGACGTCAACTATAAATAGAAGAAACAGCAGATATAATCTATGGAAAACCAGGTAAAGCTCTATAATCCGGGCGTGGAAGCATACCCTAAATCCGGCATATTTCTCAGCAATATCCTGATGATTCTCTGGATTGCTCTTGGAACAATTGCCTGTTGGCTCATGCATCCGTTAATAGGATAGCTAGATTTTGCATTTGCGACAAAGAGAGTATTCATTGTACTAAGAAAAATGGTATGCACAAATTGCTACTATTATGCCAAATGGTGCTCTACTGGCTGGGAAAAGCTCTCGTGCGCGTTTTTTAAGAAAGGAAAGATTGAAAACTTTAAGACAAGCACATGCATAAAAATCGCTCCGTTTACTTATGGCCTCTTGACTTTAGTCCCTATTACTCTTTTAATCATTTCACTGATTCAGCAATACAGCGCATTCAAATTTACAGTATTGGCGCTTTTCCTATCTGTTTCAGTCTACTCAGACGCAATAAGCAGAAAAAAAGCATGCGCATAGTGCAAGATGAACACAATCTGTCCCGGGAGTGCAGCATGATGACAGAATATTCAACAAAAAAATACCCGACAATTGCAGCATGCGGCCTTGACTGCCCATATACTCAATTAATTGTTGCATTGACTACAGCAGCATTTCGCCTTGAGAATGTCTGGTGCATAAACATATATAGTTGAAGACATAACTATTTGGACAAATGTCTTCACCATATAGATTAAGGTCTCTTGGTTTTTGGCTAAGTTTGTCCATATAGTAACGACCTTAACTATAATTATATTATATACTAATGTAATAGGATAGAAAAACCTATGGCAATAAAATCATGAAATCTCTACAGTGTTATGGGATTTCAAGCTTTTATTGCTTGATACAATTTTGGGAGGCAATAAAATGCAGATAAGATTCACAAAAATGCACGGTCTTGGAAACGACTACATCTTCATAAACTGCTTTGAAGAAATTCTTGATAATGTCAACCTGAAAGAGCTCGCAATCAGTATGAGCAAGCCCCACTACGGCATCGGCTCAGACGGCATAATCCTGATCCTACCCCCCAAATCAGAAGAAAACGACTTCAAATACCGTGTATTCAACTCAGACGGCTCAGAGGCAGAGATGTGCGGGAACGGCATAAGATGCGCTGCAAAATATGTGTACGATCATAATCTTACAAAAAAGACAAAACTAAGATTCGAGACAAAGGCAGGCATAATAATACCAGAACTTATCCTGAAAAAAGACAAAGTACTGGAAGTCCGCGTGGATATGGGCGAACCCATAATTGAGCGCGAAAAAATACCAATGAAAGGACCAACAGGCAGAGTAATAAACGAAGACCTCAATGTAGATAATAAAACCCTGAAAATAACCAGCGTCTCAATGGGCAATCCCCACTGCATAATATTCACAAAAGACACACAATTCAAAGACTTCGAACAACTCGGAAAAACAATAGAAACACATAACTCCTTCCCCAACAAAACAAATGTAGAGTTCATACAGGTATTAAACAAAAAAGAGATCATAATGCGCGTCTGGGAGCGCGCCGAAGGTGAAACTCTTGCATGCGGTACCGGCGCATGCGCATCTGCAGTGGCATGTGTCCTGAACAAAAAGACAGATAGAACTGTAACAGTCCACCTGAAAGGCGGAGACCTGAAAATAGAATGGGACAAGGACACAAACCATGTTTTTATGACAGGTCCGGCAGTTGAGGTCTTTGACGGGATATGGAAACAATGAGTTGGCTACGGCTCACCCACAACGTCAAACTCATCTATAACTTTAAATAACTCAACCAACAATTTTACATATCAACATCACAAAAAGACAGTGAAACCCATGAAAATCGAAACAAGCTCAACCCTAAACTCACTCAGCGCTTACGCATTCGACGAAGTCGATAAGATGCGCGACAATCTCACAGCCAAAGGCATTGACGTAATAGACTTTGGCGTGGGTGATCCAAGAGAGCCAACTCCCCAAATTGTAAGAGATGCAGTAAAAACAGCAGTAGACAAAAGAAAGACAGACGGCTACCCGAGAAACAACGGCACTCCTGAATTTCTGGAGGCAGTCAAAAGCTGGACAGAAAAAAGATTTTCAGTAACCCTTGACAAAAACACAGAAATTGCATCAAACATAGGCTCAAAAGAGGCAGTATTCAATCTGCCACTTGCGTTCCTTAACCCCGGTGATATAGCACTCATACCAAATCCAGGGTATCCTCCGTTCGAGCGCGGCACGATCTTTGCAAAGGGAAAACCAGTATATATGAACCTCACAGAAGAAAACAGCTTCTGCCCGGACCCCGAAGACATAAGCACAGATACAGCAAAAAAAGCAAAAATCTTATGGTTCAACTACCCAAACAGCCCAACAGGAAAGATAGCATCAAAAGAATACATAAAAAAATGCATAGACTTCTGCCATGACAATAACATAATACTTGCATCAGACGAGGCATACTCAGAAATCTACTTTGAAAAAAAGCCGATTTGCCCTCTTGAAATATCAAAAGAAGGAGTGATATCAATAAACTCCCTATCAAAAAGAAGTAACATGACCGGCTATCGTGCAGGATGGCTTGCCGGCGACGAAAACATAATATCAGCATACAAGAAACTAAAGGCGAACATAGACTCAGGGACATGCACATTTATACAGGACGCGGCAACTGCCGCCCTGAAAGACGAAAAACACGTAGAATACATGCGAAAGAACTATCAGATTAAGCGCGACATAATGCTTAAAGCATTCAAAGAACTAGACCTGAAAGACTGCACACCCGATGCCACATTCTACATCTGGCAGAAAACACCAGACAACTATACATCACTCGAATTTATAAAAAAACTAATGTACGAAAAAACAGGCATCGTAGCAACCCCCGGCAACTTCATCGCAAACAACGTAGAGAACCTTAACCCTGGTGAAGGATACGTAAGATTTGCACTCGTCCCGACAATCGAAAAGACAAAAGAGGCAGCAGAGCGCCTGAAGAACCTAGACCTCTGATTTACTTCTCTTTCTTCATAATCCCGCGCGCAGCAATAATCCCTGTCGCAGCAGAAGCCACAATCCCCCGCGAAACCCCTGCCCCGTCGCCGGCAACAAAAAGATTAGATAGATTTGTCTCCATATCATTCGTAACATCGAACTTCATAGAATAGAACTTGATCTCAGGCGCATAAAGAAGTGTCCCGTCCTCTGCAACGCCTGGCACAACCTTATCCAGCTTCTCAAGTCCCTGTATGATATTCATAACAATCCTGTGCGGCAAAGCCATAGAAATATCCCCCGGCGTAACAGCTTTCAGCGTAGGAGTAACATAACTTTTGCCCAATCGCTCCCACGTTGACCTCTTGCCGCGCCTGAGATCGCGCAGTCTCTGGAGTATCGGCTTCCCCCCGCCAATCGTCGTTGCAAGCTTTGCAATCGAAATGCCATATTCAGTAGTATTCTCAACTGGCTCAGTCAACTTGATAGTAGTCAAAAACGCAAAATTCGTATTCTCGGACTTTTTGGACATCATAGAGTGGCCATTGACACCAACATAAGTCCCATAATCCTCTCGCGTAACAAACCCTGAAGGGCATGTACAAAAAGTCCTCACCTTATCATCATACTTATCAGAATAAACATGGAACTTAGGATCCCAGTTGATTTTAGTTGCTGGTTCCATCACATGATTTGCAACCTCTACTCTCACTCCCACATCAATCGGTGCATGGCTTGACTTAATATGAAGCCTCTCAGCCTGCTTCTCAAGCCACTCAGCCCCGCTCCTGCCCGCACCGACCATAAGATACTTTGAAGTATAAGTACTGACACCGCTCTTATTCCTCACAGCAACACTGAAACAATCACCATTAGTAATATTCACAACCTCTGTATTCAAAAGAAAACTGACATTACCCTTTGATTCAATATTCTTCTTGATTTTCGTAATCAGAGCAGGCAGTTTATCAGACCCCACATGCCTCTGCTTCACAGGAATATATCGTATCCCGACCCGCGAGCACCTCGCAAGAAGATCTCCTGTGCCCTTGACACCGCTCAGTTGATTGTGCGCCCCGTACTTAACAAAAACACTATCAATATAATTGATGATCTCCATCGCAGTCTTATGCGACACAAATTCAGTCAGATCACCGCCAACCTTATAATCAAGATTGAGCTTGCCATCAGAAAGCCCGCCTGCTCCCCCGACTCCGGACATGATATTGCATGGTTTGCACTTAAGACATCTTCCTACAGAATTAAGCGGACACGCACGATCCATTGCATCATGCCCCTTATCAATCACAAGAACTTTCATCTTCGACTTTACAGCTAACTCTAGAGAACAAAAAAGACCCGCAGGCCCTGCCCCGACAATAATCACATCATAATGCTGCATCAAAACAACCATAAACTTATAATCAAACAAGATTAAGTTCCAGAATAAATATACGACATCATCTATATAAATGTACTGACGGTAGATATTATCCTGTTTCACTAAAATCGATACCTACTTCTCTCATACTGCGCCCCGAAAGATAAAACCCGACATTCTTCGCACCTGCAGTTCTGGCTATCGCAAGTGCGTTACTAACTTCAGGCAACTCAATCATTCGGTCAGTAACCCAGTCTACAACCTGTACCTTGATAATCGTCTGCTTACCTGCTCTTTCACGCGCAAGCGCAGCTTTTGTAACATCACCCACCCACTCAGGCGGCTTCCCGGTAAGCACATGATACGCCATAATCACCATACAATCTGAATTCATGGAAAGCGCATCGTAATCCTGCCCGAAACTCGAAAGGCACCAGGGCTCATCCAGCGCGCATTCTGCATAGACATTAACCGCAACCTTTATCTCCGGATTAATTGCCTTGATCGCATCATTGACTTCTTTGACAATCAGACCCAATCTCTCAGACTTCCACCTGTGAAACGCATCACCTTGGGCAACCTTCACAGTCAATACACGGTCCGTATACTTAAAATATTCATCTCTGGTAAACCCATCAAAAACCTCGTCACTACCCCAGTACAAGTCATCCTGTAGCAATATCCCGTCAATGTCATAATTTTGGGTAATCTCTGCAAATACATCAACGATATATGCGCGATGCTCATCTGAACACGGGCTGATTCTCTTGTACCATCCAGTATTTGCAGTAATCTTTCCATTATCATTCCTTTTCAGTCTCATGCGGGGATATTTGTCATAAATCCATGGCACATCAAGAGTAGTCATCCACGCGAACACAGAAAGCCCGTTTTCATGCGCAACAGAAACAAAATCACCAAGAATATCCTCCCTCACAGGCGCAATATCAGAATCCCAGTAGACACCAACAATATCCTCATCAGAAAAGACCTGCAAAGCAACAATATTGGCACCGCCTGCCACCAGATCCGAAACCACGGCATCTGCTCCTCTTTTGACAACTGTCTTTGCATCAACCTGCACAAAATAAACATTTTCAGTATTAAGATTAGCGCCGGATGCAGTATCTCCATTGTCTGGAATCTGCGCGGGCAAAGTATATTTTACACTTGTGCTTAATGAATCGCTCTTTATAGCGCCATCATCATGCGAACGTAGGATATGCATATCCCCGTACGCAAAAACAAGTATGCACACAACCGCTGCAAGAACTAATCTAAAAATAAAACGCAGGCTCATTGCAAATCATCTTTGGAAATATCCTTTAGGAGCATAATCTTTGCGCTTCCATCATGCTCTTTGGACCTGGCCCATTCAATAACATTGATGAGTTCCTGAACCTTTGTGGGATCCATATTCGCGGAATCGTCTTTAAGCATATGATGATGAAACACAATCACGCAAACACCATACTTGTCAAACGCATGATTGCATGAGCTAATAATCTCTTTGTGGGTATTATAGCGCTTCTCATCCCAGTTATAAAAATATGTGGTACTGGGAAGATATAATAGACCGTCAACTTCCTTAAATGCGCGATTACCTTTAATGCCTGTCTGGCATGTGGACATAATATGCAGTGAGTCTGTGCTTTTCAATGCAATTCGCGTATTTTCATTATAGACACCATAGGGAGGAACAAATGTGACAGGTGTGATTCCGACAACATCTTCTATAATCCTGATGCCGGAATATATTTTACTCATCGCACTATCTGGTGAGCCATTCAATTCTATGCTCTCAAATTCATTGAGACTGTGATCATAGCCATGCAGTGCAAATTCTATTGATTCATCATCTTTGATGCTTTTCAGATAGTTGTATAAGACAGTATCATCATCCAATTTCCTGCCATCTATATTTGCAGGAACTATACCCAGTACATGTGAAACATTCATTCTTCTGAATAAGTCAGTAATATAAATCGCACTATTAACAGACCAGTCCGGTCCGATATCATCATCTCTAAACACAATGATCTTTTGTTTTTCATTGTGTACAAAGTGTGGCCTGCCAATGAAAAAGCTTGGGATTCTCAAATTATCATCAATATCCAATGATTTTGTATCTTTTGTCATATTCGCTTCAGTTATATGAAAGTACTCTAAAGTACTATCATCACGCGCAAAAAAGCATACCATAACTGCTAAAACTAGCACGGCAAGTGTTACCCTATTCATTATTAGTCATCTATCCTGATGTCCTTTAGAAGCACAATCTTAGCGCTGCCTTCTGCCTCCTTGTCTTTCGCCCAGTCAGCTACATCTGTGAGCACTTTGACTTTTGCAGGATCCATATTCCCACTGGCATCCTTGAACAGGTGATGATGCAGCATAATTATGCATATATTATAGTTACCCAGTGCATATTCGCATGAATTCTCAATATCCTCTGCTGTATTGGCACGATTTTCCGCCCAGTTATAAAACTCTGCAGTTACAGGAAGATGCAAAATACCGTATTTATCCTTTTTGAATGCTCTCCCGCCGGCAAAATCATCATACCCTGATGAAATGATATTTATCTTCTGCATACTCAGTGCCATAAGCGTATTATCACTATATTCATGGAACGGAGGCACAAATGTTACGGGTCTGGCGCCAATGGCTCTTTCAAGTATATTACGACCTCCAAAGACCTTAGTCATCGCAATAGCATATGATATGTCCCTGAACTCATGCATACTGTGATCATACCCGTGAAGTGCAAATTCAATGGACTTATCACTCCTGATACTTTTGAGGTAATCGCTTATAACCGGATCATCATACAACTTGTCATTATACTGATTTGCCGGGACAACAGACAATACTTGCGGGACGTTCCTTGCTCTCAGTGTTTCTGTAATATTAATCGCGCTCCTGTCAGACCAAAACGGACCTAAATCATCGCTTCTGAATACGATATATTTCTTTTTTGGAGGCGGTGCAGGCAGTATCTTATGTTTTCCAATAGTCTTAAGTTCCACACCCTGCTCTTCCTTTGACTTTACCCAATCCAGTACTTCTGCAAGCAATGCTATCTTCTCAGGATCAATGTTGTTCTCTGTATCCACAAACAGATGCGAATGTACCACGATCACACATGTCTCAAATGCGTCCATCGCATTTCCACATGAGGATTCAATCTCCTGCGCACTATAAAGAGAACCGGTACCCCAGTTATAAAAATCTGTTGTTGCAGGTATATTCCACAATCCGGGAGGATATTCCCTGAACCCATGCCCCATATCAATTGCATTCCACCCTGCTGAAAAATAATTCATACCCTGGCTATTTGCAGCATAAAGCGTGCTTTCATCATAAGCATAATATGGCGGAATAAAAGTGACCGGCTCCACATATAAGCTTTTCTTAATCATCTCTTTGGCATCTCTGATCTTTTCTTCTGCTGCATGCTGGCTTATCCCCAGAAACTCATTATAATCATGATTCAGTCCGTGTATGGCAATCTCTATTTTCGCGTCCGTGCTTATACTCTTCAGGTAACTCACAAGTTTTGGATCCTGTTCAAGCTGGATTGTACCTCCTGCAGTAATCGGCACTATTCCAAGAGTCTGTGGAATGCCCTTATTGCGCAGAAAATTAGTTACATATATAGCATTATCAACAGACCACCACGGACCGATATCATCATTCCTTATGATAATCGTTTTGCCCTTGCTGCAATCCCGTGGGCATGCACTAACTGTTTCAGATTCTTCGCATATCCCGTTGCCGCATACATAAGAATTATAGCAGTCAGTATCCTGCTCATCAATAACACCGTCACAGTCATTATCTATCCCATCAACACAATTTACCTCGTAATCCAGAACATCAATCCATCCTCCATTATAGCACAGTTTAACTGGTCTGCTGACACATGCGTACTCTGCAAAGCATTTACCATCTCCTGCGCATTCGTCCTCTTTGCAGCATATAGATTCAGCAGACCACAAATCAGGCTTGCAGTTTAAGTTATCGGCGCAGTCAGCGCCATTGCAGTTTTCTTCATATCCCACATCAATTGCTCCGATTGTCTTCACAAGCTTATTGTTGTCTTCGTCAGACTCCTCAACACGTCCTTCCCAGTCTATCACAGCAGAAACAGTAACTCTCTGTCCGCAATCCACACCAATCAAGGCGCATGTAAACCCTCCGGTAACATCGCATTCGCCGGGTGCAGGCACACTAAACCTGTAACTCGGATTGCCTGCAAATTCATCTGTGGTTCCTTCATTGCGAAGCTTTATTAAAAAATCACTATCACTTGAATCATCCCCAACATTGCAATATTTCACTTTAATATAGGTTGTGCCGTCATAATAAATATCATCTAGTACGAGGTCTGGCTTGCTTTCAGGAAGTGCAGGACCACCTCCCACCGATCCGGAAGGATGCGGTAACTTATTACTTTCATCAGCTTGCCTGTTATCTGTCTCGCCCTCAACTTCTGAATCATAGTCGATATTATCCACGTTATCTCCATTTGAATCATCAGACCTGCCACGGGATTCATCAATTTGCCCGTAGTCCGGCTCTTCCTCAACCACTGAACCCACGTCCATGCTATCTGCATTATTATCATCTTCTTCTGCTTCATCGCCTGTTTTCTTTTCATCATTCACAGTATCAGTATCCATATCCTCCTCACTCAGACTATCATGCTTGGGAAGCGATGCAACTTCTGAATCGTCAGCATTACTATCATTATCAAAAGTATCACCCATCCCGGAACTGCCAGCCTGATCATCGCCCACTTGCTGCGTTTGCGCATAGGCAGGTACAAGAGAAAATAAATAAGCAGATACAATAAAAAAAACAAACAAAAACTTTAATTTATTTGCAGACATACATTTCACCTATCAATTCGAAAAGTAACACCTGAAATCCGATATACTCAAGACAGGATGATGTCTTTAACTATATTCCAGTCGCAGAGAAAGCGGGAATATCAGATCCACCATAGATTACTGTACAGAAAACAATATAAACACCGTCTGTTCCAGAAAATAAATGGATTGTCTTATGAAAACGGAAAATAACAAGACGCTTCGTTGTTATCAATATCAGATGAAACCAGAAACTAAAGTAAAAACCTAAAGACTGTAGAAATATCAGTTCTTTTATTTCTTCTTCTTAAGTTTTGCAATCAATATACTCTTATTGCACTTTTCACATCGCGGCCTGTAAGGTTTCCTCGGGAATAACTCCTTCTTTTCCTGATCATGACCACAGAAAGGACATTTCAGGATATAGTGGAACTCTTCTTCGCCTCTTATGCGCCACATGACAATCTTACCTGTAGGTTCACCTTTTTCATTATCAAGCGTACGATTCGTGAAGTAATTTGTATCATTAATATTTGGAAAATCCGTCATATTATCATATGCTTACTAGAATTATAGCTTTATATTAATTGTTGTGATGAAATATATATAGTGAATCCACGAACTTTTCAATAGTATATGGATTTCCATATCACAAGAGTGCGTCTCAAACTTTTGGGCAGGCTTATAATCCTCATCCGTTGGTGATTTATGCTTAATTATAACTACAAATAGTTAGCCGGTTGACTATAATACAAAAAAGAGCAAAATCATTATGGCAGATAAATATATAAAATATAAACTGCAACCAAATATGAGTTCTTTTATGGAACAAAAAATATTCAAAGCGAGGTAATGTATATGAAAATTTCGAAAATAGCAGTGGATTCAAAAGATGTTGAGGTGGAGGCATCAGTAATCGAGGTAGGGGAACCAAGGACAGTAAACACGCGCTTCGGTCCAAGAAGTGTCGCAACGGCAGTCATTGAAGACGATACAGGAAGAATTAACCTGAGCCTCTGGGAAGACCAGATAACAACAGTTTCCGCAGCCAAGAAAATAAAGATAAAAGGCGCTTATGTGACAGAGTGGAGTAACAATCTACAGATAAACCTCTCAAAGCAGTCAGAGCTTGAAGTTGTCGAGTAAATTTTAGGGGTATACTGTACATTTTTTTATTATCGCGCCAGATATTCATCTCTGGTCATATTTTTTTCTTTTTGATATTTCAGATTATGTCTTTCTATAGATTTGTAGTTTTCAATATTTATTGCGTAATCCCGCTTCACCTATTATCGCACAAAAACTTCTGCAAGTAGAGCTCTGCTAGTCCCGCGAATTTCCCGAACTTCTTTTTTGCAAAGCTCCTGACCTCAAAATCATTCAATAGATCAACCCTGTAAGCGCTCTTGAATATCTTCTTAATCAGCCTATCAACATAAAAATAACCATAATCCCTTAACTGAAACAGCCGAAATATATCCATAGAATATGGTCCAAATCCCAGGACTTCACTCATCCTCATTAAATCTGTCTTGTCCTTTGACCTGAAATACCTGCACATATCAACAATAAACTTATCCCTGTATCCTACACCGCACTTCAAAAGGATCTGTGGACGCGCAAGAATCTGCCCCGGCTCCGGGAAATATACCCCTTCCCCGTAAGCATCAACAATCTTTCCAATTATTATCTTATACTGCCTGAAACTGACATTCTGTGAACAGATTATGCAGACTGCTGCCTCAAAATCAGAAAAAGCAGAAAGCAGCCGGTTGCCATATATGGAATCATAATGGCAGTTAAGCACCTTATCATCACGCACGATGGTATAGAAATCAGAAAATTCCTCATTAATCCCCAAGCAATATGAAACTCTCTCTTTTAGAAACTCAACACCTTCTGCATCAACATCCCCATCAATTTTCATCTCTAAATAATTTCCATCCTGGAAAAATTCCAGAAGTACCGGCTTTTTCTTATATAAGACAGTTCTTATGGGTGCATCACCAAAAAAAAAGAAAAACGGCTTATATTTTATGATATTAGATAAGCTGAAATCATCTGCCACAGGCATCTTAACAATCACTCAATCACCTGTGTATCCAATGTCTTTCATCACTTTGTCCACCCGCAGATGAAGTTCATCTGGCGTAGAATCATTGTTTATAGTCGCAGAAGCCATTGAAAATACCCCGTCAAGCCCTTTATTGATGACATCATCGTAATCCCGCGAAGATACATCGTCGATGCCAAGTGCATCAGCTCTTGTAATCCTTGAGCTTTTTGGTGCGCGGACCTCAATTAAAAAAAATTCATCTGCATTCCTCTCAAAAAATTCAACTTCAGCCGGACTCCTAAAACCCACAATACTGACCTTTCCGGAATCATGGCAACGCTCATAAATCATCTGCGCAACAATATCCAATCCCTTCGCTTCCCTGAGCTCATTTCCAAGTTCAAGCATTGTCCTCTTGGAGACATCCCTGTTGCACTTAACAAGTTCATCGCGCAAGACATCACTCATGACGTACTTCTGGAACCCGTACTTTGACTCAATATAGTCTGCAACAGTATCCTTTCCAGAACGTGCAAGACCGCATACGCCAATAATCTTCATAAGCATAACTCTGAATCTGCAGATATAAAAAATCATGTGCTAAAGAATCTCTCACCAAAAGACACATTCTTAACTAGCTTTCTTGCTTTTTCCTATCCCAAACGGGTGTACCTTAGCAGATACGTTACCATTGTGCGCATCAATATTGATTGCAACAATCGCAAGATGTTTTGTAATCACACTGACGATCCAATATGGTGCCTTTGCGCCATGCAGCGCAAAAAACAGCCTCTGTACCTCAAAAGACTTATAATTTTTTTCATAATACTCTTTGGCGATTTCAAGTGCACGATTTGCAGTCACCGCGAGATTAGAAATATCAATGGTATGTATCTGTGAACCCTCTGGTTTGAAGGGTGATCCTTCATCTTTTATACGCACTTCGTCACCCACGCTGACAGACATAATCCTGTGAACACTTCCATCATAAAAGTTCAACTCCCACGAACCGGTTTTCCAGTCGTCCAGAAACGAAAGCGCAGAGCAGAAGCGTTTTCCCTCCAGTTTCTCATCAACATCTTTTTGCTTATGCACTCTCTTGAGCGCTTCAATAATTTCCATAGTATCAACTGCATAATTTGGTAATCAACTTTATAAAATATCTGTAATTTCAGTCGATAACCATTGAAATTCTGGATAAGCCTACCTATTTCCAAGCTTCCTGATTATCGGCACAGGCATTACACTTAATCAATAAAGGCAAACAATTCAGGGGATACACGCGCTAAGTCTATCTTGCTGTATTCTGAGATGGCATGCGAACATGGAGCCCCGTGCAAACTACACTTGGATACGCAGCAATCCCGGTGAACAAAACCACCTTTATACTCACAAAGAACAAGATTATCTCCCCCTTTATGCAACTTATCATTACAGATTTTACAATTAACAGGCATAGTAAATTATAGGTTGAGCCTGTATATAAAGATTTCTTTGGCGAATTCCAATTCATATTTGCTTTCCTGAAAATGAGAACCCAACAATTATTCTTTTGGAGGCACATCATACTTGGAGGGGTACCTGCATGATAGAATATGAGGCATAAACTCCATGACAAGACTTATAATCTCATCCTCTGAAATTGCAGTGGTGCGCCCGTCAAGAAATTGCCGGTGAATTGATTCATACACCTCACGCATGCCGGGAGTGAACTTATCTACTTTTTTCTCAAGCTCAAGTAACTCATTGATCTTGTACACAAGTCCCGCAGTTCCTGATTTGTCTGTAATCGCGACCTGAACAGGGCGTTTCAGTATCTTTTTGGTATAGTCAATCGTCAAATTATATTCCTGATTGATTTCATATAATCAATATCAATTGACTATTTTGAAGACGATATTCTTCAAAAGCCAGGAACGCAAGTTCCATGATATGGCAATTCAACATAAAGGTCAATCATTGTTGGATTGACAATATCAAAAATATTGTATATCTCTTCATTCTTCAAAAGACCATCTGCATGGATTCCTGCACGCATCATGTTGAATTCAGATCCTACATAGGGCTTTGTCCTTGCGACTTTGGTTTTGATATTTTCCCTGAAATACCAGACTATATCTGTAATTATACTTAGGTCCATACCCCCAATACTCCCAGTAAGCCGTGCATATTCTATACAGAGCGCTTCAATCGGCGTATTGCCTGTTCTTTCGCCATACCCAGAAGAGTGCCATTGATACCTGCACAGCCATGCAGCCAGGCACTCGTAGCGCATGCAATCATCCTGTAAAAATCATTATGCCCATGCCACTCCAACTGCTCCTTTGGCACTCCTGCGTCATGAACCATGGTATAGATCTGTTTAGGTACACTTCTTGGAAGAACAGCACACTCATTAGACAAGCCAAATCCCCATGTGTCGCATAATCTTATCTTTACGCGCATCCCGGATTCTTTCTGCAAGTCCATCAGTTTGCGCGCAAGCGGTACTACGAATCCGTATACCTCTGCGCGCGTAACATCCTTTATTAATCTGTTTGGGTTATGGTTAGGTGCATGTTTTCCAGAAAATGTTATGTCAAAACTAATAAATAATGCAGAAGTTAAGTATCTATCCACTCAATATATTAACAAGTGACTCAATATGAAAACAGAACTATCATCCCTCGAAATCAGGGTGCTTACAGATGAGCTTAAATGTCTCATAGGCGCACGCATACAAAAAGTATACCAGGAAAAAAAGACAATGCATCTGTCGATGTATGTACCCCGGCAGGGTACAAAAACCCTTATAATCGGCGATGGAAAGATATTTCTTACAAAATATCGGCTCAAACACTCAGAAATCCCGACTGCCTTTGCGATGTATCTTAGGAAATACTGCAAAGGCCAAAAAATCACAAACATATTTCAGCATGAATTTGAAAGGATCGTGATACTTGAAATGGGCGAATACAATCTCATAATTGAACTATTCAGCAAAGGCAATGTAATATTTGCAGACAAAGACAATAATATATGGTCTGTACTTGAGCGCCAGTCCTGGAGTTCAAGAAAAATCAAGCAGAGAGAAGAATACAAATTCCCTCCTGCCGGAATCAACCCGATGAGCCTGACATGTGCTGTTCTTGAGAAATCACTTGCTGCATCAGAAAAACAACTCGTCGCATACCTTGCACGCGAACTGTCTCTTGGCGGTACATTCGCAGAAGAAGTATGCTGCCTTGCAAAAATAGATAAAAAAACGCAGTGCAGCACAATAAAAAAAGTAGGTGTAAAATCAATACACTCATCAATAAACACTCTCTTCAAAATGCCGAAAAAAGCCCAGATAATATACGAGAACAGTGCAGAAATAGACACACTCCCTTATGATACAAATAAATACAAGAGCTACAAGAAAAAGCATTACGACAACTTTTATGACGCTGTAGATGATTTCTTTGTAAAAAAAATAGCAGAAACAGAAGAAAACACTGAGCAAAAAAAAGTGACAAAGAAAAAAGATAAACTCATAAAAAGATACGATAACCAGAAAAGCGCGATTGAAAGCCTGAAAAAGCAGGAGTCTGAGTGCACAAAAAGCGCTGAGTTCATATACGAGTATTATCCGTCATTTGAAAAACTGATGGGTGCAGTAGAAAAGCACGGTCTGTCCGGTATAAAAAAAGTGATAAAAGAGATAACATCGGTGGATATGAAAACGAAAATAATAACTCTCAATGTAAAAGGCACAGAGATAAAGATAAATACCACGCAAACCCTGGCTGAGAATGCAGATAACTACTATAAAAAAGCGAAAAAAACAAAACAGAAGCAGGCTAGTGCATCTGAAGCCCTGAAAGAAACAGGGGAAAAAATGAAAGAAGCAAAAGAAGTGCCTATAAAAAAAATTGTAATTGAAAAAAAGACAGAACCATCCAAATGGTATCACAAATTCCGCTGGTTCATATCGGTGCAAGGATTTCTTGTAGTCGCAGGCAAAGACGCAACATCAAATGAGGTACTTATTAAAAAGCATACTGATGCGGATGATGTTGTCTTCCACGCAGATATTACTGGTTCTCCTTTTGTTGTTGTCAAGACAGAAAAAGAGATGCTGGACAAAAGCACCCTGAACGAAGCAGCGCAATTCACAGGCATATATTCGCGTGCATGGAAAGCAAAAGTGGGCACTGCAGAGGTATACTATGTAGCGCCTGAACAGGTGTCCAAAAAAGCGCCTTCCGGTGAATACATTACTAAAGGCGCATTCATGATATACGGCAAGAAAAACATAATGAAAACAGAATTAAGGCTAGGGATAGGATTTAAAGACAAGGAGATAATCACTGGTCCTGAAAAATCAATAATGTTATGCACAAAGAAATACATTCTTGTAGAGCCAGGGGACGAAAGGTCGTCTGTTCTTGCAAAGAAGATAAAAGCTGCGCTTTTTGCAAGATGTAACAAGGAAGAGCAGGAGTTCCTGCGCAAGATAAGCCCTGATGAGATCGCAAAAGCTATTCCGTTCGGTTCCGGTAAAATGATTTAGGCATCCAGACAAACTGCGCAACTGAAAGCTCTTTATAATCCCTGAGATTATATGAACTGGATTTCAACTGGAAATTAAAGGAAATAATAACATTCTAAAGTATCACTCTAATATAGCAACGACTGTGAAGTGACGCTTATGGCTAAGTCAAAAAAACAAAAAAGAACCGGAACGCTTACCTCTCCCGCAACCCCACCTCATCATCAATCTCATGTGCTATCTGCTTCATGCGTCGAATCGCCCTTTCCATGTCCATCTCAATCTCATTAAGCGTATCGCG
>Ga0164318_10002810_pt1 | contig 16296 bp, 10 predicted proteins | sample GuaBasSedimGuay9_FD_113734 | JGI IMG/M metagenome (GOLD analysis project Ga0164318, IMG submission 113734) | Subseafloor sediment microbial communities from Guaymas Basin, Gulf of California, Mexico - Guay9, Core 4571-4, 0-3 cm | ecosystem: Environmental > Aquatic > Marine > Hydrothermal vents...
GCTGAGAAAACTGCGCACCTTCGGGTCGGAAGATTCGGCAAGCAATACATTAGGGTCTCCTTTGGCGATCATTGTTTTGGTCTCAGGATCGAGAAAGACGGAATTATTCCCTATGGCAAAAATACTTGCCAGTTCATGGGTAACTATAACAATAGTGGACCCCAGGCTGTCTCGAAGCTCCAGGATCAAATTATCCAGCCTGCTGGCACTTACAGGATCCAGCCCGGCTGAGGGCTCATCGAAAAAAAGAATTTCTGGATCAAGTGCCATCGCACGGGCTAAACCAGCACGTTTTTGCATACCTCCGCTGATCTCGGAAGGATAAAATTTTTCAAAACCTGCAAGGCCCGCAAGAGCGAGTTTTGTGGATACTATCTCCCTGATCTGAGCAGGGCTCAGGTTTGTGTACTGTTCTAAAGGAAGGGCTACATTTTCAGCCAGAGTCATGGAACTCCACAGTGCGCCACTCTGATAGAGTACCCCGCAACGACGCATGATGCTGCTGCGTTCTTCTTCCTCTGCTTCCCAAAAATTCACATCTTCAAAAAAAACGTGTCCTTCAGCCGGCTCTTTCAATCCGACAAGATGTCGTAAAAGCGAGCTTTTCCCGCAACCGCTTCCACCCATGATAATAAAGATATCTCCTCTGCGGATTGTGAAGGTGAGATTTCTTTGTATTACAAAGCTCCCATATGCCATGGTAAGATTACGAACCGTAATATGGGCTTTTGAGTCAGGCATAAATTTTTCTTCTCAAAGTGCTAAATACCAAGTACATCGGAGAGAACGGCAAAAAGGCCGTCAGCAACAACAATCGCAACAATTGCCGAAACTACCGCAGATGTTGCGGCAAGTCCGACCGCAGAAGCACTGCGCCCGCACTGCATGCCGCGAAGACATCCTGACAGGGCTACCAGAATACCGAACATGATGCTTTTGACCAGGCCGAAGGCAAAAGAAGGCAGGTTAAGAGCAGCCTGAGTCTGATGCATATATTGAACAAGGGGCAGATCGAGCATGGTAACACCAACGAAAACCCCTCCAAGAATTCCCATGAAATCAGCATACAGACAAAGCAGCGGCATCATTAGCACCAGGGCCAGTATTCTTGGCAACACCAGAAACTCTATTGGTGAAATACCGAAGGTTGTCAGAGCATCGATTTCTTCATTGACCTGCATGGTGCCAAGCTGGGCGGCAAAGGCGGCCCCGGTCCGCCCTGCCATGATAATTGCCGCCATCATCGCCCCCATCTCCCTGACCATGCCGATGCCCACAATATCCGCCACATAAATTTCCGCACCGAACATTCTAAGCTGAACAGCACCTACAAAGGCCAAAATCAAACCGACAAGAACACTTATAAGCGTTACAATGGGAAGAGCATCGGCTCCGCATTCCTGAACAAACAACACCAGATCGATCCTCCGGAAACGCGCCTTTCCGCCAAGCAGCTTGGCAAATGCCACGAAAGTTTCCCCTGCAAAGGCAAGTACTTCACTGGAATCCTTTATAAAACTGATCGCTTTAGTGCCTGCTTTAGTGAAAAGATTTTCAGGTGCGGTTTTGGAGCGTTCTTCCCTTTTTTCAGGCACTGCAAGAGCAAGAGTGACAAGACGCCGTACACCTGCAGGGAGTCCGGTCTGATCCATGTCAATCTGCCTGTTCTCACAGTAAGTCAAAAGCATGGTTAAAAAGGTAAGCAGGGTGGTATCCCAAGCCTCAAGCCTCTCAGCATCAAAAGCAATATGTCTGATAGAACTGTCTGAATCAAGCCGTGTCGTAACAACATCGATTGAAGGCTGCCCGCCGGTGATCTTCCAACTTCCAATAAAGTGAATAAGAAGGGTACCGTTAACCGGATAGCTGACTTCAATTTTGCAATCAGCAGACATCGTTGTCATAAAAATCCTTCAGAAATTACAGCGGATTGTCAAAGGTTTTCGTGACTTCTCAAAAAGCTCAGGCAGCAATGGGGAGCCCCCCCTCAATCACCCCTTTTTCAAATGAAGAGCAGAAGAGAAGCCTGAATTTTTTGAGGAGGTTGCCAGTTCTCTGAAAAAGCCCTCAGGTAACCTTTTTGAAAAGAATTAAGGTGTGAATTGCCGGAAGTCTATTCCTCTAATTGCGAGGAAGGTGTTAACACTATATTTCAGCTTTTCCTGACTGATCATAAAACTTTTTTCATCTTCGCCGAACGCCCGGTTCAGGCATCTTCAAGAGACAGCCTTTTACGTATGCCACACAGGATATGTATTTGTCATGTCATTTATAATGTTTCTGAGTTTCTGGTGCAAAATATCATATGAATAGTAACGCCTCGCCACGTTGAAATTGTGATCCACCATCTTTTTCCGAAACACAGCATCCCGAAGAACTTTTCTTGTCATACTGACAGCCCCATCTGTTACATATCCGTTAAGTTCTATTGTGTAGAATCCTTTTGGTTTTATGTCCATTGAATAGATTGAATATGTATTAACAACTATCGGCTTTTTATAATATACTGCTTCAAGAAAAGCGTTGCCGAATCCTTCAAAATTGGAAGGGTATGTAACCAGGTCTGCGTGGGGATAGATATCATTAAGGGTATAGATTTTTTTTCCGGTTTCAGTAACTCCTCTGCATTCATTGATAATATCTGAAACAAAAAGAGTGTTAACATTCAGCATCCTTGAATATTCTTTTACCCTGATCTCATAATCATGCCCTTCATCATCAGAAGCATGAGAGATAATAAGTTTGGCTTTGATTCCAAGTTTTCTGACGAGTTCTATTGCGTGTTCTATTCCTTTACGTTTTACCACCCTGGTCGGCTGGAGAATGAAAAGTTCGTCATCATCGATACCCAAATCTTTTCGGACATTTGTCGTATAATCGTCCTTAACCTGAGGAGGATTTTCAAAATCCATAACATTTGGTATAAGCGTTCCTGTAACCCCCCTTCTGATACTTAGCTGGTGTGCGGCAGAAGAATTTATTACCACATGCTGCAAAGAGGGTAGATGCGGAGGAAAAGCCATCCCCAAATATTCCCATACAGCATTTATTTTAAAATGTTCCCGTTCCCAGAAAAAATCATGGTGATGGGCGATTGCAGGCATTCCGCTTTCAGACAAGACTTCGGCAATAGCAATGCCCAGGGGAATATTAAGGGGTATTGCCAGAACATTTTGAAGAACTAAAAGATCAAGATCAAATTTTTCTATAAAATTGTAAATATGAGTCTTTAATTTTCTTTTTATTTTTTGAATATTTTGAGTTATTGCACGACCTCTGACGCGGACCCCGAAGCAATTACTGTAGATGTATCTAATTTCAGGGTGCTTGAAATGGGCTTCTTCCACAAGATATGAACATTTTGGTGGATAATCAAGATCACCCGCAAAATAAAAGCAGTTAAAATTCTCTTTTTTAAAGACATCAGCCCATTTAATTGTTTCAAGTGAGACGCCGTCAGTTCCGGCGAGACGAGTTGAAATAAACCCGACATTTCGTGATGATCCTACGTACTTGCAGTAGTCCATTTGGAATTCCTTAATCAGTGCCTGAACGAAAAATACATCTATCTCCGGCCATAACCAGCATGAAAAATACAGTTAGTGTCCACCCATTCTGGATGGACACCGGGAGGCTGTCCGGGAATGGCTATTTTCCGCAATCTCTGCGCCAGCCTGTGCGTGTTCCTGTCTGCGCCGCAACCGCGACAGGCGGGAGACAGATAAAAAATGTAAATTAAGTTTGAAGGATGCCTGAAATTATATGACCCCCCTCAGATAATTCTGATTATTCTGGGCTTATATTCTCGTTTTCGAGCCAGCCTGTTTCCTTTTGATTTTATAAAAATAAATGCTGTAAAGAAAAGCAGAAAGCCGGATATTATTGAAAAGACAGATCCATCATAATTGCAGTAAAGCGATATTTTCCAGCCTATAAATGCACCTGCGAGCATGCATAAAATTGGAAACATATAAAGCAGAAACGCCGTCTTAATTAATGAAGATGTATCAATGCCAAGTATTATCCTGTCCCCAACCCGGGCGTTTACATCATTTATTGCTTTTACCTCCATATCCCGCCTCATGCTGCTGCATGAGCTTCTTTCCGCACAGCTTTCACATGCAGATGGTACCTCCACCTTTACCCACGCAAAGGTGGAATCTACTTTTGTAACAAAGCCTTTTTCTGTTGCCAAAATATAATCTTATTGATTTAGGTTAGCTGTTAATTTGCCGCTGTTTTCCAGCTTGAATAATTAGCCTCTAAAAGCTGCCGGCTGCTCTCTTAGAAAAATATTCCTGCCGCTTATAACAGATCAGGCCGCACTGCAGACATCTTTTCGCCTCTTCCACCGCCATTTCTTCCGTGAATCCTGTTTCGAGCTCTTCACAGGCAATCAGGTCTTTTGAACTGCAAGTCGGCATGATTTTACGTGGAATTGCCTCTATCTCTTCAAGATGATCAACATTTTGCACAAAGGATTGCGGAGTAATAACATTTTCCGGAACAGCCAAAGCAATGCCGTACATTAGCTTATGAGCGGCGGCTGCTTCCTTTCGTCCTGCATTGATTGCCTTTATGGCTGCACTGTAGTCGGTTAAAACATCTCCTTTGGCTAAAATACCGGATTCAGAACTGTCAGGGGAGTCTTTATAGAGTTCAATGCCTTCCCATTTAACAGCAGTATCTTCCAACTCAACTGTTTCTTCATCATCGGTTTCGGATCTAACAAAGATAAATTCCGGAAATCGTCCTGATCCGATAATCAGATATTTTGCAGGAACCATAGTTTTTGCCGACGATTCGAGATCTATATATTCTACTTCTGTCAGATGGTTTTCTTTGCCGACAAGACGGCAGACCGCTGCATTAAATATGATATTTATGCCATCTCCGGCAACTCTATCAATTTCGTCGGTATTCAAAGAGCTTTCTTCCAAATTCTCCCTGAGCATGATAGTTACCTTTTTTATACCTGATTTTTTACAAATATCCGCGGCTTCAAGTGCTAACTTTCCTCCTCCTGCAATAACCAGATCGGACAATCCGGAAATTTTCTTCCGAACGTCCGGATCGGATTTTATAAAGTCAATAAGCAGACAGGTGTCTGGAATCGTTTCTTCCATATCAAAATCGACCTTGCGGGTAAGCCGGCTGTCCCACCCTCCGGAAGCTACAATAACGGCCTTAAAATCCTGCTCAAAAAGCGAATCGATAGTAAAATCTTTTCCCGATATCGTCTCTGTCTGAACCTTTACCCCCATCTCGAGTATGCCATCGATATCCCAGTCAAGAATCTCCTCTGAAAGCCGGTACCTGGCAATCGCTGTTCTCAGCAGGCCTCCTAATTTTGATTTTGCTTCAAAAACCGTGGGCTCATGTCCGAGGCGGGCCGCAAAATATGCAGCCGACAATCCTTCAACACCTCCACCAATCACAGCGATTTTTCGACCGGTGTCAGGTGCTTTAAAAGGCAAAATTCTGCTATCATTTTCTTTTTCATAGTCAGCGACAAATCTTTTTAAAAAGTTTATAGCTACCGGCTCATCGACATACTGGCGACGGCAGTCATTTTCACAAAAACGGGGACATATCCTTCCGATTACCGTTGGAAATGGATTCCGCTCCTTGATGACTTGAACAGAACGATGATAATCCCCAAGCATTATCTGTCTTATATATTCAGATATATCAATTCCCGCGGGACAAGCGCGCTGACAGGGGGTTGTACACTCATCAGTCGTATATTCCTGCAAAATACGCCTTGTAACGGAAGAAAGGCTGATAATATGTTTCGGACAGACTCTTTCGCAGGTTCCACATCCTGTACAACGCTTTTCATCTACAACCGGAAGATTCCGGGGACCGATTGTAATGGCATCAAATGGACAGGCTTCCGCACAACTGCCCAGCCCAAGGCATCCGATATCACAGACCTTCATTCCGCCGCTCAAAAGCGCTGCGGCCCGGCAGTCGCTCAGACCTTCATATATATATTTAATATCTGCTTCCTGCAAGCCGTAAGTACAACCCAGTTTTGCGATATCCGGCTCTTTTGCCTCAACGGTGACACCTAAAATAGCTGCAATCGTATCAGCAAGTTCGGGTCCTCCTGCAACACACGAATTAGGCGAAGCGGTTCCTGCAACAATTGCTTCGGCATTAGCGCTGCATCCCGGCAGACCGCACCCTCCGCAATTGGCGCCGGGCAATGCATCTTCAACAGCAAGTATTTTTGGATCAACGTAAACATAAAATATCTTTGATGCAAATGCCAATACGATTCCTACAACAAGACCCAATCCTCCCATAAACATAAATGCTGATATCATAACCAAATACTCCTTTTCAGTTAATAGCTCCGAATTTACAAACTTCAAAGCAGGTCATACACTTTATACACTTGTCTTTGTCTATTCTGGCAGTCTCTTTTTTCTTCCACATAATCGCTTCTGCAGGACAATTTTTAAAACAGAGGCCGCATTTTGTGCACAGATCTGGATCTATTTCAAATCTTAACAGAGCGATACATTTTTTTGCAGGACATTTTTTTTCGTAAATATGTGCAATATATTCATCTTTAAAATGTCGCAAGGTTGATAAGATCGGGTTCGGAGCTGTCTGGCCCAAACCGCATAATGCGGAACTTTTTATAATCTTAGAGATATCTTCCAGTGATTCTATATCTTCAGGTTTTCCTTTTCCATCACAAATTCTATTGAGTATTTGTAAAAGGCAGGGTATTCCATCACGACAGGGCGTACACTTGCCGCATGATTCATCACGAATGAAATTCAAAAAAAAACGGGCCATATCAACCATGCATGTATTTTCATCCATGACAATTACACCGCCTGATCCCATGATAGCACCAACTTTGGCGATCTCCTCATAATCAACCGGGACATTCAGGTATCGTTCAGGCACGCATCCGCCTGAAGGACCTCCCAACTGAACGGCTTTGAATTTCTTTTTCTTTGGAATGCCCCCTCCGATATCGTAAACAAGTCTTCTCAAAGTCGTTCCCATAGGAACCTCAGCCAGACCGATATTTATTATATCTCCGGAAAGGGAAAAAACTTTTGTTCCTTTGCTCATTTCAGTTCCAACACCTGCAAACCATTTAGCGCCCCGCAATATAATCTGTGGAACATTGGCAAGTGTTTCAACATTGTTTAATACTGTCGGCTTCTCCCATAACCCTTTTTCGGATGGAAAGGGAGGCCTGGGTCTTGGAACCCCTCTTTTTCCCTCAACAGATCTCATCAGTGCTGTTTCTTCCCCGCAAACAAAAGCTCCGGCTCCCTGATAAATTTCGATATCAAAATCAAAACCGGTTCCAAGAATATCTTTTCCCAAAAGCCCGTAACCCCTGGCCTGCTTAATCGCAATATTTAAACGACGAATCGCGAGAGGATACTCGGTGCGGCAGTAAATATATCCCTGTCTTGCATTAATAGCTTTTGCGGCAATCAGCATCCCTTCAAGAATCGAATGGGGATCTCCTTCGAGAACGTTTCTATCCATAAAAGCACCAGGATCGCCTTCATCAGCATTGCAAAGAACATACTTAATATCTCCTGAATTTTCAGCGGCAAGCTCCCATTTTAAACCCGTCGGGAACCCTGCACCTCCCCTGCCCCTTAGTCCCGAAGTCTTTATTTCATCTATGACCTGTCCGGATGTCATATCCTTTAAAGCTTTGGCCGCTCCAAAATAACCGTCTCTGCCGATGTATTCATCTATCTCCTCAGGATCGATGACACCGGCATTTCGCAAGACTCGAAACAACTGGTGTGAAAAAAAAGGAATTTCGTTTACTTTTGGAATGGTTTCACTCGATGCCGGTTTTGTATATAAAAGCCTTTTCACAGGACGGCCCTTAAGAAAATGCTCCTCAACAAGCTCTTGAACATCTTTTGGTTTAAGGTTCTGGTAAAAAATATCCTCGGGCTGAACCAGCATTACAGGTCCGACACCGCAAAATCCACTGCACCCCGTTTCAACAATTTTTATTTCTTTATCTAATCTCTTTCTTTCAAGCTCCCTTGCGAGTTCATCTCGAAAGATATTACTTCCTAACGCCCTGCAAGCCGTGCCATCGCATAGCATCAATTGAATTCTCGCCTTATCCATAATCTGATCCAAACCTAAGTTTTTTTTGACTTCAAATGAATTCACACTTGCCGAAAAATCCGACGTAATTTCTCGGTAAATTCGGCTCTCCTCCTGAATCAAAGAATCAAAGAGGGGCTTCTATCAGGTCAAAAGCCTGAAACGTGTCCATCCCGACACGCAATGCCGATTCATCCCCTTCCTTCGTTTTGCTCAGGAAGGGGGTCTCCCCGGCGGGGAAGATAAGATGCTGATTACTTATACTTTTCAAAAATTTCTTTAATTTTGTCTGATTTTATATGGCCGTAAATATCATTATCAATAACCATTACCGGAGCAAGTCCGCAAGATCCAAGACACCTCACACTCTCTAAAGAGAAGCGCCTGTCTTTAGTAGTATCACCTTCTTTGAGGCGGTATTCTCTGTCTATACAGCTCAATACTTCTTTAATGCCTTTGACATAGCATGCTGTTCCCAAACAGACTTTAATGACATGCCGGCCTTTAGGCTTCAAAGAAAAGACTGAATAAAATGAGGCGACACTGTAAACCTCACTTAAGGGCAGATTAAGACCTGTGCCTATACGGGTCAAGAGTTCAACCGGAAGATATCCGACCAGATTCTGGCATTCTCTCAAAACAGTTATCAGCGCACCCGGAACTGCTTTGTTATCAGTTATGATCTTGTCAATTGCGGCCCACATGTCTTCATAAATATCCGAACATTGTAAATTGTCGAGCATCACGATTCACCTAAACCTTATCTTTCCTAAATTGAGCGATCAGCCTCTAACATCTGACTATTAGTTTAATGATTACAAGATATTTTACTATTAAAAACATAACTTCTCAATAAGTTCGGGCATCCTTCTGCTTCCCTCTTTTTCAAAGGGGGAAGCAGAAGGGAATTTCCCCACCGCTGCCCGATTTTTTTTGAGAAATTACTTAAAAACTTTCACCCATTGGGTGTTATTTCTAATTAGCGCAATTAAATACGGTACCCTGATTTTTCAAAACCAACTGCTAATGGCTAACAGCTAATTGCTCAACTTGGTTTAAATGCAAGATATGTCTTTAGATGTTTTCCCTCTTCTTTATAGAGAAATTTTGCACTAAGAGGCATTCCTATCTTTATTGATTCAGGATTCAGTGTATCGATATCTTCAATACGGGCATCAACCCTTGTCCCTTCTTCCAGCTCAACAACACCCACACAGTAAGGATTATTTCTGTTAAAACCTTCGTCAGCCATAAAAGGAGGACCGATACTTATACAGGTAAATGCAACAAGTTTGCCTTTGCCATGCATCTCAACCCATTCCATATCATACCCATGGCATTTTATACAGATTGAGCGGGGAGGTGTATAAAGAGCGGAGCATCTTTTACATCTGGATCCCATAAGTTTTCCTTCATTAAGATATTGCTCATAGGAAATATCACTAAAATTCCTGGCTTCCATTGCTTATCTCCTTTCAAGAATAGTAAACGTGCAAGTCCCGCCAGTTCCTCCGAGATTGTGGGCCGCTCCTATTCGCAAATTGTCTGCAGGCACCTGCCTTTGGCCGGCATTATTTCTTAATTGTTCCCAGATTTCAAAAAGCTGACCGATACCTGTTGCTCCTACCGGATGTCCTTTGCACTTTAATCCTCCTGAAGTATTGACAGGCTTTGATCCATCCAGACGGGTTAAACCTTCTTGCACAGCTCTGTACCCTTCACCGGGTTTAAAAAATCCAAGATCTTCGATATGAATAATCTCGGCAATGGAAAAACAGTCATGCACTTCGGCAAATTGTATATCTTCAGGTTTAAGACCGGACATGCCGTAAGCCTCATTGGCGGCATATTTTGTCGCTTCAAAAGAGGTCAGGGATGAAACAGCGTGAAGTCCCTTGCCGCTTCCCTGACCGATTCCAACGACATGTAATGGATCATCTGTAAAATTTTTTGCAATTTCCTCGGCAACCAGCAGCATGCAACTGGCGCCATCACTTATTGGGCAGCAGTCGTAAAGATGCATTGGCCAGGCAACCGGTGGGTTGGCAGCCGGATCGCGCAAGAAATCTTTTTCATCTTTCCATTTCGGCAAAGAAAGTCCTTTTTCCCTGCTGCGTTTGATCTTACCGTTCATTATGTCGCCAATAGAAAGGTTAAATTGTGCTTTAGGGTTTAAAGCAGCATTATTATGGCTCTTTATGGTTACATTCATTAGATGTTCGCGGGAAGCACCATATTTTTCAAAATAAGCTGTTGCCAGGACCCCAAAAACACCCGGGAAAGTAAATCCTATATTTCCCTCATAAGGAACTGTGCCCATGGCCAAACCTTCAGCAACCTCTGACGTAGAACATTTTGACATCTCTTCAAGACCACCGACCAGAACAATATCATAAAATCCCGAAGCTACCGCAAAAACACCCTCCCTGAAAGCAAGCGCACTCGATGCGCAGGCCCCTTCAGTTCTGGTCGCAGGCTTTGGAGCGATTCCGATCAGATCGGATATTATCGGTCCCCAATGTGCCTGGCGCACAAAAAAATCGTTGGTAAAATTTCCCAGGTAGAAGGCATCGATATCATTGGGATCAAACCCCTTATCTACTGAAGAAGCCATTTTATTAAATGCTTCAGCAAACAGATCCTTTGAATCTTTATCCTTAAACATGCCGAATTTCGACATGCCGGCCCCTGCCACAGTTACACCCCTCCCGAGTTTTCTTTTTTTATACATTTTGTGTTTCATCCATATATTTGAGATTATAGACGATCTCCCAAACGCCCGGCGCTGGATTACCGGCCTTTAAAATTCGGCTTTCTTTTTTCGATAAAGGCCCGCATTCCTTCCTTTTGGTCCTCAGTTGCGAAGAGGAGTTCAAAACAACGGGTTTCCAGAGAGAGAGCTGATCTGAGATCCATGTTGATACCGTCATTCAGCAGCATTTTTGTGATCTTCAATGCAAAACCCGGCTGTTTTAAAAACTTGGAAGCCATTTTCCTGGTTTCATCCATCAATGATTCACCGGGGACCACCTTGTTTACAAGACCGATCCGGTAAGCCTCTTCGGCATCGATCGGATCACCGGTAAAGAGCATCTCCTTGGCGCGGCCAAGACCGATAAGCCGTGCAAGTCTCTGGGTTCCCCCTCCTCCGGGAATTACACCGATTTTTATTTCAGGCTGGCCGAACCTGGCATTTTCAGCGGCAATTCTAATATCACAAGCCATACTCAACTCACAGCCTCCTCCCAGTGCCAGACCGCTTACCGCTGCAATAAAAGGTTTTGGCATTCTTTCTATTTTATCAAATACATATTGGATTAAAGAAACAATCCGATGAGCATCAACCGGTGATTTAAGCCCTCCGATCTCCTTGATATCGGCGCCGGCGGCAAATACCTTTTCACTGCCTGTAATTATCGCAGCCCCTATATCATCATCTTCGGCAATATCATCAACAACTCTGTCAAGTTCTTTTACCAACTCCTCATTAATCGCATTCATGCTTTTTGGTCTGTTAACTGTAACAACAGCAACACCACCTGATTTTTCATAAATTAATGTATTAAGATCCATCTGTTTCTCCTTAAATCAATTACATTTGGTTGCAAAGCATAAAGATGCAGGGGAGGATTCGCGAACATCCCCTGCCCTTTCCGCATAAATTTATAGCCCTTGCGGTGAGAAAACCCCGAAGTCTTCTGCTTCGGGGATGAATCACCACTCGATGTTAATTTTGGCAGACACTTTCAAGGTCTGCCCTCGCATATACGAGTGATCCACTTTGCCAGTGTTACAAAGGGTTTTGTGCCGGCAACACTTTTCCTGCCCTCAGAAATGTTTAATCACCGGCCTCAGTGCCCGGAGCATGTGGAGTACACCAGGCTGATTAGGTATTCCAGTGTAACGAAGCTCTCAAAGAGCTCAGGCTAATCAACCGGGCTTGAAAATTTCCCTTCAAGCCCCGCAGTCTTTAGCTGGGTGGTTGACCATTATTCAAACGTATAGGAATTTCCATCTGTCACAGGGTTATTGTTTTATCGCCCCTACGAACTATCATGCCTCAGTGGGCACAACAAAGAATGAAAATGAAGCGGTGCCAGGAAGTTCATTTTTATAAATAGCTAAAATTCCTTTATTCATCATTTATCATATTGAAATTATTGGTAGTAAAAAATAGGCTGCCTTAATGAAATCAGTGGGCTGCGACTTTTCTGCAAGAGGCTCTAGTTATAACCTGAAAGTCCGCTCAAAGGGTGCTAATTTAAGATTTCTACTACTACATTAGCAATTGCTAAATCAACTGCTTTTTTGTAATTCCTGCTTTCACGTTTTATTAGTGCTGGCAGAATCCGTGCTCCCGACATGTTTGCCCCGCATTCTTGAACAAAGAATGTACAGCCCTGGTTTCTGTAACGAACGGGTTCCATACCCGGCCGGCCTGACTGACGGGCAATTGGATTTTATCAAGCCTTTGATCCCTCCGGAAAAGACCGGTAGGCGACCCTTGCCTTTGCAGATGATCCAAACCTTAATTTTTTATAAATTCGCATCAGAAATTGATGTCGCCACATCATAATCAACACCGATTGTTTCAAAATGTCTTGCTCCGCATTTAATCTTTGCAGTTTCAAAACCACGCAGATGCATCTGGTCTTTTGTGGCTTTTGTTTCCCGTATCATATAAACTATATCGCCGTTTTTTCTTAATATTGCCCAGTCTGGATTATAGCTGCCAATAGGTGTGGGTACCTGAAACCATCCTGGAAGCTTAATGAAATATTTTACGTCTTTTAATGCTTCCAAACCCTCAGCAAAATTTTTCTCAACGCCTGAATCATACAGAATATAATTATAAACCGATTTATCTGTTGGAACTATACGTTCTCTGGAAAAGTTCAATTTACGGGCATCATCCCTCAGCCTCGACATTTCATAGGTAATACCCTCCAGTCTTTCATATTTGATACCCTCGATAATCATATAATTCAGAACAGTCCTGATTTCTTTCACAACAGAATCCATAAACTGCTGAGGGTTTATCTGAAAGTCATCAAGCCGTTTTGATTTTACAAGAATTTCATAAATTGTGTTTCGGGTTAATTCTGTTTTGCCCTGAATATATGTTAGAATGTCCGGAACACGTGTAAATCTTGCCGCATAAGCGGTCGTTGGTGTTCTTACAAGTGTTGCGTTTACGCCCTTATCTGAAACTTCAATATCAGCCATTGAAGTGCGAATTTTAGGAGGATTGATTTTTTCCATTTTCATAATGGCAGAAGAAGCTTTCTTGACCAGTTTTTTTGTAGAATAGTTTACCGAGTATATCGTTTTTTTGTTTATTGTATTCCAGAACCGCTCAAACTCAGGATCAAGAAGCACCTTTTCATTAATCCTGCCTTTTATATTCTTGCTGTGGTCTTCAATATGTTTCTCAATCTGATACTTTTCGACTGTTTTTACAATTTCAAGCTTAACTGCCTTGAACTCGTCATCAACATCAAAGGTCTTATTTTCTACGGCTTCATTGAACTGTTTTTTGATTAATCCATCATCTTCGATAAGAGTCTGATTTTTTATTTTATTCCAGATTCTTTCAGATTGTTTTTCATCTATTATAATTTCTTTTTCGTCACGCACAAACTTGATGCCAACAAATGCATCTATAGGAAGCCTGCCAAAAACAACTCCGCAGTCTTCTTCAAATTCTCTCTGAAGCGAAGCGGCGAATTCATCGTAACTCTCATTAGCCACAACAACGAGGTTATTTAAATATTCGTCCCGGATACGTTCACCGTTCTGATTTACAGGAAGCCTCATGCCGCGACCGATCTCCTGCCTTTTCTTTATAACTGATGTTGAACTGCTTAATGTGCATATTTGAAAAACATTTGGATTGTCCCAGCCTTCACGCAGCGCTGAGTGTGAAAAAATGAATCTCAAGGGGATATCAAGACTGAGAAGTTTCTCTTTGTCTTTCATAATGAGGCTGTATGTGTCTTCATCCTTTGCTGTTTTTCCGCTTGTATCGGCAAATTTTCCTTTTTCACCTTTTTTGTCTCTGGAAAAATATCCATTATGGACTTTACCGGCAGGAAGAATCTCCCGGTTAAACAGCGTCCTGTATTCTTCGGCAACCCTGGTATAAATTTCTTCAAACCATTTCGCATAAATACCGTTTTCATATCCGCTGTCAGTATAGACACGATAATTTGCAACCTTATCTATAAAAAACAGGGAAAGCACCTTTATCCCCGAATCCATAACCTGAGCTTCCTTTTCAAAGTGCGCTTTTATTGTTTCCCGTATCTGTTCTTTTATAATATCATCCCTGGATCCTCCCTGCTCTTCACCAAGGGCCAGTCTGATTCCATTTGAAAAATTCACATATTCCATTCCGGGCCGGGCATTAATTTCGGTAACAATAAAACCGCTTTGATACATTTCCCGTTCATTGGATTTGATAAAAAGGTCATCATCCTGTTTGACTGTAACTTTTGCGGGTTTCGGTCCGTCATCTGTCTGTTTATGGATAGTCAGGTTCACACTGAATCTGCCGTTTTTGTTTGTAATATTGTTCACTTTGATAAAAGCCGCATTGGCATTGTTTTCAGCAAGAACCGGCGCAACAGATATTTTTTTTACAAGCCTCATCTGAAATGCGTCAACCGGATCAAGCTGATAAATAAGATTATACTTGTCTCTATGGGTTGCTGAGTAACGAAGGGTGCAGAGCGGGTTTAAGGATGCGATGGCCTCTTTTGCCTTTGCGCTTTCCATGTTTTGAGGCTCATCCATAATCACAATGGGATTTGCAGCCCGGATAAATTCTATCGGTTTTCTGCCGCCCATTTTATCACGCAGATCATGAATGATATTGTTTGCCTTTTTATTGAACGAATCTATGTTGATAATCATTATCTGCATTTCATTTGCAGCGGCAAAACCCCGCAGCTCATTAACCCTTTTTGAATCATATACAAAGTGATTAAACGGGATATTGTTATAAAGGTCCTGAAAATGCTCCTTCATAATTTGAATTGATTTGAGCACACCCTCCCGTATGGCAACAGATGGAACAACAATAATAAACTTTTTGAAACCGTATTTATCATTCAATTCAAAAAGGGTTCGCAGGTAAACATAAGTCTTGCCGGTGCCGGTTTCCATTTCAACGGCAAAGTTCAGACCTTCTGTTTTAATGTCGGTCCGGCGGGTAATATTGTTTCGCTTTTGTATTTTTTTCAGATTGCTGTTTATTTCATCATTTTTCAGTTCAAGGTGATTGCCGACGCCAAGATGCGTCAGGGCTTGAGAAGCGCTCATGAAGGACCCGCTGAGAGTAAGTTCAAATGAACCTTTGCTCAATGGCTGGCCGTCAAAAAGATCGACAACTGCATCTATGGCGTCAAGCTGATATTGCTGTTTTGCGTCAAATTTGAACTTCATGGTCAGACCGTCCTGAAACTTTCGACTTTAAATGATTTCATTATCTGCACGGCATTTGTTTTTAACTGGTCATTGCCTTTAAAACCGGAATCCAGGCATACAACTCTGTGCGGCTCCTTTTCGGCAATTGCACGGATAAGCTCTTTTGTGAGGTTCTTTTCAAGGCATATAAGAAGGGCGCCTTCGGCGGCAGAGTAAACCTTTTTGCCTGCAACAGTCAGTTTTTCAACAGGTGTTGTCAGTTCAAAACCGGACTTGAGAAGGATTTCATAGAGGATGTCTTCTTCCCTGCTGTTCGGGTCAATATGGTCAATGGCAAGCTCAAGCTGCTCCTGGATCGGTTTGTTTGCAATATTGCCGTCCCATATTTTAAAATTGGATTTGTCGAGCTTGAATACTTTGAAGCCGAGATCCTGCTTGGGCTCTCCAAAATCCAATTGTTCATCTCGTTCTTTTTCGATCTTTTTTATAACCCGGCGGATACGTTCTTTGCCGATGTCAGCGATGGTCTTATAACCTGCTTTAAAAGCTTCTGAATTTTCAGCGCATGGTTCGGGGAGCTGGACCATTAAGAATTTGCGGTTGCCGTTGTCTTCTTTGTTGAGGTTGAGAACTGCGTGTGCGGTGGTACAGGAGCCGGAGAAGAAGTCTAAAATAATGTCATCTTTATCTGAACCTATATGTATTATACGTCTAAGATAGCGTACTGGTTTTGGGCTTGTGAATATTGCTTCC